>Ga0114971_10003084_pt1 | contig 11351 bp, 8 predicted proteins | sample M_140625_MF_Meta_FD_87320 | JGI IMG/M metagenome (GOLD analysis project Ga0114971, IMG submission 87320) | Freshwater microbial communities from Lake Montjoie, Canada to study carbon cycling - M_140625_MF_MetaG | ecosystem: Environmental > Aquatic > Freshwater > Lake | place: Lake Montjoie... | reverse complement strand
GACCTTACTCCACAGACTGAGAATATTGGAATTTTAATTAAAAGACTTCTTGATAGTTATGACCACACAGATTTTAATGGGGTAGAGTTTCAAAACAAAATTTATTCTTGTCATCGAACATCAAAAGATGAGACATATAATAATGTTATTTTAGTTTGGAACAAAGTAAATAGATCATTTGAAGGAATTTGGGCATTACCTGCTGGGTATTTTGAAATATACCAAAATGAACTTTATTATTCAGAATCATCTGGAGCAAATGTATGGAAAATGCTTACAGGAAAAAGTGATAAACAAAGTAGTACAATAAAATATCCTATAACCTCAGACTGGAGAAGTAACTTTTTTAACTTGCTTTCAATTAAACAAAATATTCAAGCAATAAATAGTGTGGCTATTACTGGATACATAAAAGCAAACACAACATTTACATTTTCTTTATACAAAGACTTTTCAGACACAGCCACACTATCATTTACCTTTGGAGGAACTGAAGATACATTCCTTGTTGGTGATGACTTTACACGATTTCTTGGTTCCAATCCTTTGGGTCTACAACCCCTAGGAACAGTAGATGCCCCTGGATCTGATGGTAGAAGAAGGTTCCAATTCTTGGTATATTTCCAATATCAATACGGACAAACCTTTAGTACTGGCATATCTTCAGATGGATTAGAACAAGACTGGGAAGTGCTTTCGATAGCTCTTGGTCTGAAAGAAGATATTAGCACTATCGTACCTAGATTAAAAACAGTATAATTATATAAATTTATGTCACTATATTTTCTCAGCATCCCACCGAAAAAGTTATCACAGAGCATCACATCTAGTAGTTCTTCTTTTAAATTAAACAACATTAAGTCTTGGAAAAGAAATGCTCTTGGCGTAACTATAAACCTAGCTTCTAGTGATTTTGGTACTACTGCTTATGGATGTTTCAGAAATGATACAGGAACAAAGATTGAAATATTTGAATTTGATCCTGCTACTATTGCTTCATCATCTATAACTATTTTAAAAAGAGGTCTTGATTTTAACGGAGATTTAACAACACAAACAACAAACTACAAACTTGACTGGTCTGCTAATGAAACCACAGTTCAACTTGGAACCGATGTTCCACAACTCTTTCAGTATCTTAAGGAATACATAGATGGGATTGCTATTTCAGGTTCTCCTGATGCAAGTACTACCACTAAAGGTATTGTCGAAGAAGCTACGCAAGCAGAAGTTGATGCTGGTACAGGAACTGGTGGAACTGGAGCTAAGTTGTTTGTAACACCAGTTACCTTAGCATCTAACTTAGCATCCACCTTAAACGATCTAATAACAATAGAAACAACAACTGGGGTAACTCATTCACTCACAACAATAGCAGGAGAAAAGGTTATTGTGTGGGCTAAGGGTTGGGACGATAGAGCTAATACTTTGGGAACAATTAATTTAAAATATAATGGAGTAACTAAAGATACAATTTCAGCTGGGGGAAACGGAAACTCTGATACATACGTCCCTTTTTCTTTAATGTATACAGAAACACCAGGGGCAGCAACTGCAAACATAACTGTAACAGACGGAGTTTCTTTGCAAAATGTAGTAATAATAGTTTTAAAAATTAAAGCAGCTTTAATATAAATATATGTCACTCATCTTCGCCACAATCCCACCAAAACGTCTTGCTCAAGGAATAACATCCGCAAGTTCTTCTTTTTACATAAACAATATTATTGGTTTTGATACTGTTGATTCTTTAGATGTTACTTCGGCAGATTTAGGTACTCAGCATTACTGTGTCTTCCGAAATGATACAGGGTCAAAGATTGAAATTATGGAGATTGATCCTACTACTATTAGTACAGGACCTATTACTATTGTACGACGTGGTCTTTCTTACTATGGTGATAGAACAACTCAAACTACCGCTAACAAACTTGACTGGTCTGCTAATGAAACTATTGTCCAACTCGGAACAGATGCCCCTCAAATTTTTCAATACCTTAAAGAATACATCGATGCTGCATCTATTGTCGGAGCAGTGCCAGCAAGTACCACTGCTGCTGGTATTGTTGTAGAAGGTACACAAGCTCAAGTAGATGCAAAAACAGCAACAACTACAATATCAACTGTTGTCTACAAAAACTTTGCTCCATTAGATAAAATACGAGCTACTAAATATCATGACTATGCAGCTGATTCAGTAGGAACAGATGCCTATGCAATAACCATTACACCGGCTATTACTGCATACTCAGCAGGACAAGAATTTACTTTTAAAGCAGGTACTGCAAATACTGGAACGTGTACTTTAAATGTTTCAGGACTTGGAGCAAAGACTATAAAGAAAAATGTTTCTGTTGATTTAGAGACTGGGGATATTCTTTTAAATCAAATTGTGACTGTGGTTTATGATGGTACAAACATGCAATTAAAATCTTCTATTGCATCTCCTATTGTTCCAGTCGTTAGAACATATCTAAATGCAGCATCACCTGCAACTTGGACTAAACCATCTGGACTTAAATATGTAGTTGTTGAAGTTCAAGCAGCTGGAGGTAATGGTGGTAATGCAGCAAGCGGTGGAAGTAGTGGTGCTAATACAGGTGGAGGTGGAGGTGGTGGTGGATATTCAAAAAAACAAATTGCTGCAGCAACCCTTGGAGCAACAGAAACAATAACTATTGGAGCGGTTGGGGTAACTTCATCTTATGGTTCTCACGCAACTGCAACTTCTGGTAGCACAGGTAGTTCAGTAAGTGGTGGAACTTCGTATGCGGAAGGGGGTGCTGGAGGTAGTGGTTCTAGTGGAGATGTGAACGGAGGAGGAGGAGCTGGTACATTTTCTATTGCTGGTAGATTAGGAGGAACAGGTGGTTGTTCATTTTATGGAGGTGGAGGTAAGGGTGGGGTAAATACAGATGGTTCATCAGGTACAGGTTATGGAGGTGGAGGTGGAGGTGCACAATCAACTAGTGGGGCAGGTGCAAGTAGTGGAGGTGCAGGTGCTCCTGCTATTGTTATCGTAACAGAATATTATTAATCAAAATTATTATGGCAACATCAACATCATCATCAAAAGGTAGCAGTACTTCATCATCTTCTACCGCTTCAAAAGGTAGCAGTACTTCATCATCTTCTACCGCTTCAAAAGGTAGCAGTACTTCATCATCTACTTTTTCATCAACAAAAGCTCCTACTGTAACAAAAACATCAAGTGGAGGAACTATTAGTGACTATGGTGGTGGAGGAAAAGTGTATTCTAATGCAAGTGATAACCCTAATTTTAGCGGTTCATCAAAAGGTAATCCCCACGATGCACCAGGTTATAACCCTAGAACAGACCCTACTTCAAGTGCTTACAACCCTGTAACAGGTTCATCCCCCATTCGTGCTGATAATTCTTCTTTACAAAGTGGTATTGATAATCTTAGGTCTAGTTATGATTCTGAAAGTGCTATTATGAAGCAACAACAAGAAGCTCTTGCTAATAGAAGAACTCAAACTGTAAATGATATAAAATCTGAATTTGATATTACTTCAAAAGCTCAACAACTAGGTCAAGCTTCAGACTATGCTGCTAGATCAACAAACCTTATTACTTCTGGTGGAGGATTTCTTGGTGCCACCCAGTCACAAGAAGGAGTCCTTCAAAATCTTAGAGCAACACATGAGGCCGAAAAGACTGCTTTATTTACTAAACGTGAAGCTGCTATCAATGCTGCTAATATTGCTTATGAAGATAAAGATTTTGCTTTGGCTCGTGAAATGTCTAAAAATGCTACTGACCTACAAAAAGAAATATACAAGAGACAAACAGACTTTGCAGATCAGGAGTTAAAGATTGCTGCAAGTAATAGAGCTCAGACAGAACTTGATATAAATATTAAAAATCAATGGAACTCTCTTTCTGTTAAATACCCCAGTGCCGGTATATTAGAATCAGACAGTCTTGAACAAGTAAATACAAAAATAAGAGATTCAAATGAATATAAATTAGATATTAGAAAAGCTGAAGCTGATATTGCAAACACAAGATCACTTATAAATGAAAGAAATTCTAACCTTAGTACAAAACCATTTACTGTTGATCAAATATTACAATATCAAACTGATTATCCTGATGCAGGAATAGTAATGGGAGATAGTCCTGAATCAATTAAAGATAAATTAAATCCACCAACTTTGACATGGGATATGGTTTATGCAGACGCTAAGAAAAAAGGTGCAACAGACGAACAGGCCCGTAAATCAGCAAATGAAATTTTTTCGCAATCTTCTGATAGTTCTAAATCAAAAACATCTAACTCACAAATAAAAAAAGATATGACCACAACATTAACACAATTTCCATCTTATTTAGAAAATTTATTTAAATAAAACACATGGCATTTGACCCTATAAAATTTGCAGATACATACAAACAATCAACTATAAATAGTAGAAAGTTTGACCCTACAGCATTTGCAGATACATACAAACAATTAATTGCAAACAAACAAACTTTTGACCCTGTTTCTTTTGCTGATAAATATAAACAAGAATCTACTGTTGACCAAAATCAAAGTGGTGCTTTCCCAAACACTCGTAAAAATTTGCAAGAGATTGCGTCTGATCCTTTTAACTTAAAAGCCGACCCAACTAAAGCTATTGGAGATGCTTGGGAAGCTGTTAAGAGTATTCCAATTAATGAATGGGATAACTTAAAAAACCTTTTTACTAATAGTCCAACAGCCTCAGCATTTATTGGTAATACTCTTAAAACTGCTGTTGGTGCTGTACCTTTTATTCCTGCTGCAGCTCCTGTGGTTTTTGGATTTGCTGCTTTTTTTGCAGCAGCAAAAAATATTCCTGTCCTAGGTACAGTTTCTAAATTAATTGATACAACTTTTAATGCACTACCAGAAGGGGCTTCTTATGCTGCTGGAAAGGCTGTTGAAAAACTTCCAATATCTCAAGAATCAAAAGATAATATTAAAGAAGGTGTAGAACAGACCGCATCATTAACTGCACAAATATTAGAGTTTGCCTTAGCACATAAAGTTATTAAACCTTATCTACCAAGTGAAAAGACAGCTGCACCATTTAGAGAAGAATTTATTAAAAATAATCCAACATATTCAGAAGATATAAAAAATGTTCCAGCTAAAGAAATTAATAAACTTGTTAAAGAAAAACCAGAAGATGCTGCTGCTATTGTTAAGAAAAGTATTGATTGGAGTAGGGAAAAAAGAGGATTATCACCTCTTGAAGAATCTACTTCTTATCAAGAAATGGAACAGAAATATACACCAACAGATACTACAATTCCAACAGAAACTACAGGAGGGGATCCGTCTAAGATAACAGTTACTACACGGGGTAATGCTTTTAAAGATGGGTATATTTCTTTTAAAGAAGCAAAAAAATCATTAATAGATGCTGGTTATTCTGAAACAGAAGCAGGTGACATATTAGCTTCTGTGGCTGATAAAACAAAAAAAGTTGTTGGTAAAGTTTCTGTTAATAGTAAAGATATAAAAGATGCTGCTTTTGAATATTCAACACCTAAAACTACACCTGAGATTACTGTTCCACAGGGAGAACCTCAACTATCTTCTTCTGAAATTATGAAAGGAGAAATTATTCCTAAACCAGAAGGAAATAAAATATCCAAATCAGCTAATGATTTGAATAAAATGCTTGTTGAGCAAGGAGAAGCCCCTATACCTAAAGAAAGACTTGCAAAGTTTTCGTCGAGTGAAGGACAACGAGCAAGTGAAACAAAATTGGTAAAAGATTTTGTATCAGAAATGGTTAAAACAGATACTGGTATAGAAAAATTAAAAGAAATAATAAAAGGAAATGATCCTTTACCAGAAGGAGTAAAAGGTCAAATACTATACAATGAGGTTAGAGATTGGGCATTTAAAAATAATACAGAATTTTTTAGAAGAGAAGTTGCAAACTCGCCACTAAACACAGAACGAAGTATTTATGCTAGTGAATTGGAATCTGCAAAATATGGAGGTGATAAAAAATCTTTAGCCAAACAAACAGAAGAAACAATTAAACAACTTAAAGATGAAAAAAAAGTTAAAGCAGAAAAAGTAGCAAAAAAAGAAGGAACTACTGTAGAAAAAAAATTAACAAAAATGAAAGAAATTAATGATAATATAATAAATAAAATTAAAGAAGAAAGAAAGCCGTTAAGAAGATCAAGGCTTAGTAAATTCATAGAATCATTACCAGATTGTCAATAAATATATGTTTTGTATACCAAAAGAATTAAGAAATAAATTTGTTAAAGCACTTAAAGACGGAAGTCTTGATATTGATAAATTAGCTGACGAACCTAAAACACAAGTAAGAAGAACAGAACTTGAAAAAGTATTTGGAAAAGATTACGCAAAAACAGCTAATATAATTATTGAAAAAGGACTTTTAAAACCAGACCAAGAAGCTGGTTTGATTCAAGCAGTAAAAACACTAGCACTTGAACCAGAAAAAGAAGCTGATTTTATTAAAAAAATATCTGATATAAACACCAAACTATACGATGGTGAAGCCATATTACAGGATGCCAGAGAAGCTAAACTAAACATAAACATTTCTGACAATCAGGCAAAGTCTCTTGTTGAGTTATCTAGAAAACTAGATCAAATAAACCCAGAAAATAGAAATGAAGTAAAAAACATAAATGATTTAGTTGATTTAATAGAAAACATGCCCGGACTTACCGATTTACAAAAAGCTGATATTGAAGGAATAAAAACAGAATTAAATACAACAAAAAAACCTGAAGAAATCTCAAAAGATATTAAAATAAAAATAAACACAGGCAACAATGAAATAAGTTCAAATATTTCAGAACTTGCTCGTTATTTTGTAGAAAAAGGAATTACAAATCCTGAAGAGTTATCTATGGCAGTTCATAGCGTACTTAAAGATATTATTCCAGACATCACACCGAGAGAAACAATGGATGCCATATCAGGTTATGGAAAATACAGACAACTAAGTAAAGATGAAATAAACCTAAAACTTAGTGATTTGAAGGGTCAGATGCAAAATTTAAGCAAACTTCAAGATATGGAAAAAGGTCAAGCTCCCCTTAAGAGTGGTGTGGAAAGAACTTCAATGAGTGACGAATTAAGAAGACTTATTCAAAAAGTAAATGAAGCAAAAAAGAAGGGAGGTTATGATGTAAGAGATCCTGAAATTCAACTAAAATCATCTCTTGAAATAATTAAAACTCATCTAAAAAATGAAATAGCTGACTTAGAACAACAAATAAAAACAGGAGAAAAAATTATAAAAGAAAAAGGACTTTCACCATCTGATGCAGAGGTTGTTAATTTAAAACAAAAAAAAGCTGAATTAAAAAAACAATTTGATAATATATTTGGTAAAAAAGAACTTACAGATAATCAAAGAATTTCAATAGCAAATAAAACATTAGACAGATCTATTGCTAAACTTGAATTAGAGTTAAAACAAGGAAATTTATATCCAGAAAAAACAACAAAACCATCTTTATCTACTCCAGAATTAGATGCTAAAAGAACAATTCTTGAATCATTAAAAGCACAAAGAGAAGAACTTCGAAACATTTTTAATCCTAAGATGTCAGCAGAAGAAAAAGCTATGTCTACTTATAAAGCACAAACTACAGCAAAAATTGCAGAACTACAGGCAAAAATAGATGCAGGTGATTTTTCAAAAACAAACAAAGAACAAAAACCTAAAATTTATGATAATGAAGCATTAAATTTTAAAGCTGATCTTGAACGATTAAAAAATATAATAAATGAAGTACAAAAAGAAAACAAAAGAATAGAAACAGAAACATTAAAAAAATCATTAGGAAGTATTCAAAGTTATGTCAGAAAAACATTTGGAAAAAATGTACCACCTGAAATACAAGATAAACTAACCAATTTAACAAACATTTACAAAGAAGGTAAAAATAAAGAATATGCAGCAACTAAAGTTGCAGTAGAAAACTATATTGAATCATTAAGAGGTCCAGAAGAATCTGTAAAAGAACTTATAATACAAGCATTTGAAGACACTAAAGAACAATGGAAAACAAATAAACCAAAAGCTGTTTTTGATTTATTAATGAAAACTACAAAAGTAATGGTTGATAACTCAATTGTTTTAGTCGCCTCAATTGATAACTCGTTTATAGGAAGACAAGGGTTAAAAGTATTAATGACACGCCCAACGGTTTGGTATGATGGAGCTATAAATTCTTTTAAAGATTTTGCCGGAACATTAGGTGGAAAAAATATGAGAGATGCGTTACTTACTGATATTTATGCAAAGGAAAACTATATAAATGGTAACTATGAGATAGCTAAAATTCTTTCTAAATCAGAAGAACAATTTCCAACATCTCTTCCTGGAAAAATTCCTGCACTTGGTCGTTTATTTAAAGCATCTGAAGCGGCTTTTGAAGGTTCTGCGATGCGAATGAGAACAGGTCTTTATGATTTAATTTCTGATATGGCTCAAAAGAATGGAGTTGATATGACACAAAAATATCAAATAGAAAGCATTGGAACTATAATAAATTCTTTAACTGCTCGTGGACAATGGGGAAAAAGAGGTGAATCGCCTATTGTTAAGCTAATATTATGGGCACCTAAAATGCTTAAAGGTAATATCGACGTTTTAACTGCTCATTTAGGTCAAGACATATCTCCTTTTGCAAGAAAACAAGCAGCTATTAATTTAACTAAAATAGTAATGACTTCTGCTACTATTATGACTCTTGCTAATGCTATTAAACCAGGGAGTGCTGAGTTAGATCCTCGCTCATCTAACTTTGGTAAAATAAAATTAGGAAATACAACTTATGATTTTACTGGGGGAGCTTCTTCTCTTGTTGTTTTAGCTGCAAGGCAAATATCAGGTTCAACAAAAAGTTCATCAACAGGTTTGATTAAAGAATTTGGAACTGAATTTGGTCAACAAACAAGATTTGATAGTCTTATAGACTTTTTGACAGGAAAAACAACTCCTCCAATTGGAGCTATGATTTCTTTTATGAAAGGTACTACTCCAACAGGAGACAGAGCTACATTAGGTAATGTGGCTAAAAATATATTATTACCAATATCAATACAAAATGCAATCAAGTTAAAAGATGATAGTTCAGCAAATGCAATACTTGGAGTAATATTAGATGGATTTGGAATAAATGCTAGTACTTATGTAGCAGGATCTACAGACTGGACAAAGAATATGGGTGTAGAACTTAAAGCTTTCCAAGCAAAGGTTGGAAATGTTAAATTTGAACAAGCAAATGATTTGTTTAATAAAGAGGTAACAGAATGGTTAATTTCTACAAAAAACAATGTTATATATCAAAAACTATCTCCTGAAGATAAACAACGGGCAATAACAAATAAAAAAGATGATATTAAAACAAAAATATTTCGCCAATACGGATTTCGTTATAGGAAAGCAAAATCTAATAGAATACCAAATTTTTAATTATGGTAAAACTAAATAGCCTTAAACGTCACAAAAGACTTCTCCTCGTAATTAGCAAGACCAAGTCTTTCCTCGTTCTTCTTCTTCTCTTTTAGGATAGCTTCTTCTTCCTTTAATGTTGGAGAATACCTCCAAGTTCTGCGTGTTGCTACTGTCAACACACCTAAGTCACTAACCTGTACTTCTCCTAGATCATTCTCACGAAGAGCTTCTAGGACCTTGGGGTTTAATTCATCAGCCTTTTCTTCCAATGCTTTGATTTCAATCTTTAACTTTGCGTACTCATCTAGTATGTTTTTTTGTTCTTTGTTCATTTTATTTCAGCTTCTAATATTGATAATTCTTTTCTTAATTGTTTGACCTTTGCAACCTTCTCATTATAAGCGTCTTCCTTTACTTTTGATTCGGCTAGAAAAAAAATCTGCTTAATGTCTTTAGAGTCCTCTTGAAAAACGTCATGTCCAGTATCAGGCTTGCCTTCCTTAGAACCTCGACCACTAGGACAGCAGAAAAGTGTTTTGATTTTTTGTTGTCCGTTGGTTCTATCAAATCCATTTTTTATTGTTATTTTTTCTAACTGTTTCCCACATTTTATACAATGTATTTTCATATCTTTAATCGTTTAATGTCATTAATAATCTTATCCCCCTTTGAGTACACCCAATCATACACCTGACATATTTGCTTAAATGCCTTCCATGCTTGAGGTAAGTTCTTAACATCCAAGACTGTAAATTTATCAGAGTCTTTTGATAGGTGAAGTATCTTTACCTTGGCAATCTTAACCCCGGTCATGTGTTCGAAGAAGTATTTATATGCCGCCACCTGTGCAGAATAACCAACCTGATCCACGCCGTTACTGGTCTTAAAGTCAATCAAAGTAACCTTACCATCAACAAAGGCCAAGAAGTCCAATGTCCCAGCTGAATATTTTATATCTCCAACCAATATTTCAGATGCTATCGGCTCTATGTCATGTTTTTTGAAGTACACCTCAACTGCTCTCATTGATGCTATCGAACGTGGGTCACAGACTGTAGGAGCAAAGGACTTGATATCTTCAGGTTTAGTTCCTGTGGCTATCCACTCGTTGATATACCGTTCAATAGCATTGTGGGCTACTGTACCAACAGCTCCTGCATCATCTCGAACATCGAAGGGGGCAAGCATAGCCCCGGTCATCATCTCATCTTTCCAATGCTCATTCTGGAGTCTCTTCCACCTATCATCAACACAAAGCCAATTAATCGCCATCTTGATCTGCCATTTCGCAAGGTGTGGTTTTGATAACACGCCAAGCTTTGTGGTTACAGACCTCTGATGTTTCCCTGTTGGGTTATGTAGGTATCTATGTCCAGACCCATCATGATCGGCTACCCACACTCCTGTTATTTTTTGTTTTATTATTTCTTGCATTTTTAATTTTTAATCTGCTATCACATTTAGCTCTATGACAAGTGTACTTCCATACAGTCTCTACCTCTTTAGGGAATATTGACTTACAGATGACGCACTTTTTCACTTCCCCTTTTTATTAACCTTCTTAGTAATGGGTAACTTGTAGGTGATGGTGCAGGGGAATCCTTTTAGACCTAATTTTTTTACATTTTGTGGTGGTACTTTACCTGATATAACCTGCCAATTACCATCAGACCAGTAATATATCCACGCCTTCACCTCCCTCACCCCACTCTTACCTTTATTTGATGGTTTTGGTTTCATATTAGTTACGTTTATCTAATCCGTACGGTACAATCCCGCCAATTTTATATTTATCAAAGTAATAGCCAAAATCTCTTAACAAAACATTTGCTACACTTTCGGCTTGTTTAAGGTTGTGAGCTCGATATTCTGGACTTCTATCTGGGTTATTT
>Ga0114971_10003082_pt1 | contig 11356 bp, 7 predicted proteins | sample M_140625_MF_Meta_FD_87320 | JGI IMG/M metagenome (GOLD analysis project Ga0114971, IMG submission 87320) | Freshwater microbial communities from Lake Montjoie, Canada to study carbon cycling - M_140625_MF_MetaG | ecosystem: Environmental > Aquatic > Freshwater > Lake | place: Lake Montjoie... | reverse complement strand
GAGAAGCTTCGCTTCTTTTAGGCTGCGAGATTGATTCATGATTTAACTTATTGGTTAAATCATGTAGTTTTAGCTTGGGTTTGTTGTGATTGCAAGGGGTTTTTGAAAGTGATGGGGGGTAAGGTGTGACCCCTTTATCTTTATGTGACCCCCTTTAAACCTTCGATAAAACACTGCTGGCGGCATTTTAAGTGCTAAATTAATGCGTTTATCATTGTGATAATAAATCTGCAAAGCAATTGCTTCAATTCAACTCTTCCAAAAATATTTTCCCATAAGCTTTCAACTTCGCTTCGCCAACGCCGCTTATTTGGCGCATGTCGTCTAATGTTTTTGGTTTTGTTTTTATCATTTCAAGCAGAGAGCGATCGTGAAAAATAATATAAGGTGGCAAATTTTGTGATTTGGCAATTTCTAGGCGCTTGGCTTTTAGTTTGTCGAACAAGTCGTTTTCGTTGTCGCCTGTAAGCGTGGCAGCTATTTTATTTTTAGCAGTTTTAGTTTTTTCTTTTTTGCTTGCAACGACGGCAAGTTTGCGAAGATTTATTTTTTCTTTTTCGCGCAAAAATTTATGTCCTTCGGGCGTAATGTGCAAGCCGCCGTGGCCTGCTACGTCTACTTTAAGGAAATTCATTGCAACTAATTGACGAAAAATTGCTTGCCATTCTTGTTTGCTGAAATCTTTTCCAATGCCGTAAACACTAAGTTGGTCGTGGCGAAAATTTTTTATGCGATCATCGATTTTGCCAGTTAAAACATCGACTAAATATCCGACGCCAAAACGTTGCTCGGTGCGATAAACCGTTGATAGAGCTTTTTGCGCAGCAATTGTGCCATCAAAACTTTCGGGCGGATTTAAGCAAATATCGCAATTGCCGCAAGGTTCGCAATTGTCGCCAAAATAATTGAGTAAAATTTGACGACGGCACGAAGACGCTTCGCACAAGCCAAGCAGCGCATTAAGCTTTTGAATTTCGATGCGTTTTTGATTTTGCGAAGCGTTTCCTTCGTCAATAAAACTGCGCTGCATAACGACATCGCTTAAACTATACGCCATCCAAGCATTGGCGGGAAGGCCGTCACGACCAGCGCGCCCCGTTTCTTGATAATAGGCCTCGATGTTTTTTGGAATATTTAAATGAGCAACGAAACGCACGTCGGGCTTGTTAATTCCCATGCCAAAAGCAATTGTTGCAACCATTATTACGGCGTCATTAAGCAAAAATTTTGTCAGATTTTTTTCGCGCAGTTTGTTGTCCATTCCCGCGTGATAAGGCAAGACGTTAAAGCCCTCTTCCTTTAGCCACTTGGCATTTTCTTCAACTTTTTTTCTTGAAATACAATAAATAATTCCGCTATCTTTTTTGTGATTTTCTTTGATAAATTCAAGCAATTGTTTTTTCGAATTATTACTTTCGCAAATTGCATAATTAATATTTGGGCGATCAAAGCTTGAAATAAAAACTTTTTCATTTTCTAAATCAAGTTTATCGATTATGTCTTCTCTAGTTGGAACGTCTGCCGTTGCTGTAAGGGCAAGGCGCGGCACGTTAGGAAAATTTTTTGCAAGAATTTTTAATTCAGTATAAACCGGCCTAAAATCGTGCCCCCATTGCGACACGCAATGCGCTTCATCAATTGCAAAAAGCGCGATTTTTATTTCAGATAAAAAACACATGAAGTCAATTGAAAGCAGCCTTTCTGGTGCAACATAAAGCAAATCAAGTTCGTTATTTTTGATAAGATTTTTTGTCTCGTAAATATCTTTGGGCGATATGCTAGAATTAATCGCGGCGGCCTTTACGCCAAGTTCTTTAAGTGCTGCAACTTGGTCTTGCATTAAGGCGATTAGTGGCGACACAACAATGGTAAGTCCGTCCAAACAAAGTGCCGGAACTTGATAACATAAAGATTTCCCGCCACCAGTTGGCATCAACACCAAAGCGCTTCTGCCGCTAATTATATGATCGATAATTTCTTCTTGTTGGCCACGAAAGTTGTTGTATCCAAAAATTTTTTTCAGAATTTGTGCGGGTGATTTTTTCATTTAAAATTTTAATTTTTTCTTTTAATGGCGCTTTCTAGACACTGTTAGTTAATTAATTTTATTTCAGATTTTGTCATATTTTGAGCGCTTTTTTAGTAAAATTTTGATAAATATCTGGATATATTTTGAAAAATTTTACTAAAAAATAAGCCAAAATATGTAATAAAATTAATTAACTAACGGTATCTAAATCGGCAATGATTTGAATTAAATGCTTAATACCATTTTTATAAATTTGCTAAATATTTTTTAATTTTAATCTTTGCCTTAAATCCTTGATTTACAAAGATAAATCGCTGCTTTCAAACTAAATTTAGAATTAATAAATATGACACAAGCGTGTTAGTTTGTTTTTGAAAATGGTGCTATCTAACAGTGCCTAAGGCCATCAACAATAGCATTCGCAACAATATAAGCCAGCGCTTCTTTGCTAATTTTTTCCAAATTTTGTGTCGAATTTTTTGTGATTAAACATGCTCTAGACTCGCTAGCACCAAAGATTGCGCCACTTTCAATGTCATTTGCAATAATAAAATCACAATTTTTTTTACGCATTTTTTCTTGCGCATTTTTGACTAAATTTTCACTTTCTGCAGCAAAGCCAATCACTAGAGCAGGGCGATTTGATGAGTGTCCAACAAAGTCTAGAATGTCAATATTTTTTTCTAATTCTAAAGTAATATTTTGTGTATTTTCTTTTTTAATTTTTTTATCAGATGGATTTTTTATTTTATAATCTGCAACTGCCGCGCAACCAATAAACACTTGATGATTTGACAATTCATTTTTTGTAGCACTAAACATTTCATCAGCAGTTTTTACGCGAATTATATTTTCGTTTTTAAGTGGAATATTTTCATTAATATTTGCCGCAATCAATGTAACGCTTGCCCCCATTTCTTGCAAAACTTTTGCCAAAGCAATTGCTTGTTTTCCAGAAGAGTCATTGCCAATAAATCTTACAGGATCAATCATTTCGCGCGTTCCGCCACCTGTGATTAAAATTTTTTTTCCGCGCAATTTATTTTGATTAATAAAAAAATCTTCAATTTTTTGAGAAATTTCTGCAGGTTCACGCATTTTTCCAACACCCAATTCGCCACAAGCTAAAACGTCAGAAATGGGTGAAATTATTGACACGTCTGCCTTGGCAAGCTTAGCAAGATTATTTTGCGTCGCTGTTTTTTCCCACATTTTTTCATTCATTGCAGGCGCAATCATAATTTTTTTATCAGCGGCTAAAATTACCGTAGAAGCAAGATCATCGGCAATTCCATTGGCCATTTTTGCAATAAAATCTGCCGATGTTGGCGCAACAATAATTAAATCATTATCGCGCGAAAGCCTGATATGAGTCATTTTAGCCCCATCCTCATCTAAAAATAAATCAGTGTAAACTTTATTTTGCATAACTGATGAAACTTGCAATTGCGTAATAAATTCTTGCGCGGCTTTAGTTAAAATGCAGGTTACGATAAAAGATTTTTTTTGCAAAATGCGCGCAAGTTCAATGGCTTTATAGGCTGCAACGCTTCCGGTAATTATTAGAAGAATTTTTTTAGACATGATTAAAATAATTTTTCTTCACGGTTGATTGCCTCTAAACCCAAGTGTTTCAAGGCTTTGGCGGTTAATATTCTGCCACGAGGAGTTTTTTCAATAAAGCCTTTTTGAATTAAAAACGGCTCAATTGCGTCTTCAACCGTGTCGCGTTCTTCGCTGATTGCGGCGGAAATAGTTTCAATTCCGACTGGTCCGCCGCGATAATTTTTAGCAATGAAAGTAAGATAGCGATGGTCGGAAGAGTCAAGTCCGGCGCCATCAATTTCAAGGCGACGCAAAGAATTATCGGCGATTTTTTTCGTGATTAATTCAGATTTTTCTGCCGCAGCAAAATCGCGCACACGCTTAAGCAGGCGAATGGCGATGCGGGGCGTTCCGCGTGAACGGCACGCAATTTCAAACGCGCCATCATCAGCAATTTTTATGCCAAGAATTTTGGCGTCGCGAAGCACGATTTGCGCCAGTTCTTCGTTGGTGTAAAAATCGATGCGAGTTAAAATTCCAAAGCGATCACGCAGTGGATTCGCAATTAAACCAATGCGCGTAGTTGCGCCAACCAAGGTGAATTTTGGTAAATCAATTTTAATTGCTCTAGCTGCCGGACCCTCGCCAATTATAATGTCAAGCTTATAGTCTTCCATTGCCGAATATAAAACTTCTTCAACATTTTTGTTCAAGCGATGAATTTCGTCGATAAATAAAACATCGCCCGCCTGCAAATTTGTAAGAATTGCCGCAAGGTCGCCAGACTTAGAGATTACTGGCCCTGACGTGCTTTTAAATCCGACTCCCATTTCATGAGCGATAATTTGCGCAAGAGTAGTTTTTCCAAGACCGGGTGGTCCGTAAAATAAAGAATGATCTAAAATATCACCACGATTTTTTGCAGAAGAAATAAAAATTGCTAAATTTTCTTTCAGTTTTTCTTGCCCCAAAAAGTCTTTTAAATAAAGGGGTCGAAGCAGATTTTCATTGCCAAATTCTTCATCTTGAATTATTGGATCTAAATTTTCATTTTTCATTTTTAACAAACGGCAACTAATAATTAAATGTCAAAACTATTTTTGTTCCAACGCTAACTTCTGATTCTATATTCATTTCTCCTAATTGCAATTCAACAAGTCTGCGCACTAGAGGCAAGCCAAGTCCGAAAGAATCAATTTTACCGCTATTTTCATTTTCAACTACGCCAAAGCGCTCCATTGCTTTTTTCAATTGTTCGTTTGTCATGCCAAAACCTTGATCTTTTATAATTATTTCTAATTTAGCGCGACCATTAATGTTAACAGATTTTGCAATAATGTTAATTTTAGTTCCATCTTTACTATATTTAACTGAATTGCTAATTAGGTTAACTAAAATTTGCTTAATTCTTCTTTGGTCAAGATTTACATATGGAATGTTATTTTCTATATCGGTATTTATCTCGATATTTCTTTTTCGCGCAAAGTCACGATTGACGCGCACAGAGCGCATAATTATTTCAGAAATGTCAATTTTGTGAGACATGTCAACCGAAAATTCTCCAGAAGAAATTTGCGACACATCCATTAAATCATTGATAAATTGTAAAGCATCCATCGCACAAATTTCGATGTCTTTAGATACGTTTTCTTGATCTATTGCTAAATCTTTATTTTGGTCTTGAATGAGGTGGGAAAAGGAAATAATGGCTGAAAGTGGGTTACGAATATCGTGTGAAATTGCTGACAAAAATTCACTTTTATTAAAATTTTCTTGTGCAATTTTTTGATTGGCTAATTTTAATTGGCAAAGAAGCTCTTGTTCTCTTTTGTAAGAATTTCGCAATAAAATTATGGCATCAAAAAGATCTTGCATTTCTTTAAAGTCAGAATTTTTAACTTCGTAAGTGAAGTCTTTAGCGAGAGTTTTTTTGGCCATTAAAGATATTTCAGAAAGTGGATTAATAATTTTTTGGCGAATATTTCGAAATAAAAAAATAAAGCAAAAAACGATCAATAAAACGATGAAAGTTTTGCGCAAAAGCACGTTAAATAACTGTTCGCGATAAGCGTCTTTGTCATAAAAAGATATTATTTCAAGTGGATAATTTTTTAGCTGATGAAAATATGCTTCGCTGCCACTTTGCGAAAAAAGGCTTTGCGAAGAAATGTTTGTTTTATCAAGCGCCTGTCTTTGGCTTTCTGATTTTTCAGATAAAGATTGAATAATTGACAAGTTGCTATTATCAAAATTTTCTGAACCAAAAACAAAATTACCATTTTGCAAAAAAGCAAAACTTATGGCGTCGTTTGAAATTGTTTTTGATAATTTTAAATTGATTTTTTCAATGTCTAAGCCAAAAACTAAAGTGCCAAGATAAACGCCGCGAGCAGAAAAAATTCCAAGCCCTGCGGGGATTAAATAGCGTTGCGAAAGTGCTCCATAAATTGGTTTGCCGAAAATTATTTTTTCAGAAGTTAATCTCGTTTGTTGAATATAATCGCGCTCTGAAAGGTCAATTGCTCTTGATAAAATTCCAGAAGTTCCGTCAACCGAAAGTTTATTTTGATCGTCTATCCAAGAAAATGCGTTCCAAGTAAGTGCGACATCGACTTGATTATTAATGTTAGTTACAAAGGCAGATAAGGCTTTGTAAATTTTTTCTTTATCGCCATTCATTACCGATATTTGTCGACCCACATAAAAAAGTTGATATTTCACATAATCAACATCGTAAGTAACAATTTTGCTGCTTTGAATTGCGGCGTCAGATATTTTGCGTCTTATGCTTTCTCTTTCATAATCAAGAGATAATTTTATGAATAAAATTCCACATAAAGCAATGCTAATAAGAGCAACTTGATAAGTGAAAAGAAAGTTTTTAGTTAATGGATTAAATTGAAAACTGAAGCTAGATTTTTTCATAAATTTAAAGAGTTCGTTCGTTTGTTTCGCGCGATTTTAGCCATTTACGAAGTTCTGACGATGGCTTGTCGGCGATAATTGTTGCTTCATTGCTATCTTGTTCGGTTGTTAAAGTTAAGGTGTCAGAGTCACTAAATTTACTAAAAATTGATGAGGCAACTTTTGTAGAAAGTTTTCGCGCCACTCCTTCGCCACCAATTTTTATATTTATTACAGAGGGCTTTTCTGGATCTTTGCTTGAGTGAATTTTAACTCCTTGGGCTATTAGATCATCAAGACCTAGTCGCGGTTTTTTGTGGTCGCTATGTCTGCTAGCGCTAACATATTTGCTGCTAGAAGAGGCGCTGTCGTCAGACATATCTTCGCTGCTAGTGTGATGCGAAGAAGACTCTGCTGGAGAATATTCCCTTTGTCTAGTTTTTGGCGACATTTCTTTTGCCATTCTAGCTAGTGCCTCTGATGGATCGGTTATTTTATAATCCAACATTTCTTGTTTGGTATAGGCAAGAGGCAGTTCAGTGCAAACAAAAAAAACTTGCGCATTGCCATTTTCTGATCTTATTTCTGCAATAATGCCATTTAAAATTTTTTTAGCTTCCTCGAATTCTCCAGCTTTTATTTTAAAAATTGCTTCCATGCATTTTTCTTGTTGAAGTTGATTTGGAATAATGAAAGGGGGCACATAAGAATCTTTCCTCGAGTCATCAAAATATTTGCGGCGATATATTTCGTAAGTGCCAACAAAATCATCGCTGTCTCCAACTCTTCCAACCGAAGTGCTTGTGCCAATTAATATGACACTATCTGTATTGCTGCATGTTGATAAGGCGGCATTTCTTATGTCGATAACTTCGGTGGATAAATCTATTTTTTCTTCCCCTATTTCAATTGTACAAAATTCTGATAACCTGCGATGAACAGTGTTGCAAGGAATTATTATTGAGTGAAATGGCGGCGCAAATGTTAATTTAGGTGACTTTTTGCGTTTTGCAGATTGCGCTTGTTCTAGCCCTAAAGTTGCGGCAAATGTTAAAGAGTTTTGATGGTGCATAACATAGCTTGGTCCTTGCCCCATTTCAAAAAGATGCTTACCAGGGGCGTTGTTTGCGCTAATATGAATATAAGGAATTCCGCGTTGAGAAAAATTAAATGCTTGCGCTGCGCTTGCTGCAGGGCCGGCTCCACCTAAAATTATAAAATGCTGAAAATCAATATGCGCAAGCAGTGGATAGCCGCCATGAGCCATTCGCTCTTTTATTCTTCTTGTCGTGTCTCGCCTGTCTTTTAAAAGATTTTCTTCTGTGGTTTTTTTCGATATTTCACTTTCGCCATAAACTAGATTTGGTCTTCTTGGTTTTTCTAAGCTTAAAGCGTGGGTTAAAATTTTTTTAGCATATTCTTCAATACTTAATTCATCTTGTGAAAAAATTTCTATCGGCAATTGATCTTGTTGAAAGCCAATTTTAATGCGTTCTTTTATTTTAGAATCGCCAATTTTATGAGCAATGGCGATCAAGTCGCAACCATAGTCGGCGCATATATTAATAGCATCTCCAAAAAATTTAACATCTTCGGACGCAATACCAATTGCAATAATTTCAGGAATTTTTTGATCTAAATCAAGGCCCATTAAATTCGCCTGTCTTATTAATTCTTTATTCAAAACTGCAACTTCAATAGGATTAAGTCCTGCAATTCCAATCGTGCCTTTTGCTTTAATTTTTTCTGGTTTTGCTGGTTCTGGTTTTGACATAAGCGTGTGAATATGCTTAAATTAAGGTCTGGTACGTGACCAAGGGCTATGCTTTATTATTTATGTTCAAATTGCGTTTTACAAATTAGTAAAATTATTCAAAGCCACAAATAATATTTATCTATCAACTTCGCCAAATACGATATCTTGCGTCGATATTACGGTAACAACGTCTGCCAGCATATGGCCTTTGACCATAAAATCAAGTGCTTGCAAATGCGCAAAACCCGGAGCCCTTACGCGACAACGGTGCGGCTTGTTTGATCCGTCCGAAATTAAATAAACGCCAAATTCACCTTTGGGCGCTTCAACCGCGGCATATGCTTCTCCGGCGGGCACGTGATATCCTTCGGTGTAAAGTTTAAAGTGGTGAATTAGCGCTTCCATCGAATGCTTCATGTCATTTCTTTTTGGCGGAGAAATTTTTTTGTCATCAGTGGTAATCGCACCATTTGGCATGCGTTCAACGCACTGTTTGATTAGCTTGATAGACTCATGCATTTCTGCAACGCGAATTAAATATCGGTCGTAAGAATCACCGTTTTTTCCGATTGGAACGTCAAAATCTAACTCGCCATAAACCTCGTAAGGCTGCGATTTGCGCAAGTCCCAAGCAATTCCAGATCCGCGAATCATTGGGCCAGAAAAGCCCCAATCTAGAGCCTCTTGTTTTGAGACGATGCCAATTTCAACCATGCGCTGCTTGAATATGCGGTTTTCGGTCAACAAATTTTCCATGTCATTTAATAGGCGCGGAAAATTTTCGGCAAATTCCATAATTTCTTCAAGAAGTCCAGCTGGCAAGTCTTGATGGACGCCACCAGGGCGAATATAGGCGGCGTGCATCCGCGAGCCACTAACTTTTTCGTAAAATCCCATCATTTTTTCGCGCTCTTCAAAAAGCCATAAAAGCGGCGTCATTGCGCCAACGTCAAGGGCCTGCGTGGTTACGGCCATAATGTGATTTAAAATGCGCGTAATTTCAGAAAATAATACGCGAATATATTGCGCGCGCGGCGGAATTTTGCAGCCAAGAAGTTTCTCTACAGACAGTGCATAAGCGTGCTCTTGGCACATTGGAGAAACATAATCAAGGCGATCAAAATAAGGCACCGCTTGCAAATAAGTTTTATGTTCGATCAATTTTTCAGTGCCGCGATGCAGCAAGCCAATGTGTGGATCTGCGCGCGTAATAACTTCGCCATCCATTTCAAGAATTAAACGCAACACCCCGTGGGCCGCAGGATGCTGTGGCCCAAAGTTTATAGTCATTTGTTTATGTTCGGTCTGTGTCGACATCTTCAGCTTGTTTGAATATTAGTTTTAGCATGGTCAATGCCATTAAAATTAATTGAAATTCTAATATTGATTTTTAAAAAATACAAACAGATTTCTGCGTTAAAATATTATTTGCAATTTTCGCTTCACCGCCAATTAGCAGCGGCATGATATTTTTCGCATGTCCAAGGCAGTTTGATTTTTCTTGAAAAAGCGGAATTTCTAACTTATTTTCCTGCAAATTTTTGGCAAATTTTTCTATCGCAAAATCAATATTTTTTTTCTTTGCAGGTATCGTTACGCCTTGAGAAAAATTGCCTAGCAGCAAAGCTTTCGGTAAATTTTTTGATGTTAAAAAAACTTGAATTAATTGCGTAAAATAGCGATCAATTTTTTCGCCACTTTCGTCAATATCTTCCAAAAATAATAGTTTATCCTTATAAGAAATTTCGTTTGAAGTTGCGAAACTGCAGGCTAAAACGCTTAAGCATCCGCCAATAATTTTTCCTTCAATTTTATTTTTAAAACCAGCAGATGCGTCAGATAAGCAAGAAACCTCGTAATTTAATTCAGAATTTTTACCAAAAATTAAATCAAAAATTGCTTTTTTTGCAGATGTTGTAACCTTGTCAGAAGCAAGCTGCGTAAGCATTGGACCATAAATTATTTTCCATCCCCATTTTTGTTGCAGAAAAATTGCAAGAGACGTTATGTCGCTAAAGCCAATAAATATCTTGCTTAAGGATGGTTTAGAAATTTTTTCTAGCAACGAAATTAATTCAAAACTGCCATATCCTCCGCGCATACACCAAACTGCTTTTGAGTCATTGTTTTCTAGGGCAAACTGCAATTGCTCAAAGCGTTTTTTGGCAGAAAAAGCCGGAAATAAACTCGCTTGTTTTTTCTTTAGCAACAGCTGATCTTCCATATAAAACCTAGCTTTCAAGCCATTTTGCGTCAGAAAAAATTTGATTTTTTTTAAATCAGATTCGCTAACAGAGCTTGCGGGGCAAACAATGTCAATCAAATCGCCTTTTTGTAAAAAATTCTTCGTCATTTTATTTTATTTTTAGGGGTAATTTTTATTTGCAATTAAACGCTTCTAACCTATAATGGATTGATCTAAAATTGCTAACATTTTTTGAAAAATGACCAAAGAAAAAGTCATAATATTCGATACCACACTTCGCGACGGCGAGCAAGCGCCTGGTGCTACGATGAATTTGGAAGAAAAATTGCTTATTGCGAAATCTCTTGAAAAAATGGGGGTTGACGTTATCGAGGCTGGCTTTCCTGCTGCGTCAAATGGCGATTTTAACGCGGTGAATCAAATTGCAAAAGTTATAAAAAATTCAGTAGTTTGCGGCTTGGCACGTGCCAAAAAATCCGACATTGACCGCACATCAGAAGCCTTGAGGCCAGCGGCTCAACCACGCATCCACACATTTATTGCAACTAGTAAAATTCACATGCAATATAAGTTGAAAATGGATGAAGACCAAGTGTTGAATGCAATCACCGAAAGTGTTTCATTGGCCCGCAAATATTGCCCGCAAGTCGATTGGTCACCAGAAGACGCAACCAGAACTGAACATAGTTTTTTATTCAAAGCAATAGAAACTGCAATTAAGGCTGGGGCTAACACTATCAACATTCCAGACACTGTCGGCTATACGACGCCAGAAGAATATTTTTCTTTGATAAAAGCAATAAAAAATAATGTTGCAAACATTGACAAGGCGGTGATATCAACGCATTGCCACAATGATTTAGGTTTGGCAGTTGCAAATTCTTTGTCGGCAATGCAGGCGGGCGCAAGACAAATT
>Ga0114971_10003081_pt1 | contig 11359 bp, 4 predicted proteins | sample M_140625_MF_Meta_FD_87320 | JGI IMG/M metagenome (GOLD analysis project Ga0114971, IMG submission 87320) | Freshwater microbial communities from Lake Montjoie, Canada to study carbon cycling - M_140625_MF_MetaG | ecosystem: Environmental > Aquatic > Freshwater > Lake | place: Lake Montjoie... | reverse complement strand
TGTTTGGAAACAGCCGCCAGTCAAAGACCGATGGGATTCACAGGTGGGTATGGAAACCACAGGCGGGTGCCTGGGTCAAACCCCAGCAGAAGTGCTGATGTTGCGGCAACTGGAGGCGGCAACCCACAGATTGTCGCACGAATCTGTAAACTCACAAATTAATTCTAAAGAATGAATAATTTAGACCTAAAGAGTTTTTTGGTGTTTAATTTAAGTAAATACAAATACTATTGAATTCTTCTACATGAATTTTTTAAATATCCAAAGATCAAGCACCAAGAAACGGCAGCTTGGGACCTCATTCGGGGTGTCCAACTTGTTGCGCCTGCTTTTTTTGGCGTTCTGCTTGTCTTGGTCATATCAGGCACTTGCACAAACCACCCGACTCGAGCGTGTTTTAGCCAATAAAGAACTGCGTGCTTGTATTTGGCCCGAGTACTACAGCATTACCTATCGAAATCCTAAAACCCGAGAGCTCAGCGGCATCGACATCGCCATCACGCAGGATCTTGCGCGTGAACTTGGGGTGAAGTTGAAATACGTAGACAGCAATTTTGCCCAACTTTATGAGTCCTTAGAGCATGATCGCTGCGACATTGCTACACACGCCATTGGCATCACTGAAGAGCGTCAGGCTCGCTTGCTGTTTTCGCAGCCCTATTTGAAAAGTGGTTTGTTTGCAGTCACCTTGAAAAACAAAGAAGGTCTTCAGACTTGGGACAGCCTAGATCAACCTGGGCGCGTTATTGCCGTTGCTGCGGGTACTGTCATGGAAGGTGTCATGTCCAAGTCTTTGAAAAAAGCCAGGCTGCTTAAAGTTCAGTCCCCTGGAACCCGAGAGCAAGAGGTTTTATCGGGCAGAGCCGATGCCTTCATGACCGACTATCCCTACAGTTTGCGAATGATTGACCTGACTGATTGGGCTGCCGTGATTCAAGCGCCAAGCAGCATGAACGCTAGCGAGTACGCCTACGCTTTTGCAAAAGGAGAAAACAGTTTGCAAACAAGGGTCGATGCATTTTTGAGTCTGATCAAAAAAGATGGACGCTTGCTTCAGTTCGCAAAAAAAAATAATCTTGAGCCTATCGTGTTGTTGAAATAATGGGCCACCAGCTTGAAAAGCAAGTCACTCTCCAATCCAACACTGTCCCAGAATGCTGCTTCTCTGGGTGTCTACCGATTTGGGGTGTCGGTCGCTGTTTTCATCGCCTTAGTTGCTGGCATCTACCTTTGGAAAGACAGGCAAGACACGTTAGATCGAGAGGAGGCACGGGGACATTTATTGACGCGCATCTTGTTCAATCATGTGAGCCGAACACTAGAGTCTTCTTCTGCCATCATGACAGTTGCCAATCAGGGCTCATCTTCAAATTCGCCCACGCAATCGCAGCTCAAATCCGCCATTGAAAAATCCAGTTTCATTCGTTCCCTGTCCATGCTAACTGAGGACGGCCGGGTATTGGCCAGCTCAGAGGATGGGGTGGTCAACCAGTCTGTCAGTTGGCAACAATTGGGCTTGGAGCGAGATGTCGGGGATGATTTGGCGGCAGGTCGTTGGCAGCCGGTGCGGAATTTGTTTGACTTGAATCGAAGCGATGTCCGGTTGAAAGATATTGCCATTTTGCCCTTGTCTATGCGCATGAAACGTGCTGATGGTCAAGTTGTGCGGTGGATGGTTTTGATTAACCCACAAGATTTGATTGCTGGTTTTGCAGAATCGGTTGACGATCAATGTGATGCGGTCTACGTGTTCGATTACGCAGGTCGAATTTTGGCCAGCAGTTCGCAGAGATGGTTTCCACATGATCAGCTTTTTACCGACATGCCCGCTGTCAAGGGGGTTGCAAAGAACCAAGACTTTGGCCGCTACATTGACATCCTCAAAGATGCCAAACAAGACAGCGAACATTTGGAAGTTCACTATCGCACCGCTGCACAACTGCCGTTGACAGTGGCTGTTGCTATTTCACGGAGTCGGGTAGAAGGGGAGTGGTGGCTAACTTCCAAAGGCAGCATTGGCATGTCTGTTTTGATGTTGTTGGCCACTTTTGTTTTAACTCGCCATGTTGCGGCAATCTGGACAAGAAGGGAAGAAGACCGCCTTGCCATGTCGAATGCCCTCAATGATGCTGAAGCGGCCAACCAAGCTAAATCGGCCTTCTTGGCTCAAATGAGCCACGAAATCAGGACACCCATTAACAGCATGGTGGGCATGACCGAACTCGCACTGGGCACACGCTTGAACCCAGAGCAAAAAGACTATCTGGAAATGTCACGAACAGCCTCTCAAAGTCTGTTAATACTGATTGACGACATTTTAGATTTCACACGATTGGGTGCCAATCGCCTCACCTTGGATCAAACCCTGTTTGATTTGCATACGGCCTGTCAACAGGCTCTCAAAGGATTTGCATTTCAAGCCGAGCAGAAAAAAATTGATTTGTACTTGGACATCGACTCAGATGTGCCGCAGTTGATGATGGGTGATCCCTTGAGACTTGGGCAAGTGTTGCAAAATTTATTGGGCAACGCCTTGAAATTCAGCGAGACGGGTTGGGTCAAATTGAGTGTTAGAAAAAATGAAGTCAGTGAGCATCAGGTGGTGTGTGACTTTGAGGTGACTGACACAGGCATTGGCATTCCAGCTGAAAAAATACAACTTATTTTTTCGCCATTCAGTCAGGCAGACGCTTCAGTGAACCGCAAATACGGTGGCAGTGGTTTAGGGCTCTCTATTGCGCGGAATTTGGTGCAATTGATGCAGGGTGAAATCAAGGTTCAATCACGAGAGGGCGAAGGAAGTACCTTCTCTTTCACGGCCACATTTGAAACGCCCTCGCCAGAATTGCTTCACAAAAAAATCATTCCGCAGCAGCAAATTGCCACGGGTTTCAGTGCCATTTCGCATTCTGTCGATGTGGTGTTGGTGGAGTCCAATCCCTTTGCCAGAGAAATTCTCAGAAATCTATTGGCTGCCCAACAAATCAAGCCTCAGGAAATTGTGACGCCCGTTGCTTTGCAAACTTGTTTAGAGGATTGGTTGAAACAAGGCTTGAACCGTCAAACGCTTTGGGTCATTGACCACAGCATGTTGGCCTACATTGAGTCCGCTTATTTGCTGGCGCAGGATGAAAACAAGTGGCGAAGCTTGTCTTGGGTTGTATTGTCTGATTTTGGTTTGAACCATGACGTCCAAAACTTGTGTGCATTGGCTAGAACTTTAGGTGTTCGAGTTTTAAATTTGTACAAACCCGTCACAGGGCTAGAACTTCAGAATGCACTCACAAGCATGTCGCAACGCGATGAAGTGTATGAAGAAATTTTAAAACCCAGTGCTTTCAAAACCAAGCACACGGGGAAAATATTGGTGGTAGAAGACACACCGATGAACCAGCAGTTGGCCAGATGGACATTGGAAAAGTTGGGATGCACTGTTGAAATTGCAGAAAACGGTGAAGCGGCATTGCAAAAAATTCGAGCGGATGCCTACGATTTGATTCTGATGGATTTGCAAATGCCGGGCATGGATGGTTTAACGGCCACCTACGAAATCAGGCACATTGAAGTGACCGAAGCCTTAAAGATGACGCCCATCGTGGCCATGACCGCTCACGTCTTGGATGAGGACCGCGCGCTTGCTAAAAAAGCAGGGATGCAGGACTTTCTGATCAAACCTGTTTCGGCCGACGAATTTCAGAGAGTTTTGAATAAATTTTTGTAGAAAGGCTCAGCCTGTGAGCCTGCGCTGAGCCGATAATTCAAACAAGATTAACGCGCAGAATTAAGCTCTCCCTTTATGGCCAACGCATTTCAAGCAGGATTCATGGTGTTCCATGGCAACCGTCTAGAAGACCTGCGCGATCTCACGGTTGGTTTGTTTCGCCACAATCCCTTACCCCCTTTGGTGCCCGAAACCTTGCTGGTACAAAGCAACGGCATGAAGCACTGGCTAGAAATGGCCTTGGCTGACGACGGTGCCATGGGCATTTGCGCTGCCACTCACATGGAATTGCCGTCCAGCTTTATTTGGCGCATGTACCGTTTGGTTTTAGGGCAAGACGTAGTGCCAGTTGCCATGCCATTTGACAAGCAAGCTTTGGTCTGGCGTTTGTGGCGGCTGTTGCCCGAGTTTGCTCAAACGCATCAGCTTGAAGCTCTTTTGGCTTATGTCGGAGACGATCCATTAGGTCGGCAGCGCCATCAGTTGGCGCAGCAAGTTGCCGATGTGTTTGATGGCTATCAAAGCTATCGAGCCGATTGGCTCAGTGATTGGGCCCAAGGGCAATATGTGTTGCAGCACCAAAGCGAGCGCCATGCCATGCCGCCCGACCAAGTTTGGCAAGCACAGTTGTGGCAGATGTTGCAACAAGATGTGTTGCAAACCCAATCTCCCGAACTTGTCTCTCAATGCCTTTCCCGGGCCGACGTGCATTCGCAATTCATGCACAAGGTTCAGCAAGCTGGCGCTTTAAAACCAGAAGGCTTGCCGCCTCGCATCGTTGTGTTTGGAATTTCTAACTTGCCCATGCAAGTGGTGGAGGCTTTGGCCGCCTTGGGACGCTGGAGTCAAGTCATCATGATGGTCCAAAATCCTTGCCAAGAATACTGGGGCCATGACATGGACCTGGTTGCGCAAAAACATTCGCTGCTTTCTTCATGGGGCCAACAAGGTCGAGATTATTTGCACGCGCTAGAGCGCTTTGACCAGCCTGAAAACGCCTTGAGCGTCATGAGCAAGCAAACTTTTTTTGTAGACCCAGCTGAACAAGCTTCTCCCTCGCGTTTGCAGAATATTCAGTCTGACATTTTAAATTTAAAGGCCATGCCCGAGCATCCTGAAGCCATGCCCGACGACGGCAGCATTCAAATGGTCCAAGCGCATTCAGCGCAGCGCGAAGTTGAAATTTTGCACGACCGGCTTTGGGCTTGGTTTGATGAAAACCCAAGTTGGAAGCCTGCTGATGTGATGGTCATGGTGCCCGACATGGCCAGCTTCTCATCCCACATTCAAGCGGTGTTTGGTCGTTTTCCAGTTCAGCATCCTCGGCATATTCCTTTTTCAGTGGCAGACACCACGCCACGTCAAGTGCCGCTGGTCCAAGCGCTTGAGTTTTTGTTAAACCTGCCTGAAGCTAGAGTGACTTTGTCTGAATGGCTAAGCTTGTTTGAAGTGTCGGCTGTGCGGTCTAAGTTTCAAATGGACGAGGCAAATGTCCAAACCATGAAAAATTGGCTGCAAGCCGCTGCGGTTCGCTGGGGCTTGAATCCATCGCACCGGCAAAAATGGGGTGTGCCCAGCACCATGCCACACGCACAGCAAAACACCTGGACCTTCGGTTTGCAACGTTTGATATTGGGTTATGCCGCCGGCCAAGCTGAAGGCAATTCGGCATGGCAGGGTGTATTGCCCTTGCCTCAAGTTTCTGGTTTGAGTGCGTTGAAGGTCGGCTATTTGGCGCAGTGGTTGGAGGCTGTGTCCATCAGTTTGGCTCAATTGAATGCCGAGCATACGCCTTCTGAATGGTGCACGGTCATGCACGACCTCATGGCACGCTTTTTTGAAGCCGACAACGAAGCCGATGAGCGGATGTTGCTGCGTTTGAAGCAGGAGCTCACGCTATGGCAATCACTGTGTGATCAGGCTGGTTTGTTGCAGCCCTTGCCCTTAACTGTGGTGCGCGAACATTGGCTGTCGGGCCTTGAATCTGCGGGGCTGCAGCAACGTTTCTTTGGTGGCGGTGTGCAGTTTTCAACCCTCATGCCCATGCGCGCCATTCCCTTCAAGGGTTTGTGTTTGCTGGGCATGAACGATGGCGCTTATCCCCGCCAAAGTACACCTCGAGATTTTGATTTGATGACGACGCATTGGCTTGCGGGCGATCGCTCGCGTCGCGAGGACGATCGCTACTTGTTTTTGGAAGCCTTTTTGTCAGCACGTGAAAAGCTGTACATCAGTTGGCAAGGACGCAGGGCTACAGACAATCAAAAGATGCCCCCCTCTGTCTTGGTCGCCCAACTGAGCGACACCTTAAAGGCCCGTTTCTCGCCCGAGCTGGATGCCGTCTTGCAGCCCTTGCAAGCTTTTTCTGCCAAATACTTCGAGCCCCATTCAAAGTTCTTCACCTATGCAAGCGACTGGGAAGCAGCACAGAAAATTGATGCTGACATGAAATCTGCTTCTGTTGCTTCTGATGCAACTCATGGCGTATTTCCTGCTATTTCCGAATGGCCTCTTCAGGAATGCATGCGTTTGCTGAAGCAACCCGTAGAGGTTTACTGGCGCAGTCGTTTGGGTGTTTTGCTTCGTGGCCCTGAGGAGGCCTTGCTTGATGATGAGAATTTCTCTCTCAATGGACTTGACAGGTATTCATTGGGCCGCCATCTGCTTGAAGCCAATGACATCGAACTGCAACTCGAAGAAGAAAAATTGATGGGTCAATTGCCAATGGGAGCTTCAGGACAAGCGGTCTTGAAACAACAATGCGATGCGGCACTTCGCGTCCTTGATCGAGCTGCCCCCTATTTAGAAAAGTTCGCACAAGAATTGCCCACGCAATCCGTGGCTGTTGTCATTGCCATGCCTTGGGGTCAAGTGCGCATCAGTGCTGAAATTGCTGGTTTGCGCCAAGAATTGCGTTCATCTGATAAGTTGCCAATTGATTCTGATCATGTTCAAACACTGCAAATGACCCGTCGACCCGGTGCGGTGGCCACAGGTCAAAAAGACCAACAGTCAGCCCGTGCCGATGTCTTGATCAATCTCTGGCCCAACCATGTTTTGTTAAGCGCTGCAGGTTGGACAGTCAGCTCCGTGGCCGTAGGACTTGATGCTGTGGCCTTGTTGCCCCCCATGCCGCCTCACGCTGCCCAACTATTGTTGGCACAGTGGTTAGCTGTTTATGCGCAGGCATGGGCCCAGCCCTTGCCTATTACTTTGAAAGCAGGTTTGGCATTTGTGTCAGAGATCATGCGAAAAGCGCAGTCTGACAAAGAAGTTGACGGCGACAAAGTCATTGATCTGGCCTTGGACAAGGCGCGCAAAGAGTTTTCAGATGGTTTTTCTGAGAGCACCGATTTGGCGCGTTCCTTGTATGTCCAAAGATCCTTCGATCATTTTGATCCGCTCATTGAAGGACTGCCAAACTGGGCCCCCCTCTTGTATGACGATTTGATCCATGCAGCTTCAATTGACGGCGGTGCTCCATGAGTCAATTGAAAACGCAAAAGCTCAATGTGCTCACATTGCCTTTAAATGATATTCAGCTTATTGAGGCCAGCGCCGGCACTGGTAAAACCTGGACATTGGCGGCACTTTATGTGCGTCTCATTTTGGGGCATGGATGGTCAGGGCAGAGCCTGATGCCGCCTCAAATCTTGGTGATGACCTTTACCGAGGCTGCCACGGCAGAGCTTAGAGATCGCATTCGCGAGAGATTGGCGCAGGCTGCGCAATTCTTTAGGGGGCAACCTCACGTTGCCGATGATTTTCTGCAAGACCTTCAAGCAAGCATGGGCACTGATTTGAATGTGCAGCATGCTGAACGCTTAGAGGAAGCCGCGCAGTGGATGGACGAAGCAGCCATTTACACCATTCACAGCTGGTCGAGTCGCATGTTGCGCCAACACGCTTTTGACAGTCAAAGTTTGTTTGATCAAAAGCGCTTAGACGATGCACCTGCTTTGAAGTTGAAGTTGGTGAAGGACTATTGGCGGGAATACGTGTACCCACTCAATGTCAAGCAACTGGGCGCAATGAAAGATTTGGGCGGAGCACCCGAGGCTTTGCTGAAAAACATTCAATCTCTTTGGCAAAAATTTGACAAGTCACCCGGTGATTTTCCTGATGTTTCGCAAGATCCAGAACCAATAGCCTTGGTGCTAGCTTGGTCTCAGTGGCAAGAGCGTGTTTTGCAGCTGGAGGCGCAAGCCAGGCAATTGTTGTTGAGCAACATGCCTCAAGCATTGGACCTGTTGAAAAAGGCGCTTGAAAATGATTTGAATCGCAATCAGTATCGAGTCAACAAACACCCTTATTTCCTTCGCCATCTTTCAGAATGGGCCTCTGGTGAAGAGGCAGACATGGATGCGCTTTCAAAATTCACCTTCGAAAAACTCAATGCCGGTTTGAAAGGTGGTGCCAACCCCATCGACAACGCCCCTGGTGTCTGGACCGCAATGAGTGATTGGATGGCTGAGCGTCAAAATGAGCCTGAAGTGGGCGGTCATTTGTTGCAACATGCTGCACTCAAAGTGGGCCGAGCGTATTTGCTGCAAAAAAGAAACTTGGCCAGCTTTGATTTTTCAGATTTGCTACAACGATTGCATGCAGCCCTTCATGCACCTGGCAGCCGCTTGCCCCAAATCGTTCGCGCGCAGTTTCCTGTAGCCATGGTGGATGAGTTTCAAGATACCGACCCCTGGCAATATGAATCACTGTCGCGCATTTACGGCGCAAGCAACTTCATGAATCATGACCCAAGTGTTGAAGTCAAAGCTGAAGATGAAAATGCCAGTGCATTTTTGATGATTGGCGATCCGAAGCAAGCCATCTACAGTTTTCGGGGCGCCGATTTACCAACTTACTTGAATGCAAGGCATGCGGCTGAATCTATTTGGACTCTCACAGAAAATTTCAGGTCCAGCCAAGAAGTGGTCAATGCAGTTAATCATTTGTTTGAAAATGCACAGAATCCTTTTGGTGAAGTACCGTTTGAGCGTGTGCAAACACCCACACCTGCCAAGGCCGAAAGTCTTCGCTTGGCCGATGGCCAAAAACTGCCAGCGCTAACGGTATGGCACCTTAGCGTCGACAAACCCCTAAGTGGCGCCCAATACAGTGAAGACATGGCGCAGATTTGCGCTACGCAAATGGTTTCGATCTTGAATCAAGGCATCGCTCAACCCGGCCAAATGGCGGTCTTGGTCAGAGATGGCCAAGAAGCCAAAAAAATCCGCCAAGCCTTGGCGCAGCGCAGTGTCCGAAGCGTTTACTTATCTGACCGCGAAAGTGTGTACGCCACACGCGAGGCACTCGATTTGGCTTGCGTTTTGGAAGCCGTCTTACAAGCACGCAATGCCAAGTTGCTGCGCGCGGCGCTCACCACTCGCACCTTGTGCCTCAGTTTGCCAGAAATAGAGCAGGTGTTCCGTGCTGAAGAGGCCTGGGACATTTGGGTGGAGCGTTTCAATGCGTGGCACCACACATGGCAACGCCAAGGCTTCTTGCCGATGCTTTACAAAATTGTGCATGAACAAGACATCGGCAGGCGCATGCAAGCTGAGGGCGATACCGCTGAACGGCGCTTGACCAATCTACTGCACCTAGGTGAACTACTGCAATCGGCCAGCCTTCAATTACAAGGTGAATCTGCATTGCTTCGTTTCCTCACCGATCAATTGGCCAATCCGCAGGCACAAGGTGAAAGCGCTCAAATGCGTCTTGAGACAGATGCTGAGTTGGTTCAAGTGATTACCTTTCACAAAGCCAAAGGTTTGCAATACCCCTTGGTGTTTCTACCTTTCGTCTCCAATTTCAGAGAAGACAAAGATGACTCACTTCGAACAGCCGAAGAGCGCTTGCAAGAAGACATTCGCTTGCTGTACGTAGCCGCCACGCGTGCTCAGCAAGCTCTGTGGATGGGTGTTGCCAAGCGGCAAGGTGATTTCAAAAGCAAAGAGACGCAAGCGCAAAGTGCTTTGAGTGTTTTGTTGCAACGCAAGTCTGCCGATGATTTGCAAGAAAAATTGCAGATTTGGGCAAGCTGCGATGACATTCAAGTCATTGAAGCGCCCGAAGCGAATGAGCACTTGTATCAGCCTTCAAACGCTGCCAGCGTAGAAGCTGCAACCGCAGCAAAATTGCCATCGCGTGTGTTACCAAATGCTGGCTGGACGGCCAGCTTCAGTGCACTGACCCGTAAGCTGAGTGAATCCAAATGGCATTCCGCAGACTCAGGTCTTGCGCGCGAGGAGCGCTGGTTAGATTCTCAAATTGACAACCCAGTCACTGACCCCAATGACGTGCTCTTGGAAGATGACGCTTTCTCTTCAAAATTGGCACAACCCCAGTTCAATCATTTCCCGGCTGGCAGTGCCTATGGCACCTTGCTACACGACATCTTCGAATGGCAACTCAGAGAAGGCTGGCCACTTCTGCAAAATGAATCAGACCTCACAGCTGAAGTCAAAATTCGCTGGCAACGCTGGTGGCAAACCCAAGCAGAAAGCTTGCAACTTCTGCCAAATGACCAAACCCTCTGCCTGCAACTCATTCGCCAATGCGCCTCATCCCAATTCACACAATTGGGGTCAGATCAACATTGTTTTAGCCTGTCTCACCTCACTGCCCAAAATGCCTGGCCAGAAATGGGCTTCACGTTCAAAACGCACGGTGTTTCAACGCTGTACATCGATCAACTCATTGCCAATTTGCTGCATCCCAACAAAGCCCGTCCTGCTTTGCAAGCTCAGCAATTGAATGGCTTGCTAACGGGCTTCATGGACATTGTGTTTGAACACCAAGGCCGCTATTACGTGCTCGATTACAAATCAAACAAATTGCCCGATTATTCGCAAGACAGCATCACAAGCAGCATGCTCAGTCATCGCTACGAAGTGCAATACTGCTTGTACATCTTGGCGGTTCACCGACTCTTAAAGTCTCGCCTAAAAGATTACAACTACGAGCATCACATGGGCGGTGCCATCTACCTTTACTTGCGAGGTATCGATCAAGCAGGGCAGGGGTGCTATGTCAACAAGCCGTCCTATGAGCTCATCAATGCGCTGGACGAAGCTTTTAAATCGAACTCGCAATCTACGCTGTCAGGCGTGTTTTCATGATCCACTCTCCACCCGCGTTCAGCCACACTGCAGGGCCGCAAGCTGCAGACGCCATGCACAGCTGGCCATGGACCGCGCTGGACATGGCTTGGCTCCAGTTTTTAAAGTCACATCAAGCAACGCCAGAGCCTTTGCACGATGTACTGGCGCTTTTGGTCAGCCACCAAATGGGAAGAGGGCACGCTTGCTTGGACCTTGATGCTTTGTTGCAAGACCCAGCGCATTTGCTTGGCTGGACTGATGCGCAAACCAAGGCCATGACCCAGCTTGTTGCAAATTCAAAGCTGGAAGAGCAGCCAGCAGACTTTTTCGCCATGCCACTCAATCCATGGGCAGAAGCTGCCAAAACAATGCCATGGGCCGTTGGTGAAAATTCACCCATCTTGGTCTCTTACCATCAAGACGGCCAAGCTCAACGGGTGTACCTGAGGCGCGCCTGGCAAGCAGAACAAAGCATTCAAGCGTCTCTTCAAATGCGTCTTTCGCAAAACTTTGAAGTCCCTGAAGACAGCGATCA
>Ga0114971_10003079_pt1 | contig 11359 bp, 7 predicted proteins | sample M_140625_MF_Meta_FD_87320 | JGI IMG/M metagenome (GOLD analysis project Ga0114971, IMG submission 87320) | Freshwater microbial communities from Lake Montjoie, Canada to study carbon cycling - M_140625_MF_MetaG | ecosystem: Environmental > Aquatic > Freshwater > Lake | place: Lake Montjoie... | reverse complement strand
CTGCCTTGAAGACATCGGGATATCGCACAAGCGCAATCGCAGACATATATCCGCCATACGACATGCCCGTGATTCCCACTCGCGATCCGTCGATTCCAGGCCGAGTGACGATCTGCCGAACAGCCGCAGCTTGATCATCCAAATCGGGGCCACCAAGTTTCAGATATGTCGCATCCTCGAAAGCCTTGCCTCGACCTGGCGTTCCTCGGTTGTCGATTTGCAGGATGACAAAGCCAAGTTCGCAATCCGCCCGAGGGGATGAGAATCGATTGAAAACATTTGCAAAGTATGGCCCACCATAGGCATCCACAATCAACGGCCACGACTTCTTCGGATCGAAAGTGCTGGGAAAGTGCAGGGTTCCGTAGATATTTGTCACTCCGTCGGCGGCTTTCAACTTGACCAGTTCTGGCATTGGGATATTGCGCGAGGACCAGATATCGCTTGCGCCTTCCGCGAGCTGCGCGATCACCTTGCCATTTGCTCCATACAGTTTCGCCGATGGAGGTCGTGAAATCGTCTCGTCACTTGCAACAAAGTATTGCCCATCAGGCGAAATTCGAAACCGGGCGTATGTGAAATCATCTGGGGTCAAGCGCATTTGTTGCGTTCCATCAAGATGAACACTCATCAACTGCGGGTTGATCTGAGTCTGCGCGGGAAACGCTGTATAGAAAAGCACTCCCACTTCTTCGTTGACTTCGACAATCTTTCCAGCGGGAAATTCTCCGCTGGTCAACGGGATGACCTTCGGCGAGTCGAGCGATCGAAGCTCGTACTGCTTGAATCCAGTTCGCTCGGTTGACCAAATGAATCGGCGACCATCTGCGAGGAAATCCATTTCAGGCATATGGTGATTCCAGTGAGGTTGCTCTTCGCGAACAAGCACTCGCACCACACCGCTCTTCGTATCGGCGGAGCAAAGTTCGAGCACATCATGACGGCGATTCAACCGATGAAAAATCAGTTGATCACCTGTGGCGGAATATTCCACACCATAGATGTATTGCTCATTTGGACCTACATCGATCGTGCGAATGTGTGTCGAAGGATCGCCATCAGTATCAGCGCAAAATGCCTTGATATCCAGCACAGAGAGTCCGACAATTGGATTGGGATCGCCCGGCTTTGGATAGCGTTCTGTTTCGACTTCTGGCCGCAATTTGGTCAGCCCCGACAGAATGGTGTATAGCGGGACTTGCGCATCATCAAAGCGATAAAACGCTAATTGTTCACCGGTGGGACTCCACCACATGCCTGTGGTTTGATCGAGTTCTTCGCCATAAACCCAGCTTGCTGTTCCATATCGCAGAGTACTTGTTCCATCTGTCGTCACCGCACGCTTCGCAGCGTTATCACATTTCAGGAAGAGGTTTCCATCGCGCGATTCTGCGCTCATCGTCTTATCTGCCGAAAATGCGATCGGCTGCTGTCGTCCACGCGATGGCGCCATCGGTTCTTTGCGAGATGGTCGAGGTCGACTTGCCGCTGGAGCATTGTCATCACCTTCATTTGCTAGAGTGATTGCACCACTGGTCAAATCGACAATCGACCACGGGCCAGTTTGGCGAAACCACATTTGATTCTTTGCGATATCCCAGCGCACATCTCGAATAGTGCTTGAGGGTGAACGATTAAAACTTCCCGCAATCGACGCGCCACGATCTGCGCCAGGGAGTTGATCGTACGGAGTCCAATCAGCACGAGCGATCGCGCAGAGCAGAATTGCGCACGCAAAAAATGTGCAAGCAAAGTGAACTGGCGTTGCATGAATTCGAACCGAACGCCAAGAACAAGAGCGCATCATTTGTCAGCCCACACGAGCCATTTGCTGAAATTGTGCGAGACGATTCGTGATTTCGTCAAACTTCAATGTTCGCATGCGATCAAGTCCGAACGCTTCGAGCGAGAAACTGGCAACAACGGTTCCATACGCCATTGCTTTCTGCAGCGAAGCGAAATCAAAACGGCCTTCGCGGGCGAGATATCCCATGAATCCACCTGCGAAACTGTCGCCCGCTCCTGTTGGATCGACGACATTCGCATCATCAATTGGAAAAGCTGGAATGACTGCAGAACCTTCGGGATGAATGAGGATCGCACCATGCTCGCCCTTCTTGACGACCACAAAACTTGGACCCATCTGGAGAATTTTTCGCCCGGCGCTGATTGCATTGCGAACGCCGGTCAATTCTGCAGCCTCGCTGTCGTTGACGATCAAACCATCAACTCTTTGCAGAAGCGCAGACAACTCTGGATTGGCAGTACGAATCCATAAATCCATAGTGTCAGCAACGACCAATTTTCGCTTTGGAAATTGATCGATGAATCCAAGTTGCACTGAAGGATGAGTGTTGCCGAGGAAAACAAGTTCACTGTCAGCGTATGCAGCAGGAACACGCGGTGGTTCTTCTTGCAGAACTCCAACTTCGGTGAAGAGTGTCTCGCGACGATTCACATCCTCGAAATATTTTCCGCCCCACGCGAAAGTTCTCGAATTTGTTCGAGATTCCAAGCCGTCCAAACAGACGCCTGAAAAACTTTTCAGGATCGAATGGTGATCTGCTGGCCAATCTCCACCAACAACTGCGACCAGTCTGACTGGACAAAGTTGGCTCGCTGCGGCTGCGAAATATGCTGCGCTTCCACCCGAAACTCCTTCACGCTTGGCGCGAGGTGTCTGGACGGTGTCAATTCCGATAGTTCCTGTTACGACGAGTTTCACGATGTGATCGTATCGCTTCGGCGAAAACTTCGTGCCCAACCGATACCGATCGCGACCCCAGTGAATGATCCTGCGACGACATCAAGCGGCATCATCCGCAATTCAGGTGGAAGCGCGTTGATCGCAAAGAGCGTTCCAATATCGCCAGTCATGCGACTTGCAACAAAGAGTTGATATCCACCTGCAAGCAAGATCGGCGAGATGAAGGCGAGAATCGGTTGCACATTTGGGGCGACAAGGCGGAAGGCGATACCAACTGCAATGCCGCCGAGGCATGCTCCACCGAACGCCTGACCTTTGAACATTGTTCGAATGACCACCCACGCAATCAAAGGAAGAAGTACTCCTGTGATCGCGCCACGAAGCGCATCGCTATCAAAATATTCTTTCCACATCGACTCACCAGGAAATCGCAGCGCGATATCGGGAGGCGATCCTGAAAAGCGAAAGATCAGCACAACGGATATTGCCGATGGGACGGCCCAGATCATCGTTTCGATTGCAAGAGAAGGTAGAGATGCGCCGCCAAAGATCGCTCCTGCAATTGATGCACTTCGCAGCGTCAGTCCTGCAAGACCAGCACCGAGGACGAAGACTCCGACGACCGCGTTGACCAAGCGGCCTGCGATCATTGCCAAGACTGTCAGCAGGATCATGACTGCACCAAGCGTCAAGATTGCGCTTGTTTTCGAAGTTGCCAGCGTGACGCAACCCGCAGGTTCTCCGCACACATCGATCATTCGATTCGACGATATCGATCCCAACCAAAGTGCGCCGACAATTGTGCTCGTCAGGACAAGTCCACGAATCCATCCTCTTTCAGCGGATTGTTCCGCAGGATTCGATACTGCCGACGATTGCGAGAAAGTATTCATTGCGTGTGGTGTATCCGCATGCTGTTCACTGCGCAATGTCGAAGTATCCTCGCACCGTGACCAACTCTCCCCCGCCAGTCATGCTCGATGGAAATCCTCTATCTATAGATTCCGTGTACGCCGTGGCTCGCAGTGGTGCAAAGGTCGAGTTGAGCACGGAAAGTCGCAAGCGAATGACGGAAGCTCGATCAGGAATGCTCGAACGCGCTGCGACTGGTGATCCTTTATATGGAATTAACACGGGCTTTGGAAGTTTCTCACATGTGCGATTACCCAGCGAACAACTTGCGGAACTTCAAGCAAATCTGATTCGGTCACACGCAGCTGGAGTCGGCGCACCGCTAGATCAATGGGAAGTCCGAGCGATGATGGTTGTTCTCGCTGCAAGTCTGGCACGAGCCCATTCAGGCGTCCGAGCGGAATTGGTTGATTCTCTCGCTGCGCATCTCAATCACGGATTGACGCCGGTCATTCCGTCGCGTGGATCGGTTGGAGCTTCAGGAGACCTCGCCCCGCTTGCTCATCTTGCGCAGGGATTGATCGGTGAAGGTCCAATGGATTTCGGCGGACGCAGAATGAATGCTTCAGAGGCGCACAAAGCGGCGGGTATTTCGCCAATTCGACTTGCAGAAAAAGAAGGTCTTGCGCTGATCAACGGAACACACTTGATGACAGCACTCGGCGCACTCGCGGTGCATGATGCGAATCATCTTCTGCATGCCGCTGTCGTTGCCACTGCGATGGCGATCGACGCTTGCCGAGGCGCATCGAGCGTTTTCGATCACAGAATTCATCTTGCGCGCAATCAGCCTGGCCAGATTGCGATTGCTGCTGCAGTGCGAAAACTTCTAGAAAATTCGCAGATCGGTCCCGCGCATGCAGTCAACGATCCTCGCGTGCAAGATCCTTATTCTCTGCGCGCATCGCCGCAAATTCTGGGCGCTGCATTCGATGCGATGCAATCGACTCAGTGCACAATCGAGAATGAACTCGGTGCGGTCACGGATAATCCTCTTGTGTTCAAAGGAAATCAAGGTTGGGAAGTTTTGTCTGGAGCAAACTTCCACGGAATGCCGCTTGCGATATCGCTGGATGTTCTGCGCATCGCGCTCTGCCATCTGGCTGGTATCGCAGAACGCCGAATCTATTGGGCATTGTCAAGCCACGACAAAGAAAGCAAACTTCCTGCACATTTATCGGCGCAACCTGGCGTGCGAAGTGGATACATGATTGTTCAATATGCCGCGGCTGCGTGCTGTAATGAACTGAGAACATTGGCATATCCATCAAGTGTTGGCAACATTTCCACTTGCGCAGGAATCGAGGATTACAACAGCATGGGCGCGACAAGCGCATTGCATACACGTGATGCGATTCGATTGGCACGGGATGTTGTTGCATGCGAATTGCTCGTGATGTCGGAAGCCATAGAATTTCAACGTCCACTTATGAGTGGCGTTGGCATCGAACATGCGCATCATGCCATTCGAACTGTGGTCGAGAGATTGACCCATGATCGTTCGCCAGCTCCTGATATCGCTGCAATTTCAACCTTGATCGAGCAAGGCTCTCTCTCCACGTTCACTCCAAGCATTGCCTAAACTGACCGTATGACTTCTCTCCCTATGACTGGATCTCATCGAATCGTGCGCGCGCCGCGAGGAATGGCGATGACCTGCAAGACATGGGCCGCTGAAGCGGCGATGCGAATGCTGATGAATAATCTCGACCCCGAAGTTGCAGAGCGGCCGCAAGAATTGATTGTCTATGGAGGGCGCGGGCAAGCAGCGCGGTCGTGGGAAGCATTCGATGCAATCGTTGCGAGTCTGCGTTCGCTGGGAAGTGATGAAACACTGCTGGTTCAAAGCGGAAAACCAGTTGGCATCGTGAAGACGCATGCTGATGCGCCACGTGTGATGATCGCAAATTCAAATCTTGTTCCGCACTGGGCGACGCAATCGCACTTCGATGATCTTGCCTCGCGGGGATTGATGATGTTCGGGCAAATGACTGCGGGAAGTTGGATCTATATCGGAACGCAAGGAATTCTTCAGGGAACATACGAAACATATGCCGAGTGCGCGCGTCAGTTTTTCAAAGGATCACTGCGTGGGACGCTGAATGTCACAGCAGGTTGCGGCGGGATGGGAGGAGCGCAACCGCTTGCGATCACCATGAACGAGGGAACATGTTTGATTGCAGATGTCTGCCACGAGCGACTGACCAAACGCGTTCAGGATCGATATCTCGATGAGATCTATGAAGACCTTGACGAGGGAATTACACGCGCTGTCGAACTTGCGCGCGATTGCAAAGCGATCAGCGTCGGCGTGCTTGCGAATGCTGTCGACTTACTTGAGCGATTGAAGAAACGAGGAATCATTCCTCAAACGCTGACGGATCAGACGAGTGCGCATGATCCACTTGAAGGGTATTACCCAGATGGAATCACCCGTGAAGATGCAGACGCTCTGCGAAGTGATAATCCTGCTGCGTACACCAAGCGTTCGATGGCAGCGATGGATCATCATGTTCGACTGATGGTTGAATTTCAGAAAAAAGGGTCGAAGGTTTTCGATTATGGAAACAACATTCGCCAACGAGCGCTTGACAACGGATATGCGGATGCGTTTTCATTTCCAGGATTTGTTCCTGCGTATATTCGCCCACAATTCTGCGTAGGAAGAGGCCCATTTCGGTGGGTTGCCCTTTCGGGAGATCCTGCAGATATTCGCGCCACAGACGAGGCGATCTTGTCTCTCTTTCCAAATGACAAACCACTGCACAGATGGATTCGCGCCGCGCAAGAACGCGTTGCATTCCAAGGACTTCCCGCGCGTATTTGTTGGCTTGGACTTGGCGAGAGACATCGCGCAGGATTGCGATTCAACGAAATGGTTGCCAGCGGAGAAGTGAAAGCGCCGATCGTGATCGGCCGAGATCATCTCGACTGCGGATCCGTGGCAAGCCCAAATCGAGAAACCGAAGGAATGCTCGATGGAACTGATGCTGTCAGCGATTGGGCATTGCTCAACTTTGCAGTCAATATCGCTAGCGGTGCATCGTGGACAAGTTTTCATCATGGCGGCGGAGTCGGCATCGGTTTCAGTCAGCACGCTGGTCAAGTGACTGTTGCTGACGGCACTCCAGAAGCAGCGAAACGATTGGAGCGAGTGTTGACGAATGACCCAATGATGGGAGTCTTCCGACATGCCGATGCGGGTTATGACATCGCCCAACAATGTGCAGATCGTCTGCATGTTCCGATTCCAATTCGAAATTGGTGAAGCCAGCGGATCACACCGGCGGATCACGCAGTCGTAGCGCGACGAAGTCGATCGTGAATTGCTGACCAAAGACCGTGCTGATGTGGCGGTCGTTCAATGACAATTCGATCGCATCCAGATTCGTCTGCGCGTCGAAGCGAGTCATAGATTGCCGCGGCATAACCTTCAGAATCCTGCGGCATATCAAGGCGAAAGTGATGCTCTGGGAAAATTGATCCTTCGAAACAAATCACAGCGACTCGACCCGCGACGGCCAAGTCCTGCGCAAGCAAATCATGATTGACGATCGTCGCAGGAAGCGTTGGCGCATAATGCCTGATTGAACTTCCAGGACTTGAGCTCTGCTCGACTGGCATATCCACTTCGATTGGACCGAGCAATTCTGACAGTCGTTCGATGGTCACTGCGCCAAGTCTTCGCACAACTGGCTTGGACTCCGAAAGATCGATCACAGTGGATTCGATTCCAAGAGTGCATGGACCTCCGTCCAGAATCATCAAGTCTGTTTGGTCGGCATAGTCTCGAGCAACATGCTTCGCAGTTGTCGGCGAAACTCCACCGCTTCGATTCGCACTTGGCGCGCTGATTGCGCCGCCGCAGGCATAAAGCAAACTGCGCGCAAGAAGATGTCGCGGACTGCGGACGGCGATCGTGTCATATCCACCTGCAGCAATTGCTGGAACTTCTGGTCGCCGAGGCAAAATGATTGTCAGAGGTCCAGGCCAGCACGCGCTGATGAGATTCATTGACCTTCGCGTCCAACCTGTTGAAACCCGCCTCGCTGATGCGAGGTCGACCACATGAGCGATCAGCGGATTGCCCGTCGGTCGACGCTTCAATTCATAAATCTTTGCGATGGCCTCTGGATTGAATGTGTCTGCTCCGAGGCCATAAACAGTTTCGGTTGCAAATGCGACAACTGATCCTTTGCGCAGCTCTGCTGCGGCAAGATCGATATTCACATCAGAATATGGAAGAATTGCAGCCATTCTTTTAGCGATCGCCGCCGAACACTTCGATTTCAATCCGATTCATCGTCAGTCCAGTTCCCATTGCATTATAAAGTCGAGCCATCGCTGTGTTGTAATTGACCATCGACTCGATCTCTGCGAGATACGAAGTGGCAAGTCGATCCTGCGCAACAAATTTGGTTTGAAGAAATTCTGGAGTAAGCGCGGCCAGTGTCTGCTCGAGCACGGCAAGAGATCGAACGCTTTCTGCGGCGGCTAAGCGACTGGCACGCGTTTGATCGATCAATTCATAACTTGTTGTCACTCCTCGAAGCGATGTCTTGACGGCAAAGACTGCATTCTCGATTGCACTTTGATAGGAAATCACCGCCGCGGATCTTTGCAATCGTGCCTGACGATATTGCGCTTCGGCCGCACGGTTTCCGATGGGCTGACTGAACGCCAACTTCGCAAGCCAAGAAACATAATTCGCATCAGCGACTTCACTGAAAGCGCCAGTCATGGATCCGTCGCTCCCATTATCCGTGTCCTGCCCAGAAAGCGATACACCCGCAAGTAAGCCAAGTTGCGGCAATCGGCCATTGTCTGCAACAAGCATCCCGATCGCCGCATCATCAATCCTCAACACCGCCGTTGCAATAGATGGATTTTGCTCGACCGCCGTCACAATCGCGTCTCGCAAGTTGTATTTGATCGGTTGCTGACAAAGAAGATCGACTGGAACCATCAGCGAATCAGTGCCAACCGAAACAGCCGGATCGTTCATCAGAAGTTTTAGCCGATCACTTTCATCGCGGGATTTCAGCCACGCTCGAATCAGATTCGCCTTGCGCTGTTCGACGATTGCCACGGCCAAGGCATAATCAGCGACTGTTGCGTCGAAGTTGAGTCGCTTTTTCAGCACATCACGAACTTCCGATCCAACTTTCAATAGCCACGCTGCAGCGACAACTTGTTGACGAGCATATAAAACCGTCCAGTACTGAATCTCGGTCTGTTCGACAACATTCAAGAGCGTTTGGCGAAGATTGACCACCGACGCCCGATCTCGATTGCGGGCAAGGCGTATCTGCGCCTCATTGACATCGCTGCCGAAACCCTGCAGCAGCGGTTGACTCAAATTGAAATTGACGGTGTTGGTCCAATAGTTTCCAGGGTTATAAATGCTCGCATTCTGCTGGGTGTAATCCATATTGACACTCGCCGCGACCGTTCCACCAGAAATGAGCCGCTTCTGAATCCCAGTCGAAAGCGAAGTCTGGCTGTTGTCAGGGGCGAAGGCGTCATTCAAGCCACCTGGAATATTGATCGGCGGCGGCGGCACGCTGTTCGTCTGATAGCCGGATCCAGCGAGAAGGACCGCGTCGAATGCCGCTTCGGCCTTGACCACATCGGTCTCGGCGATGGACTGTTCGATGCGAGAACCTTGAACGGACAAATTGTTTCGCACTGCCGCGGCGATTGCGGACTTCAGGCTCAACTGAACTTCTGGATCGGTCGATCCAGTGGTATCTGGGCCTAAATCAAGCCCTAAACCGCCATTTACCCCCTGCGGGCCAATGGCGTCTAACTCTGGAATTCTCCCCGCGAGAGTCTCGAAGACCGAGTTTGGAGTGCTCTGAACTGTTCGAAGTACTTGCGGAGTTCCTTGCGGAATCGGCGACGCTCCTTGACGCGCAATCGCAGCATCGATCGCTTCTTTGAGCTGAGTTTCCCCGTCATCTTGGGACATCGGAGACTGACACGAAATGAGTGCAAGGACAACGACTCCCGCTCCACAATAAATTTTCAAATTCGTCTTTAGCACTGGACCAATAATACTCGATATAAACATCATGGATAGAGCAAGAATAGCCGGTCCCCTGGTTGCGTTCGCCTTTTTTGTAGCATTTGCAACACACATTGAAAGTGTGCATGCGCAACAAGGTGCATCGTCGCCCGCGGAATCACAATCTTCGACATACTTCGCAACAGTGACGGCTGACAACGTCTATGTTCGCTCGGGCCCAAGCGTCCAGAGTTCTTATCCATTTGGCAAAATGGATCGCGGCGAAGTTGTCCGCGTCGTCGAAGAAAACTTCGGCTGGGCGCGCGTGCAAACCGTGGGTCGCGCATTCGCTGACATGAACGGATTCATTCCAGTTGATGATCGGGCTCAACTTTCTGTTGATGGCGCAACGATCACTGCGAATGCAACAACGGAATTGCGCGCTCCAAATATCAGTGCGGATTCAACTCCAGACAGTTCTTGGAAGCAAATTGGTCGCATCGAAGCAGGCGCAACGCTTGCTGTGATTGCTCGCATTGATGCTGAACGTGGATCCGTGTGGAGCGTTCGACTTCCTGAAATGGGCGAAGGATGGATCAATTCAAATTTCTTGCGTCGATCCACTGCTGCGGAAGCCGTCGCTTTCGACAAGGCTGTTGTGAACGAAGAAATTGCAACAATTGCCACAGAGGCAGCGATGATTGAAGCTTCGAGCGCGCCATCTGAACCAAACGCACTTGTCACAGAAATTGTTGTCACTGAAACAAAACCAGCAAAGCCAACGAAAACTCCCGAGCAAATCGCAACTGAATTGCGCAGAGCAACATTTGCAGATCTCGAAGTTGCGTGGCTAAAAATAAAGGGCCAGCCAACTGCCGAAGCAGAAGTCGGCGCGCTCTATGCGCGTTACATCGTCTTCGCAGCAGAGTCTGCAAACGATCCGGCTTTTCAAGCACGCGCAGCATCGCGAATCGCTCAACTTGAAGTTCAACAAGAAGTGCAAAATAAGATTTTCGAATTGCAAGCGACGAAGGCTCGTCTCACTGGCGAATGCGAACAGATCAATGGCGTTGCCGTCGCAATCGAAGCGCGCAGCGAATACACGGCCGTTGGTGTTCTCAACGCATCGCTGGTCTATGACGGTGTTGCATTGCCGCTGCTCTTCCGTTTGCAAGATCCTTCGACGGGACAGACAGTGTCATATGTTGTTCCAGGTGATGGATTCCAACTCTCCACAATGTTGGGGACGCTCATTGGAGTCAAGGGTGAAAAGTCATATGACGATTCGCTCAAATTGGACACGATCACTCCAAAGACAATTGATTATTTGACCCCCCGCTCCGGCGGTTGATTCGATACAACTCATTCGACTCGTAACGGTTCTTCGCTTCGCGCGAGGAACCGTTTTTTTATTGCGCAAACACAAAGTACAGGATGCGGCGGAGTGGTGGACCTCCGGATTTGAGAATCGAAGACAGACTAAGAATCATCAAGACGAGATTTGCGGTATCCGCACGCAGATTTTCCTTGGCGCTGGGACGCACGCGCACCGCTCGTTTGATTTCATAAAGAACCGCGGGCGCTTAATCGATCTCCTTCTATAGACTGAGAATAATGAAACATTTTTTATCCAGTCTTGTGAACGCGGGTGTGGTCACCATTTTTACAAGTGGCGTTATGACGATCTTAAACTCCGATCATTTCGCATTCACAACATGGCTTCGAAATTGGTG
>Ga0114971_10003078_pt1 | contig 11359 bp, 16 predicted proteins | sample M_140625_MF_Meta_FD_87320 | JGI IMG/M metagenome (GOLD analysis project Ga0114971, IMG submission 87320) | Freshwater microbial communities from Lake Montjoie, Canada to study carbon cycling - M_140625_MF_MetaG | ecosystem: Environmental > Aquatic > Freshwater > Lake | place: Lake Montjoie... | reverse complement strand
TGAACCTAAAAAAACTATTAATCAGGCTAAGGATGAACCTAAAAAAACTATTAATCAGGTCACGGATGAATACACATTACCAGGATTTTCAGATGATCCACGTAACAGAACTATTCAACCTGACAACGGAGACATATTGCATTTTTTTAAAACCCAAAAAAAGCAAAAAGCAAAACCCAAAAAACACTAAAAAGTATTGAAACGTTTTATAAAAAAATACGTTTTGATTACATATAATTTCATTCTCATTATATGTAGACTAGTTAAAATTATCATCTTACTCGCAATACCCGTCAACGTGCGGAATAGAATCGTCATAGATGCCCGCACATTTCGCCTTCTCCAACACATATTCAAAAATCTCATCAAATTTTTGCGTATGCCCCACCTCCGGGCACAATGCGTGGCTAATTTCGTGTAAAAGCACCAATATCAATTGGTTATTGTGATACTGCTCGCCCGTCTTTTTATCGTATTTGCACAAAAACACATACTTTTTATCAATCGTATAACTCTTGTCGCCCTCAAAAAAACGCAAATTGTCAACAATATCATCCACCGATGGGTCGATGCATCGTATCTTTTCAATAAGAGCCAGTGTATACGGATCCTCATTTTTATTTTCATAATTGTCGCGTATCTCCATCATAATTCTATAAAATACGTATAAAATAGTCATTATGCCAATTACGCTAAACAAAAAACTCAACATCTTTATTACATATAAAATCGAAAAAACGAATGAAAATTTGATAAACATTTAAAAATGTCAGTTGCAAGCAAACTCTCTCTTCTTTCCCACAAAAAAGACAATAAAAAATTGATACTTTCGCATCTATCTCGCCATGACGACATTGACAAACGCGACAAAATTTACGAAATGGCCTTTCAAATGCAAGAAGACGACCGTGATCTAAAACATGTCTTTCAAGCCCTAAAAGACGAAAAAATGGGACTTTCGCACCCCGACTTTTCAGTTGTTTCTAAAAAAATGGAAGAAACCGATTTGTTCATGAACAAGACGTTTGAAACAGAGGAAGGCGTCAACGAGTGTGGCAAGTGCAAAAGCAAGCGCACCATCTCATTTACCAAACAAGTCCGTTCATCGGACGAAGGCGCTTCCGTCTTTATCACGTGTATCGATTGCAAAAACCGCTTTATTTTGAACAGCTAACAGCGGGGTCCCGTCCCCGCGCGACGGAGTAATAAGGGGTCCCGTCCCCGCGCGACGGAGTAATAAGGGGTCCCGTCCCCGCGCGACGGAGTAATAAGGGGTCCCGTCCCCGCGCGACGGAGTAATAAGGGGCTACGCCCACTTTGGGAGCATTTAATGAGTGGTTTTACTAGTCAGAGAAAGCGAAGTCTGCTTTACAGGCTTCTTTAAACCCATTGCGCGCGGCGGAGTAATAAGGGGTTCCGCCCACTTTGGGAAGCATTTAATGAGTGGTTTTACTAGTCAGAGAAAGCGAAGTCTGTAAAGCAGGCACGCGCGCTGTATTTAAACTATATATAATTTCAATATTATATATAGTTAATTTAAACTTGATGTTTTTGGTACGGCTTTTTTTGAAAAAGCTGTGTGATGTTTTTGGTACGACTTTTTTTGAAAAAGCGGTATAAACGTAAAATATAAAATAAATGAGTACGCCTACCGACCGCTTAATATCGTGCATCGATCTTTGCAAACGTTACAAATTTGAAAATGCGGTCAAAAAGTGCAATGATTACTGCACGCACTTACATCTCCTTGACTTGTTTACCAAACGCGCTTATATCACATCACTGGCACCTCCTTTGGTCTCGCCAGTACCCCCGTTGGGCTCGTCACCAGCCCCGTCACGCTCGGGTTGATTTTTTGGCCTATAAAGCAAACCCAGCTTTTTACACAGGTCTTTGTTTTCCTTCTCCAATTCACGAATGATTTCACGCAGATGCAAAATGATGGCATCTTTTTGCGTATCTGACATCTTTCTTTCTTTCTTTTTACCGAAATATAAATATAAATAGTAGTATATACCATAAATAATGATAAACGAAGAAGAAATTGAAATATTAATAAATATTCGCTTTGGTGGCTGGACCATGAGTAAAAAAGCAATTGGGCTTTATAAATTAAGACATCCTGAAAATGAATTTAAGGATTTTAGTAGGCATGATCCTATTCTTGTTCAAATATATAAAGAATTAGGTAATGAGTTTGATGATAGATACAGTAAAACAATAATTACAAAAATTCTAAAAAAATATGAAAACTATTATGATATTGATGAATACGATGGCAGAGAATCTGTAAAAATCAATTACGCTAAATACAAGTTGGATAATATATATAATGAAATTAAAAAAATATTGCAAAGTAATAGTAATGATAGCACAAAAATAAATGAAATAGAACAATTTGTATCGGCATTTAAACTGTAAAAAGGGGCTTTTTCAAAATATTTTTGGTGCCGCTTTTTTTGAAAAAGGGGCTTTGCAAGCATTTTTGGTGACGCTGTTTTTTTTTGAAAAACGGGCAAAAGCATCGCTAAAATCGAAAGAATAAAAGAAGAAATAAAGAAATGAAACTAATCTAAAATGGGTAACTGCTGTTGCGTCGGGGATACCTCGCTCATAAAATCCGCCGTCGCCATCAAATATCCCCACGGCGTTGCCGGCATCCAGTACTCAGACGACCTAAACCAGTTTATTCACTGTAAAGACATCAACGAATGGCTAAATTCGTTGTATGCCCAGTCCGACGCCGCAAAATGGGTGCTTTACAACGACGAGACCAGTGATATTGTTGAAAAGGTGCATCGCACAAAAGGTCACTGTAAGGGCATCGTGACGTGGGGCGACACCTCCATAAGTTGGCTATGCCACTCTGTTCCCAATTTTCCGCGCGAATTTACAGGCAAAACCATCTCGCCCATCGGGGGCAAAGAACTTGACTATGGCCAGTCGTTTCAATACGTCGAGTTGCCGTACCATAACGATACCCTTATTGCCATTATGAAACAACTGTCTATTATGCAAGCCAACATTTACGTCTCAAACCACGATTTAACATTTCAGGCAAGTCGCGAACATGAGATCTCGACGGTCGTCTTGACCCCCACCATCACGCATATTGCCAAATCGCCCCATCACCCTATCGATATTTACAGCCAGTATATTGCCAAAGAGTACCCCAGCACGTGGCATGTCGAGTCCTTGAACTACGACGCCGTTACAAGCCAAGACCATTCCAAGTGGGCCGTATCAGCGACCGATCTGTACTGGGTCGGCGATTTGGATCGCACAACGTCCCACTTTCGGCGTGGCGGTGGCGGATTTTTGATACGTCATGCGGGCATCTCTCTCGCGTTTCGTGAACTCATAGCGGGGCACCGCCCATGGTCAGCTTTGCTGACGCCTGCGAAGCAGGCACGCGCGACGGATTAAATTTATTTTAATAATTTTTCACGGCTTTTTGTGAAAAATTATGGATGCATTGGCTGTATCATCGGTGCACGCAATGGGATATACACTTGTTGGTCGTTCTCACCACCCTCTCTGTACAGTAGATACAAATGATTAGAGATGCCGATGATGGTATAAAGAATGTGAAGTCCTGTGGGCGGAACCCCTCAGCTTTGTTGACGGCTTAAATTATAATTAATAAAATATTAATTATAATAAAATATAAAGAGAATTAAAGAGACAGAGAAAAAAGAAAAGAGAAAAAAAAGATGAATGAAATTCTTTATACCATCGTCGGCATTATTTTAATCATTTGTATCTACTGTCTCGCAATGCACGAAGATAGGGACGACAACGATCAACAAGTATATATCCCATTACGTGCGCCAATGATACAACCAATGCACCCATAAAGCCCCTTGGGCGCCGTTTTTATTCATATAATGTTACAACATCGTTCCATTCTCTCTTTTTTGTGCCATCATAGGGAATAGCATATTTATTGTCGAGCAACCATTTATTTACATGAATATCATTATAATAAAGATCAGCTAGAATACGACCATACTTTTCAAGAGAAATGTTCCGTAATGTCACTTTTTTTTCAAAAATTAATTGATGTAATGCATCACGAGAACGCTCCGCATATTTTTTTTCAGATTCGTGTTTTGTTTTAATCTCAGGTGAATCGATTCCATTTAATCGAATTGCAAATCGAAATAAAGGTGAATTTTCATAGGGGAGTTTTTGAGCGATTGTAATAGTATCGCCATCATATACTTTTATCACAATGCCATCTGTAATCGGCGGCACAAATACTACAGTATCTCCCCATGTAGGTGTGGGAGTAGCCTCGGGTTTCTCAAGAATTTCTATAGTTTTAACATCACAAGTTGTTTCAAGGGTATTTTCAGTTCCAAAACAGATTCCCATTTCTTTTATAAAATTATTACTTTATAAAAATAAAATCATTTTTATGGTACGACTTTATAGGCCGTTTAAAGAAGAAACAAAAATAAAAGATGGCGCGCGTGAAAGATTCAGCCTTATACGACCGTCTCGGCGTCCCCGCCGACGCCACCGATTCGCAAATCAAAAAAGCATTTATCCAGCTTTCCAAACAATGGCACCCCGACAAGCACGGTGACGACATGAAAGAGGAAGCCACCCAAAAATTTAAAGACATCACCGAAGCCAAAGACATCTTGTCCGACGACGACAAGCGTCGCACCTACGACCAAATCGGTATGGACATCCTAAAACAAGGCGCCGCGGGCGGTGGGATGGGTGGTATGCCTCCCGGATTTCCGTTTGGCGGTGGCAACCCTTTTGGTGGCGGGTTTCCATTCGGCAACGGGTTTCCTTTCGGAGGCGGTTTCCCCTTTGAAGTGCGAGAGACCGGCAACAAACCCACAACGCGTCAATTGCATCCCATCGAGGCCATGCTAACCGTCACGCTTGAACAGCTCTATCGCGAAGACCGCGTGCCTTTGGCCTACACACACGAAATCGATTGTGGCGCCTGTAATGGCGACGGCGGTACCGTTGAGAGGTGCGAAGGGTGCAATGGCAACGGCAAAACCGTCCAAGTCCAACAAATGGGCAACATGATCACCCAAAGCATTACCAACTGTCACAAATGCAACGGCAAAGGCCAGCAACTAAAATCCAAATGCGCCACATGTAACGGCCAAGGCTTTGCCACCACCTCCAAAACCATCGCGTTTCCTCTCTCGTCCCGCTTGGTCTCCGGCAACAAAGTCCAAGTGCGGGGCGAAGGCAACCGGTCCAAACAGGCCACGTCGGATTTAATTGTCACTGTTAACGTAAGCCCGCACGCCGTTTTCAAACACCAGCAAAGCGATCTTTTAGCACGTGTCGAGTTGACCTTATATGAAGCACTGTTTGGGTTTACCAAAACGCTAACCCTTATTGACGGCTCCACATTAGAATTGACCTCGTCTGAAAAGACCGATTGTTATACCATCACGTGTTTTCCGCAAAAAGGCATCCACCGTGAAGGCAACCTGTATGTAATGTACGTGTTTACCTTGCCTTCTCTGAAAAAAGAAGAATACGGGGACATTCTCGGCGATATTTTTCCAAATAAAACAGAAACGGCAAAGGCGTCCGGATATACAGACATTCTTCTTTCGTTTCTAAAGTTGGCTTGAGGGTTGGCTTTAGAAAAATTCATTATAGCACTTTCTTCTTTCACTTTTTTCACTTTTTTATATTTAAATTTGATTTAAATATAACGTTTTTGGTACGGCTTTTTTTTGAAAAACCGTTTATCCATCCCCATTAGGATTATGCATTCCCCAATATGAAATATCAGCATAAGCCGCCTCATTTAATTTTTTATTTTGCTGATACACTTCACGTTGTTTGTACAATTCATGAAGCTTTTCTACAATCGTTTTGTTTTTATCGGCATCGGCTAAAAGTTTTTCTAGAAATGCGATCCATTCGTTTGTCTCGGCTGACATCTTTTTTATTTTCATTTTTTTTCTTAAATTTGATTAAACATTAATATAAACACTGCTTTTTCACAAAAAGCCGTACCAAAAACGTAACGTTTAATTTAACTGAAGAACCTATACCTAATCTTAAATATGATATAAACAGATTCATAGACTTACTTTCAAAAGAACTTTTAAACTATATCAGGAGCTTAGAAGATACAACATATGTGGTTTTTAAAAGTTTAAAGTCTTCTGGTATACTGATTTTTCAAAAAAATATAAAAAAATGTGTTAGATGTGGAAAACATCTATTAATTAAGGATGAGGAACAGAAATATTGCAATAAATGTAACATAATAATTAAGACCACATTTAAATCTAAAAAGAGATCTAAAAAGAGATCTAAAAAGAGATCTAAAAAGAGATCTAAAACAAAGCAAAATCGATTTTGAAAAAATAGAAAAAAGAAAAAAGAAGAAAGATGCCAAAGAATTTAAAAGCGAAAAAGAACGGCACTGCGCGTACAAACGAGCCCAAAAAATTTGAAATGGTATACAAAGAAGACATCGTAGGTGGTGGCGCCGTATACGGCCAAGTCGTTAAAGTTCTTGGGGATTGCAACTTTACAGTCCGTTGTTTCATCGAGAAGGAGAAGGAGAACACGATTGAACTACTGTGTCATCTTCGCAAAAGCGCAAAAAAGATGGGACGCGTTAATCTTGAATCAATCGTTTTAGTCGGTCTCCGCGACTTTCAAGAAAGTAAGGGCGATATCCTATACACCTACCATGTTGATCAAGCAAAAATATTAAGACGCGAAGGACATATCCCAAAGCCAAAAACGACAAACGAGTTTGGCCAAGAGGACGAGGAAGAGGAAGAAGATCCCGGATTTGATTTTGATGACATCTAAAAGAATAGATGTATCTATAAGAAGGTTCACTATTTTACACGTTTTTGGTACGACTTTTTGTGACAAAGCCAACGTATCTGTAAATAAATTAAATTAAATTTATTTAATTTATTATAAAATGTCAGGCATAAATTCTCAAACTGTTATAACAGGCATTGCAATTATCTTGGCAGTCGTCGCCTTGCAAACATACTTGATCCAAGTCATATGGAACCATGTCATTATCAAAAAATTCCCCAATGCAAATATCCAAGAATTATCATTTTGGGACGCACTTGCCTTATCCGTTTTTACAGCATTGATAGGAATAACAAGCCGTGGTTCGGTTTCCTATGTAAATATAACAAACCCTTAACCTGGAAAAGTTGTAACAATATTGTTTTGGATATAGGTGTTTGGAACAGTAACTGTCATATCTTTATCAGTACGAATGATCGTATTAAAAAGATTAAATGACGAAACAGTTCCCTTGTACGTATTACCGCCTGAACCAACAATGCTAACCGTATCACCAAGCTTAAACAAGCTGTTCATGCTGATGTAAATACCGGACACCATATTGGTAAGCACACCTTGTAATGACAAGGCGATAGCAATGCCTGTCGTCCCAAATACAGCAAGCAACGTTGCCGGTTGGATACCAAGCGGTATGATGGCACACATCGCGCCAACCGCCAAAATCACGTAATACGCAATAAGCTTTATTTCATGTTGAACAAGCTTTTTGTCATTTGTTTTAATCGATTTTTTATAAGCATATGCAAAGGCATAAAATATCGTAAAAATAAGTATGGAAAGCACAGCTTTTGGCAAAAATGTTTTTATCGTTTGTGAGATGCTCATTTTTATTGAAGTAAATTAAATTAAATTTAATTTACTATTTCTTCTTCTTCTTCGCCGGGAAACAGCCGGCATGGTATCTCGATACAAATAAAATATGCAACGCATAAAATCGATACACATACAAAAATGACAAGTGTGATGCATATTGTGATGCATACAGCAAGTGTGCACCATGCAAAAAAGATGAAAAATGTCAGGGCATGGGGGCGCTCTATAAAAAGTGCAAATGGCGACAACTGCGTCAATATATTCTGAGGCGTCGTCTGCAAGCACTTGATACGGCAAATCGGGCACAGCAGGCCGTTTTGTTGGATGTCTTCCATGCACTTTTTGTGCAAGGAAACATTACAGTTACAACTCGACGGCTTTTGCAAGGGCGGTGAAAGCTCCTCAAGACAAAGCAGACAGATGTCAGCTTGCATTGCTTATCTTATTTTCTTATTTTCTTAAACATTTATTTCAACAAAATCAATTTTGGATCATTGTCTGCAACTTGCTGAAAGGAGGCTGAAGAGTTGGTAGACGAACCGGATGAAATAACTGCTTGAAGAATTGCCGTATCATAACCCTCTCCTTCTCCTGGTGGTGGAACAATAACATCTGGAGCGCTTGTGTATCCGCTACCATTATTTGTTATTGTTACGTTATTAATTCCCCCATTTACATCTATAGTGCATATCGCAGATGCACCGCTTCCACTACCACCTGTAATTATTATACGTGGTGCTCTTGAATATAACAAACCAGGATTTATTATTTGAATTGCCGTGACGCTTCCACCCTCGCTAGAACTGCCTCCACCCCCGCCCAGTTGTTGAATATACGGGCCAACGGCGGTGCTTGTCGTCGAGACCGATGCGCTTTCGCGAACGATGCCACCGCTATTGAGGCCGGCCGATTGGCAGATGCACGACATAACAGACGGCAACACGGTTTTGGAAATACTAAAACCGCCTGGATTTGAATAATAATACGACATCTGCTCTTTATTTGTTTATCTTTATTTTTATCTTGCATTTTTTATACATTCAACAAGACGCACAATTCATGCATAAAGTCCTGATTATAATTTAGATCATCGAAATTTAAATTGTCCATGTACATCTGTTGTGCGCGCATCGAGTCGTCTAACAACTTTTCACGCCGTGATCGGTCATCTGATGATAAGCGGTCTCTCTCCTTTTCAATACGATCAATAACCGTGTCATAAATTTCCTTGGTAATCATCTTTACAGGCACTTTTAATTTTTTACACAATAGACGAGCCTCAATGTCTTCTTTTAGGTTTCCTTGGATATCTAAAATTTTAAATTTTTTACGAGCCGTGTCTGTACAGCAGACCATCATTTTGTCATCGGGTGTTTTGATAACGCGATCAACACAGAAACCGGCAAGACGTTTCTGGCCACCAAAAAAATCGCTTTCTGTATAATGCTGGCGCATCGTATCCTCCAACTGTTTAGGCTCCAAACTTTCAACTGTATAGGTGGATGACAGTTGATTGCGGATAGTATTATTGATGGTATTGTTGGTTGTGGTGACTTTATTACTGCCTTCACGTGCAAGCGTTTGGATAAACGCGTCGCATTGGGCGATTTTTAGCTCAAGTTTGGTGATTGTTTTTTCATGCTGTTTTTCAAGAATGTCGTAACGATCTTTAAGTTCTTCGTAACGAACCTGTAATTTTGTGTGCTCATCGTGTTCTTTAGTTTTTTTAGAAACCAAGTCTTCTTTGTGGGAGATTATCATGTCTTTGATTAAATTAGAGTGAGATAACTTTATGTCTGCTATTTCTTTTTCAAATTTATCCGTTAAATCACTTAATGCTTGAATATTTTCACATTTTATTTTGTGTATTTCAAGTTTCTTTTCTTCTGCTATTTTTTGCATCTTAATATCATACTCTTCTTTTACCTTTAATATTATATATTTTTTACAGCTATCAAGATGAATATTCATATTTTTATTATTTACAAAAGGAGCATTGCATCCTTTGCATACAAAGTTAGAAGTTAACTCAAGACCTCTTAATTTTAAACATTTTTTATTTGTTGTCAAATGAGATTTCAAATTATACTTTGATTTAAATATTGTTTTACAGATGTTACATTCATTCTGGCTCATTTTATATAATATATCATTTTAAATTGTTATATATAAAATTTCTACAAAATAAATAAAATTTATTCGTTGTAAATTTTATTTATAAATTACAAAATATATTTATAGATTATAAATGTATTTGTTTAAAATTCTTACAAAATAAAAATTCATGAAAAAGTCGATTTGACCTGTTATGCTTTAAAAAGTTTTTGTTTGATATATTTCTAAAAATTAAATCTTGAAAAAATTTTTTACATCTACACACTCATGGAATGTGGATGTTGAAAAATAAAAATCCTAGAAATTTACAGAAAATCGCAAATTTATTTGTAAATAATTTTATTTAAATTTATCCAAAGGAATTTACAGGCCGTTTTTGGCATGGCTAGTTGTCTCACGTTTTGCACCAGTTGCACACATCGTATTTGCCTCGTTGTTTCTCACGATCCCTGTCCAATTCATCGTCAAACGTGTTTGACAGTTTCAAGTATTTTTTACGATGCTGGATGGCCTTCTTCAGCGCCTCAATTTTATCGCTCTCCAACTTTGTCAACTCGCCCCCCAACTTTGTTAAGCACTGTTCTTCTTCCTTTATTTCAGCTATAACTTCTAAATGTTTTTTCTCTTCCATATCAATCTCATCGGTGAAAAGATCTGTTTCTGCCACCTGTTCGTGCTTTTTTAGTTTCAACTCTCGAATGAGTTGTTGTTGCTGTATACATCTTCTCTCCAACTCCTCCAGCCCTTGTTTTGTCTCGCAAATGGTTCTGCGCGTCTGCTGAATCTTTTGCACAATGATTTTCAAGTCGTTGATCACAATGATTTCATCGTTCTGGATCTCTTTGACCAGCGTAAACACGTTGGTGGTAAAAATCTCGTTGAATCGGTAGCGTATCGACTCGGGAAGGATAAACTGGTTGGACTCTTTGATTTCCATCACTTTTGTCTGTATTTCATCGACAAAAGTATTGATTTTATCCGGTTTTTCCTTGAAAAACAACACGCGTCCCGAATTAAACTCGCACATCGCCTCCAACTTTTGGTACTTATGCGACGACATCTTGTGCGCCTCGGCCTTCCCATCCAGTTTTAGGTAGCTGACAAGTCCCAATAAAAACGAGTTGATGGTATTCAGCACCGACACGATGATTTTGCCATAGCTGTAAGGTTCCAGGATAAGCCCTAAAATCGAGCACAACGACGAGATGAAAATGGCGGGCAACATTAACGTGTTGAGCCGTTTTTCGCAGATGGTTTTGGCTTCCATGTGCAGAATTTTGTGACCTTTTAGATACAAGGCCAAGATGTCAAGCGCGGTCGATGTCACGGTTTCCTCATAATCGTATTTGGATTTTAGTTCGTCGACGACTTCGGTGAAGGTCACGATATGGTCGCTGTCGGTATCTTCGGGGCGTTTATAGGACTGCAAGGGGTTTCTGACGGGCCGGCGGGGGCGTGGCGGGTTGGGGGACAAGGCGGATTGCAAGTTTTCGTATGTTGGCGGCTCAATTGGGGGATCTTGTACGGGATTTTCTATATGACGACTAGGGCTACGCAAGGGGCTTCGGCGGAGAGGGCTATGTTCACGACT
>Ga0114971_10003070_pt1 | contig 11368 bp, 6 predicted proteins | sample M_140625_MF_Meta_FD_87320 | JGI IMG/M metagenome (GOLD analysis project Ga0114971, IMG submission 87320) | Freshwater microbial communities from Lake Montjoie, Canada to study carbon cycling - M_140625_MF_MetaG | ecosystem: Environmental > Aquatic > Freshwater > Lake | place: Lake Montjoie... | reverse complement strand
GTGACTTACACGATCGCGGGCTCACTCGCGGATAATGTCCTCTCTGGGACCATCGCCCCCCTCGGGTTGGTATTTACAGCCAACGTCCCAACGACGCCACCGGCGGCGGCTTCCGTCGTAGGCTTCTATAAATCGACGGCTCTCGTCGAAGGCACCGGAGTCACGTACTCAGTGGTCGGCGCCAACAACGAAGTCCTCGTTCTGACCCAAGGCCCAACCGTGACGACTGGCGGTCTCACGACGCTCAAGTCCGACAACACCTTTGCCCTCACCGCGACAGGCAACGTGACCCTCACCGGTGGCATCAATCCCACGACGACGACTGCGACCGCGACGGTCACCCTACCAGGTAACACCAAGGTGGATTTCTCGGGCTTGAGCACGACGACCAAGCGCACCGATCGCCTGATCAACCTTTCGTCTCGCGCCAAAGTCGGCACGGGTGAATCCGTCCTGATCACGGGCTTTGTGGTCGGTGGACCTGAATCTAAGCGAGTGTTGGTCCGCGCCGTGGGCCCCGCTTTGGGCGCCTTTGGTCTAGCGAGCACCTTGCCCAATCCTGCGATCAAGATCTATCAAGGCGCCAACCTCATCGCTCAAAACGATGATTGGAGTAAAGACGATGCCGCGGACATTGCCCGTCTCGGCGCCTTCGCCTTCACCGTGGGCAGCAAAGACGCCGCGCTCCTGACGACGCTCGCCCCCGGCGCCTACACCGCGCAGATTGCCGACCCGAGCGGGACGGGCACTGGTGTAGCCCTCGCCGAAATCTACGACGCCAGCATCAATCCCAATGCCGATTACCAACGTCTCGTTAATATCTCGAGCCGTGGCCGCGTTACGCCGGATGACGGCGTGTTGATCGGTGGCTTTGTGGTGACGGGAAATTCCCCGAAGACACTCCTTATTCGTGGCATTGGCCCGGCCTTGAGCAGCTTCGGTATCGCCGGCGCGCTGGCTGATCCGGCACTCACGATTTACCAAGACGGCAAGGCCATCGCGATCAACGAAGGTTGGGCGAACAGTGCCGCGATCACGACGGCGGCAATCCAAACAGGTGCGTTCACGTTGCCCAGCGGCAGCAAAGACGCTGCCGTGCTCCTCACACTCAATCCCGGCGCCTACACCGCTCAGATCAAGTCGGCGAAGAACGCCTCGTCGGGCGTGGCCCTGATCGAGATCTACGAAGTGCCGTAAGGTGCAGCTAGGAGATAACGAGGCAGGATGCCAGCAGTGGAAAGCGGGGTGGGGGCAGGAGGGTTTGGGTGCGAGCGGGGTAGGGGCACCCCGCATGGAAAAAAGAGAAAATACACGTACTCCGGCGCGCCGAGCGGTCACGCCTAAATCGCCAGCAACTGGTCGGCCTATTCCACAGAGTGTAGCGAAAAAACTGAAATTTATCCTGAACTGACGGGGGGTACTGTCGGTAGTTGATTGTCATATCTAGTAAGAATATGTTTCTATCTGTTACATTTTTTGAGCTGATTCTGTGGGGGTAACTGAAAGTCGTATTCATGCCGGATTCTAAACAGTCGTCCAGTGACTTTGCTTCCTTGTACCGGAGGACTATTGATCCATTGCGGCGATACCTCGCCCGTCTCCTGCGAAATCGTTCGGATGCACAGGATATCGCTCACGATGCCTACACTCGGGTCTATAAAACTCTAGACGCTACCGAGGTCAAAAAACCTCAAGCACTCCTTTTTGCCACCGCCCGCAACCTCGCTATTAATCAAATTAAAAGGCGCGAAAATGCGCCGATTCGGGAAACGGAAAGTAAGATAATCGAATTGTCGCTTGAGCAGTCTCCAAGTATCGAGCGCGTTGTAATGGCACGGCAGGAGTGGGCGGCGACGGAGCTTGCAATTGAGCGACTACCACCCGGGTGCCGGGCCGTACTGATGCTCTGCACTCTGCGTGGTTGTACGCACCGTGACGCAGCCGCTCTGTTAGGAATTTCCCGTAAGACCGTAGAAAAACAACATTCACGTGCACTTCGTCTGCTTCGTGCATCTCTGCAGGCTACAGATGAATCGCCTGTTGCTAACGAGATTCAAAAGGGGTCCACCGGAAAATTATAGTCATGAATTTAGAATCCGCTACCAAACGTGAAGAAATCGAAAAGCAGGCCGCTTTATGGACCGCTCGACTTGAAACGGGTACGTTGACCTCAGAAGAGCAACGTGAGCTCTCTGATTGGCTCGAGATTAATCCCGATCACGTTTGGTTGCTTTCTCGGTATCGTGCTCTGTGTGCCCAACTTCGCGTCCAGTTACCCATCCTTACGGATGCAGGTGAACTAGATAAATTCATCGTCGAGGTCGCAGCAGGTCATCGGCGATGGCGTTGGTTGGGGCGTTCGGTACTTGCCGGAGTTTGCGTGGTCTTGGCTGGATTCATTTGGTCGGCTTTGCCTAGGAATGTTACGACCGACCGCGCGGAGCGTCGTGCGCTCACATTAGATGATGGAACGAGAGTCGAATTAAATGCGCAATCCACTATTGCTGTTGATTTTAGTCGTACAGTTCGTCGCGTGAAATTAGAGCGTGGTGAGGCATTTTTTACAGTTTCACACGATTCAAAACGACCTTTCATCGTAGAGACCTCAGTGGGTAATGTTCGTGTGACGGGAACCGTGTTTGATGTACGTGCTACGGCAGCAGACACCACCGAGGTGACCGTTCTTTCAGGGTCTGTACAAATCCAACCGGAAAGTCGCACTGCAACCGAGGCGACACCCCTGCCAGTGGCTCTTAAACCAGGTAATTTGGCCGTCTTTGGCTCAAATGGGGTAAAGGTACGAGTGCTTTCGATGGAGTCAGCTCAGGACATGGTAGCCTGGCGGGTAGGGCAGGTTGCTTTTGAGTCAGAGCCGCTTGGTTCTGCTCTTAGGCGATTTGAAGCGTACCATAAGAGGCTAATTAAAGTGGGGCCAGAAGTCGGTGAATTGCGAGTGGGCGGTCGATATAGTTTAGACGATCTAGATGGCTTCTTAGCTGCAATTGAGCAGGCGATTCCCGTCGTAGTCATCCGAGGTGCTGACACCTCAGTGCATGTGGTAGCAAAGTTTAATAATTAAAAAGAGTTATAATAAAGAAATTAATTTAAATTATGAAATATACTAAACAGATCATATCAATCGGTTTCGTTTCATGGTTTTTATCTGCGCAAGTTTTAGCAGTTCCCACAAAGTTCGATATCAAGGCTGGGCCGGCTCCAGTCGCATTGATGGTATTTTCGAAACAGGCTGCGGTAGAGGTGATATTCTCATCAAGTGATCTTGAGAAAGTAAAAGCTAACGAAGTGATCGGGCAATTTGAGCCAGATGACGCCTTATCCTTACTTCTTCGCGGTACTAGTTTTAATTTCCAGCGTAATGGAGGCGGAAAGTTTGTGATAACATCTGACCCCTCACCGCGGTCGGCAGTAGGATCAGTTCGTGGAACGCTATCCTGGAGCGATGGGCGTCCTGCTTCAGGGGTATTGGTTGTAGCTAGAGAAACGGGTCAGACCGCAAAAACGGACAAATATGGGGAATATTATTTCCCTACCTTAAAGACCGGAAATTATCTTTTGATGGCAACCGCCGAAGGGTATCAACCGCTGCACATTTCGGAAGTGTTAGTTAGCGCCCAGAAGGATATTACGCTAAAAACACAGATCATGCGCAAAGCTATGGATGTAACAAAGCTAGAACCCTATCGGGTTCAGGCTGATGTAACCTCGTTACTGGATCCCTACGAGGTTACAAGCAACCGAGTCCAACCTTTTCAGAGCGCCAATGTGGATTTACCTCGAAGTATAGATGATGCCCAGCCGTACCTTATATTTGAACGTCGCGCCATTGAACAATCGGGTGCGACGAGCGTGGAGAATTTTCTTAGACAGCGATTACCTATGGATGCAACGGAAGCGTCAAATAACGCCTCCGCTAATAACAGCAATTTTAGTTCATTTAATTTAAGGGGTCTCGGCACCGATCATACCCTTGTTCTTATCGACGGACGCCGCCCTGCTGACTATAATCTAATCGCTACTGGTAATCAGTCTGATATAAATGGCGTACCGCTAGCAGCTATCGATCGAATTGAAGTGCTGCCAGCATCCGCTTCGGGTATTTATGGAGCCAGTGCTGTCGGCGGTGTCATCAACGTCGTACTTCGCCGTAACTACGTCGGCATTCAGGTTAGCACCTCCTATAATAATACATTCTCAAGTGACGCACCAATCAGAAGTGTGAACTTTGCTGGCGGCCTTTCATTGGAAAACGGTAAGACGCAGGTGATGTTTACTGGAAGTTACTCTGATACAAAAGCACTATTAGTGCAGGACCGGAATTTTGTTCAAAAGGGAATGGCAACGATCCGTAAGAATGCACCCGACTCTTTTTTACCCCCAAATTCTCAACCATTAGGGGCGACTCCAAATATCCGCAGCAACACGAATACCCCGTTGTTCAGCTCCGGCTTGGCTACGTATACAACAGTTCCTGTTGGTTTTGCAGGAGGCGATCGTGCCGCCACTTTAGCTGCTCTTCAAACTAAAGCCGGTACGTACAATTATGACGTATCGCCTACACATCAAAACGGAGCTGCTCTCTACATGATCGGATCGCCAGGTGAAGTGAACGCCCAGCAACTGAAGTTTTCGCGACAAATGTTCCCGTGGTTAGAGGCTTTTGTTGAGTATCGGCGCAGTACCAATAGCAACGTCAACAGTGAGCAGACCCCTTTTTCTGCCACAGCCAACTTTTCGATAGCGGCTACAGCCCCAACCAACCCTTTTGGGCAGGTGGTGCGCATGTCTATACCCTCGGATCCGCCCGATGCGGTGGGTGAATTTGCTCTTAAGCTCGTAAACCAACGTGCCTTGGCTGGATTGATTGTCAGTTTGCCGCGTGATTGGCGGGTGCATGCCGATTACACCTGGAATGCCGCTCGGACGCAACAGGAGCAGATCGCCTTAAATACGACCTCGATGAATAACGATTTCAATAATGGCGTACTCAATCCATTTCGCGATACCGTTGCATATCCTTTAAATCTAAATCCTTACCTAGGTCGACTCACTTTAAACTCTAAAAATACGCTCGAAGAGTATGCATTTCGCACCGCCGGACCTCTTTGGAGTATTCCGGCAGGTCAAATCAAGCTGGCGGCAACTTATAGTTATCGGAAAGAAACCATACCAACCTACCGATCTGATACTATTTATAACGCATCACCCAATTCTTTCTTTGTAATTCCGGCTCGTAGTCGTGGTACTGATGCCACCTATGCCGAAATTTGGGTTCCATTAGTGGGAGCCAAGAAAAATTGGCCTTTGTTACGCTTACTAGATTTTCAAGTAGCAGGACGTGATGAACGTTTCAAGGTAACGACTGCAACGGCCCTAGTAACCTCTGCTGCAACCAATGTTGTGCGCAACAAAACGGGCTATGCCGCTGATACTCCCACCTACGGTCTTCGCTACCGCCCTGTTCAAGATTTGCTTTTTAGAGCATCTTATAGTGAGGCATTTCGTCCGCCTACCTATAATCAATCGGTGGCAACGCCTAACATTTTATCAACACGTGTGACGGATCCCAAGCGGGGCAATGTGTCTACTACTATAAATTACACTTCAGGCACAAATCCCGATATAAAGCCGGAATGGGGCAAAGACACTAACTTGGGGGTTGTTTGGGAACCAAAAAAAATACCGGGACTGCGGGTTTCATTGGACTACTCCAAAATTAAGAAGATCGATAATATCACTACTTTAAGCGTTCAAAATACCGTGAATTTTGAGGACTATCTACCTGATCGCGTTACGCGTGATAAGCCAATTGCTGGTGATGCCTACACGGCCGGTCAGATTATTTCGGTAGATGCCCGTAGTATAAATCTAAATCAAGCTTTGACGGAAAGCTATGATGCATCAATTAATTACAATCTCAGATCGACTCATTATGGGACATGGAATTTATGGAGTATGGCGACATGGTGGATGCATTACAAAGTGCAGGCATCAGTTAACGCTCCGCTTGTTGAATTCATTGGCTCGCCTGGTTACGTCAAATTTAAGGCCGGAGCTGGTCTGACTTGCGACTATAACCGGTGGACCTTTGGTTGGTCTGCACGTTATGTAGACTCATCATTGCAGCGTATTGCTAATATACCTCAACAGGGATCGGATCATATTCCCAGCCAGCACTATCACGATGTATTTGTCTCGCGGCGCTTTCCTCAGGCAATGTCGGTTGAGCCATCTTGGTTTGATCGTGCGCTCAGCCGAACTGAGCTGCAGATAGGGATTCAAAATGTTTTAAATAAAACACCTCCATTTGATGCCTACCGCACCCCTTACTACATCAGTTCATATGGAGATGCACGACTCGCCACTTATACCATTACCGTACGTAAAAATTTCTAATAATAAATCATCTGCTGTTTTCAGCACTCTAAAATAATTAATAAAGCCATGTACAAATTTACTGTAATTTTTCGCCATGTTATTTTTGCATCGTGGTTATGCCTAGCCCCGCTTTTTGCAGCAGCTCCTCACTTTGCTCACGAATCCAGCGATCTTAAACACGATCCTGCAGCAAAATTTGGCGTTCTCGAAAACGGATTGCGCTACGTTATATATCCTAATCAAGAACCCAAGGGTCGTGCTTCACTGCGGCTGCTCGTGCGCGCAGGCTCACTTTATGAAGAGGAAAACCAACGAGGCGTTGCTCACTTTCTGGAGCACATGGCTTTCAATGGTAGTAAACATTTTGCTCCGGGTACCCTCATCGAATTTTTTCAACGTTTAGGCATGAGCTTTGGTGGCGACACAAACGCATCCACAGGATTCGATCGCACTCAATACTTGATTGAGCTCCCTGAGGCCAAGGAAGCCATACTAGCCGAAGGGCTCCAGGTGCTTGCTGATGACGCCGGTGGGCTTTTGCTCCGAGATGAAGAGATTGATAAAGAAAGGGGGGTTATTCTAAGCGAAAAACGGATGCGCGATAATGTCGGATTTCGGACTCAACTCGCGCAGTTTGAATTTATGTTTGGCACGACTTTGCTGCCGTCACGTATGCCGATCGGATTGGTTGAGGTTATTGAACGGGCTCCGCGTGAAAGATTCGTGGAATTTTGGAATACGTGGTATCGCCCGGAAAAAATGGCCGTCGTCGTCGTTGGAGAGGTCGACGTTGCGATGGTCGAAAAGCAAATTGCTACAGCATTTGGTGGATTAAAAGCTAGGGCACCTGCGAAACCTGAGCCTACAATTGGGACGCTAGCTAAATTTGAAGGGATACGTGCAGGCTATCACGGAGAACCTGAAGCCGCCTCCACTCGGGTTTCTCTCACCAGTCTGACTCCATTTGTGTCGATCCCTGATACCGCAGCAAACCGCGTTAAACTACTGCCACGCCGTCTAGCTGTTGCTATTTTAAATCGACGTTTCAGTGAACTGGCGAAGAAGGAGAATGCGCCTTTTTTACAGGCGAATGCCTCGGTCGGAGACAGTTTTAAGTTCCTAAGTGAAGCCTCGGTGGATTTGACCTGTAAGCCTGAGCGTTGGGCTGCAGCACTCGCAGCCGGGGAACAAGAGCTTCGTCGAGCAATTGAGCACGGCTTTCAACCCGATGAGTTAAAGGAAGTCGTCTCCTCCGCCACAAGTGCTCTTGATCAGGCCGTGAGATCGGCCTCCACCCGTCGTTCTAGCTCACTTGCAAATGTTATTTTAGCCAGCTTGGTAAGCGATGAGGTATTTACCTCTCCGGCCGAAAATCTCGCGCTGATTAAGCCAGCACTACAAAAGATTACGACAGAAGAGTGCGCAGCCGCTTTACGTGAATCATTTGGGGGTAACGGCCTCTATGTTATGGTTTCAGGTAACGCCACATTACCAAGCGATGCGGCCGCCGCGATCGACGCGGCATATGAGGAATCCAGAGTAGTGGCTGTTTTGCCCAAAGCTGCAGAGGCAGCTCGTGCTTGGTCCTATACCGACTTTGGACCCTCAGGAAAAGTCACAAAGCGAGAGCATATCGCGGACCTCGACGTGACCTTGGTTACCTTCTCAAACGGGGTTAAATTGAATCTGAAGCATACCGACTTTGATGCAGGACGTATTTTGGTGAGTGCTCGGGTGGGCGACGGATCCATCTCCGAGCCTCTTGGTCAACGTGGGTTGGGCCAAGTCGCAAGTAGCATGTATAATGGCGGTGGATTAGGTCGGCACAGTACAGATGACCTTCGTCGTATTCTCGCCGGTCGTAATGCTGGCGCCTCACTAGCAACGACGTCTAATGCTTTCGTTTTAGCTTATCCACCAATCACGTCAGCGCGCGGAGGCCGAGGGACGGGATCGGCCGGGACTACACGTGAAGATCTGCTACTCACCTTGCAATTGTTCTCCGCCTATCTGAGCGACCCCGGTTACCGCCCCGAGGGTTTCCGCCAAAGCCAGCAATCTCTTGGGATGATTTATGGTACTATTGAGCGCACGCCAAGTGGACCGATCGCGATGGATGTAGCTAACCTACTTGCCAGCGGTAATCCGCGCTTTGGCCTGCCCCCGAAAGATATCATCATGACCCGTACACTTGAAGAAGTCCGGGCATGGCTCGCGCCTCAACTTTCTCATGGTGCACTGGAAGTAGCCATTGTTGGCGATCTCGATATCGAGGCGACCATCGAAGCCGTGGGTAAGACGCTGGCAGCCCTGCCAGCGCGCGAACCTAAGTCTGCGCATGCGGAACTGCTCAAGGTGTCATTCCCAGCCCAGCCCTTTAATAAAAACTATACGATCAGCTCGCAGATCAACAAAGGGGTGGTCGCGCTTTATTGGCCAACCAACGATGGGATGGATCCCCGCCGTGCCCGGTGCCTATCTTTGTTAGCCAGTGTTTTTGGCGATCGCCTGCGCGTTAAAATACGTGAAGAAATGGGCGGCACTTACAGTCCACGCGCCCAAAGTAACGCCAGTGATGTGTTTCCAGGCTACGGTTACGTGAGCACCCAGATCGACGTAGATCCCGCCGCCGCTGAAAAAATAGCTGAAGCCGCGATCTCCCTCGCTGATGATCTAGCTAAAAATGGCGTAACGGAAGAGGAACTCAATCGAGCTCGTCTTCCCGCGCTCACCGCCGCGAGGGATAGCACCCGCAGTAATGCCTACTGGCTTAGCAGTGTGCTTGCCCAGGCCCAAGAAAAGCCCGAGATGCTAAATTGGGCTCGCACCCGAATCAGCGATCTTGAGGCAATATCTGTTTCGGAACTCAACACTCTGGCGAAGGATTATCTCGCACGCGCCCGTGTTTCAAAGGCCACAGTATTACCCACAAAATAAAACGACCCTGATTCTTAGCCATGAAACTTTTCCCCTTAATCCGAGCCGTACTAGCGAGCGCAGTTTGTGCGCTTGTCACGGGCAAACTCTACGCTGCAGATCAATTGCCTTCGACTGCTGATGCAGATTGGAAGGCATTTCAGGATGCCGTGCCGACTCGGCTCCCAGACAACGTTGCCGCAATGCCAGCTCTCGAGCGTTTACAATTACTAGAAAAAATCTATGTTAACCTTCATACTCAGGGTTTGGCATTTATAGATAAAAATCCCGCGGATCCACGTCGCTGGAGTGTAGTGATGCGCCTGAGTCCCACTCAACCGAGATTTGTTAAAGCTTGGGAGGAAGATGAACGCGGATCTCCTAAACCCGTCATCGACGAGGCCGCCGCCGCCGCGTGGAAGACTAAATACGAGAAACTTAAAGCCGACATGGCCGTAGCTAATGATTTGCCCGCTGATGTGCGTGATCAACTTCTTGTACTAAATGCCATGAAACCGCTCAACGCCGCGGCGGTAGCTCAACGTAACGGGCAAAAATTAGACCTTAATTATTTACGCAGCAAAATTGTGATTTTCGCAGAGAAATATCCAACTACTGCTGGTGCTGCCGCACTAGTTTATACCTACATGAATTTAGTCCAAAAAGTGGAGCCTACTCGTGTGGATGAGGAGTGGGCGTTATTCCTATCTAGTCCAAATAAGGCGATCGCAGATATGGCCGCGGGTAAAATGGGTGCTTCTACGCTGTTAAAAAAACCGCTCGAAATCGCATTTACCTCCGTCGACGGGCGAGAAGTTGATTTGAAGAAGTTACGCGGCAAAGTTGTGCTTATTGATTTTTGGGCGACTTGGTGCGGCCCATGTATCGCTGAACTGCCAAACGTTAAAAAAGTGTATGAGGACTATCACGCAAAAGGCTTCGAGGTTGTTGGGATCGCACTTGAAAACGGTAAGCTGCTACCCACTGATACGCCCGAAAAAATTGCCGAAAAATTAACGCAGGCGAAAAAAATACTGACCAATTTTACTACAAAAGAATCTATGCCATGGCCTCAGCATTTTGACGGTAAACATTGGAAAAACGAAATTTCAACACGGTATGGCATCCAAAGCATTCCGGCTATGTTCCTCCTAGATCAAGAGGGTAGAATTATTTCAACTAACGCGCGTGGTCCTGCTTTAGAAATCGAAGTAAAGCGATTGCTTAAGCTATAACAGGTTTTTGCGTTTTTCAATCGTGCCAACTTTTAGTAAGTCCTCACGCGCCGAAGGGCCGCTTGAACAATTAAATTGGGTGAATATGTGCGATGCGATTATCTTTGGTTTTAATTCTGTATTTTGAGTTCGGTCGTTGAAACCTAGAGCCTTCACTTTAGATGCACGTACCCCTCGGTCGTAACCGTGGAGGTATGACCCATCTTGATGCGGATCTCGTCGACGGTGTCGCCATGCGCAGCTCGGCGGGACGCGAAGGTGTGACGCAGGCAGTGGAAGGACTTACCCTCGATGCCGAGACGACGCAGGATACGCCCGAAGTACGTACTGTGCGTGGCTCGCTTGTTCGGGTCAGACGTAAGCGCGGACTGAATGGGGAACACCCACTGGCTGGAGCCGCGAGTGATCGTACGAATCAGAGCCTCGGTCTCGTCGAGAAGCGGCATCTCGATACGACGGTCACGCTTGTCGGTCCAGACGACGAGGCGACCCTTCTTAGCAAAGCTGGCCCACTCAAGCTGAGAGATGTCAGCGAGGCGTAATCCGTAGTTGAGAGACAGGTGAATCGCGACTTTCCAGAACGGGTCTTTCACGGTCGAGAGGACATCAAGATCCAGTTCGGTGAATGGCTCACGGGTCTGCTTCTCCTTCTGCTCGAAAGTAAGCCGATGCATCCGTACCTTGGCTAGCCCAGCGGGATTGCGTACGATGAAGCCCTCGTCGGTGCAGACCTTAAAGAAGTTATCCAGCGAGGAACGCCGCGAGTTACGGGTAGAAGCGGTCGTGCCGTCGTGGGCATTGACGTAGTCGTCTACGTCGCT
>Ga0114971_10003067_pt1 | contig 11375 bp, 7 predicted proteins | sample M_140625_MF_Meta_FD_87320 | JGI IMG/M metagenome (GOLD analysis project Ga0114971, IMG submission 87320) | Freshwater microbial communities from Lake Montjoie, Canada to study carbon cycling - M_140625_MF_MetaG | ecosystem: Environmental > Aquatic > Freshwater > Lake | place: Lake Montjoie... | reverse complement strand
CGTTATAAAATACTCGTCCTGAGACTGTGCCTGTTCTACTCAACGTCAGCGAAAAAGCCCCTCGATACACCGCTGCATCGTCGGTTGGAGAATCCGGACTCTGCTCCAAAAGCCCTTCGTAAGTGCCAACGAGATCCGTCCAGTTGACGGTGCCTGTACCACCCGTTCCGGCAGCAAGAATGCTCAACGCGAGCGTAGCACTCCCCGTGCCGCCTGAATTTAACGCGCCCAGAGTCACCACACTCTGCCCAGCAATAGACGGCATTCCGGAGATAAGCCCGGTGACGGAGTTGACAGTCAACCCTGCAGGTAATCCGGTCGCGGTGTATGAACTCGGAGTATTGGTCCCTGCAATCTGATAGTTGAACACCGAACCCACGGTTCCAGTCGCAATCGTTGCACTTGTGATGACAGGCAATCCCACCGCAGCGTTTACCGTGACGCTGAGCGACGTGCTGGCCGTCGTGTACCTAGAGGAGTCTGTCGGGGTAAACGTGACAGATTGCGAAGTCGTCCCAACGCTTGGAACGGTGGACGGAGAAGTGAACGCGAATATTCCAGCAACCGATGCTAAACCACCGCTCAACACCGAGGCCGTCAGTGACTGACCGGACGTAATAGGAGAGGCTGTGGGTAGAATAGCGATCACCGGAGTGATTTTAATCACTGTAAGACTTGCACTTGCACTAGTCACGCTACCAGCGGCGTTGCTCACCACCACGCTGTAGCTTCCGGCATCTACTGTCTGCGCCGAGGCGATAGTGTACGTCGAACTGGTCCCGCCCGCGATGTTTCCCCCATTTTTACGCCACTGGTAACTTAGCGGTGCGGTACCGGTGGCAGTCACGTTAAAGCTCGCAAGCGAGCCGCCATTCACCGTCAAGGATACAGGCGAATTGGTGATGCTCGGCGGAGTCGCCACGGCGTTGACCGTCACGCTGACAACCCCACTCACCGTGTTGTACCCCGTCGAGTCGGTTGGAGTGAACGTGACTGATTGCGTGCCTGTCCCAACGCTTGGAGCCGTCGATGACGAACTGAATGCAAATGCGCCAAGCACAGAAGCAGATCCGCCACTCAGTACTGAAGACGCAAGCGTCTGCCCAGAGCTGATCGAAGACGCAGACGGCCACACGTAGATCGTTGGCGTTGCTTTATTGACTGTCAAAATCGCGCTCGCGCTGGTGACACTGCCCGCAGTGTTACTCACCACCACGTTGTAGCTTCCGGCATCCGTCGTCTGCGCCGAGGCGATCGTGTACGTCGAACTCGTTCCGCCGGAGAGGTTCGTCCCATTTTTACGCCACTGGTAGCTTAACGGTGCGGTTCCCGTAGCCGTCACGCTAAAGCTCGCGAGCGAGCCGCCGTTCACTGTTAGGGACACGGGCGAATTGGTGATGCTCGGCGGAGTCGCCACGGCGTTGACGGTGACGCTTACAGTCCCGCTTGCAGTGTTGTACCTCGACGAGTCTGTCGGGGTGAACGTGACCGATTGCAGGCCTGTTCCAACGCTCGGAGCCGTCGATGGCGAACTGAATGCAAATGCGCCAAGCACAGAAGCGGATCCACCGCTCAGAATGGACGACGTCAAAGTCTGTCCAGAGCTGATCGAAGACGCAGACGGCCACGCATAGATCGTTGGCGCTGCTTTATTCACCGTTAAATTCGCGCTCACGCTGGTGACACTGCCCGCAGTGTTACTCACCACCACACTGTAGCTTCCAGCATCCGTAATCTGCGCCGAGGCGATAACGTACGTCGAACTCGACCCGCCGGAGAGGTTAGTCCCATTTTTACGCCACTGGTAGCTTAGCGGTGCAGTTCCCGTGGCCGTCACGTTAAAGCTAGCAAGCGAGCCGCCATTCACCGTCAAGGAAGCAGGCGAACTGGTGATACTCGGCGCAGTCAAAACGGCGTTAACCGTGACGCTAACATTCCCACTCACCGTGTTGTACCTCGTCGAGTCGGTTGGGGTGAACGTGACTGCTTGCGTGCCTGTCCCAACGATTGGAGCCGTTGATGACGAACTGAATGCGAATGCGCCAAGCACAGAAGCGGATCCGCCGCTCAGTACGGATGACGCGAGCGTCTGCCCAGAGCTGATCGAAGACGCAGACGGCCACACGTAGATCGTTGGCGTTGCTTTATTGACGGTCAAACTCGCACTCGCACTGGTCACGCTGCCAGCCGAATTGCTCACAACCACGCTGTAGTTTCCCGCATCCGTCGTCTGCGCCGAGGCAATCGCGTACGTAGAACTGGTCCCGCTGGAGAGGTTGGTCCCGTCCTTACGCCACTGGTAGCTCAACGGTGCGGTTCCCGAAGCCGTCACGCTGAAGCTCGCGAGCGAACCGCCGTTCACAGTTAGAGACATAGGCGAACTGGTGATGCTCGGTGCAATTGACACGGCGAATGTTCCTTTCAAAATCACGCTGTTCTGCGGGTCAGCGGCGTAAATGTTGTTGGACGCATCCAGCGCAATACCTGTCAGGGGCCCGGCGTAAACGCGCTGGTACACAGTACTCACAGCAGTCGTACTCAGAACAACCTTGCGAACTGCACCCGATCCCGCTTCCGAAACAAAGAGGTTGCCCGACGCGTCGACAGCCAAGCTCATTGGAAAGAAAAACCGCGCGGCGCCCGCCAAACCGTCCACCACTCCCGCCTGACCGGAACCGCCTGCAATGGTCGTAACTTGCCCTGTTGATAAAACCACCTTTCGAATGGTTTGATTGGTGGAATCAGCCACATACAGCGTGCCTCCATATAACGCCAAGCCTGCGGGGCGATAGAATCTAGCCGCCGTCCCCACTCCATCAATCGGGCCCCACTCACTGGAACTTCCCGCGATAGTCGTTACCACACCCAGACTGTTAATTTTGCGGATTGTATTGTTGAGCGTGTCAGCCACGTACACGTTACCCGACGCGTCGACAGCCAGAGCGGATGGTCCAACGAAACGGGCGTTAGAACCCGTGCCATCCGCACTCCCACCTTGTTGCGCGCTGCCCGCTAATGTCACAACACCACCTGCGTTGACTTTCCGAATTGTGCAGTTACCGGTATCTGCAACGACCACGTTTCCTGAGCCATCAATGGCGAGTGCAGTGGGATTGCAAAACCGCGCACTAGAGCCGGTGCCATCGGCGGATCCCGAGAACCCAGCACTTCCTGCGAAAACTGACACGACACCTAAAGATGAAATTTTACGGATGGTGTGATTGCCCGTATCCGCAACATACGTATTCCCAAACGAGTCCACTGCCACACCCTGTGCACCGAAGAAGCGCGCAGTTGCTGCCGAACCATCAGTGGCGCCAGCCTGACCGGAAGCCCCCAATGCAGTGCTCCATTCGTACTGCGCACTTGCCGTCGATGCTGAAGCAAACAACAGACAAACGAAACAAGTGACCCAAGCGCAAATCCACAAGGACGGGAGCCGGAATCTGCCCATTACAGGCCTAGCCGCAGACTGGCACTGTCGAGCCGAGGTACGGGTTTTCTTGGGAAAAAACATAGCAATATTTTTGTTCGGGAGAATCGGAGTCTCGCGCCCTGCTACGGAGCGAAAATGTAATGAGCCACATTCGGCAAGTACTCGGAGTAGAGGTAGGTCTTGGCTAATCCCACGACGATTGAAGTGGTCGAGGTAGTGTCGTAAACACTACCTGACGTGCCCGGAGCCGAACTAGCTCCGGCCGAATTGATATACCCTTTTGAAAACAAATAATTATTAGTGGCAACAGTCATTTCAATGTCGACACTCATGTTGAAAATGAAAGTTTTAAAAATTCCGGCGTCCGCACGGTTCAAAATTGCGGTGCTGTCTGTTGGAATCTTCAAGGACCGGTTATTGCCCCCGATGTTTACAGAATCGGCGGTGCACGGACCGCTGACTGTCATGGCGCCGTAGTCGAGTCCGTAAGTTCCGAAGTTCTCGGAGTCTGATGAGAACACGTAAAAGTACTGGCCGGAGTCAAAAAAACCGAACTTAGTTATTCCAGAGTATGACGAGGAATTCGGGTCTTTCTCCGATCCATAGCCAAAACTTTTCACAGAACCGTTATCGATCCAGATCGTCGGAGTATAGGTGTTTTTTGAGGAGTCAGCGCTCCAGTTCCAGGCTTGATATTCCTTCTCCAAGTCTATTACAAACAGTCCCGAAGTCGTGCTGGGAGGGAGAGGTTGGTCCACTGCGCCTTTTGTAGCAGTCGAATTCTTGATTGAAACAAGCTTTGCGCGAAAGACAAGGCAATGAGCGTTAGCAGGTTGATTTGCAAGCCCGAGAATTAGGGCGCTGCAAAATAGTGCAGTGGTCTTCATACGTGTTTAAGGATTTACGTTTGCGCCCTCGGCGAGATTTCTTCAGCCTAGACGAAGAACGGCAGCAAATTCTCTGATCAATTCCGAGTCTGGTGTCCAGCAAAATTCAGCCATTATGCAGAGAGTCGGCTTTCGTTTTTCCTCACAAACCAATTGCGGCTTCAACCCCAAAGCTGTCCGCATTGTTGCAGAACGATCGAGCCTCAGTTTTATCGCCAATGTGGGAAACGGAGCATTTTTGCTGAGAAAGAGAGTGCGCGAGCGGAAAGTGCCTGTCCCGTGCGGGACAATAAATTTGTCGATTGCGCGATAACTGCCGATGCGGATTACGTAATTACCGAGCGAGCGGAAAGTGTCTGTCCCCTGCGCTTCACTTCGCGCCAAGAGGCAGTACTGGCCTTGGGTGCAAAATTTGCGACTTCGTAGCGATTGGTGCGCCCATGAGCAATAAGCACTGGATTTATTGCTCATAATATAGAAAAACATGAGCCATAAACAGAGGAGTTTTGAGTCATGCCCATCTCACCGATTTGGAATTGGCAGCGGACGGACTGGCCGGAACTGCAGGGGACAGACACTTTCCGCATCACTCGAAATGGAGTTTGCAAATCAACAGTTTGAGCGTAAAATCGCACGTCATGGTTGCGACAGATCCATCGTCACTCCTGCCGGAGGTGATCTCCAAAGTGACCGCTTTGGAACCCGCCCATTTAGGTGCGGTTCACCAGTTCCTTTTGCGCTTGGAGTTAGGGCAATTAACAGAAGAGATCCTAGATCAAGGGGATCTTTTACGAAAGTCGGGACGGATGGAGCCTAACCTCATTGAAGAGGCGATCAAACAGCATCGAGGTAAACATCCATACCCACTCGAATGCTAACAGTGGTGATTGACACCAATGTAATGTTATCCACTTTTGCAAGACACTCTCCTACCGCGCCATTGTTTAGAGCAATAGCACAGGGGAAATTGAATCTTGCGTTAAGCACCTCAATTGCAATGGAATACGAAGAGGTGGCAGGGTCTCGTGGCGGGAGTGCTTTTTCTGCTCGTATCATGCACTGGTTGAGTCTCGCGGCTTCCTCGCATCAAACTATCAGGTTAGTCCACCCCTCGTTCTAGTTCAACGTCATCGCAAGTGATCCTGACGACAATAAATTTGTCGATTGTGCGATAACTGCCGATGCGGATTACGTAATTACCGAGGACCATCACTTTGCCCGCTTAACAAATGCTGGATATCGATCTCAGCCCATTACCCCCACAAATTTCATTTCGAAGTATTTAGAATCTAAATAATAACGAGCAGTTTATTGGATAATGTATTTCAACATCCAAAAAAGAGGCTCGCGCGATCCACATCAAACCAAGTCTTCAAGAGAACTGGTCCTTCTCTCCCGTGAACGCGGAGCCCTAGCTCCGCTTTGACGCTCCAAAAGCTCAGACAGGCATTGCGGAGCTGGGGCTCCGCGCTCCCAGGTGCTGAGGTCTTTTGAATCATCCAGAGAACTTAAATAGGTGGTATCACGCCCCAGCGCACGGCGAAGGGCCGTTCACAAATTGCACCGCATCGCTTCCACGCGGGCGGTGACCTCGGCCGGCATCTTCACGAGTTCGGGCCAGACGCGGTGGTAGCCTTCGCCGGGGAGTTTGCGCGTGGCGTCGAAGGCCATATGCGTGCCCAAATTGGCGATGGTCGGCGCGTGGTCGAGCGCATCACTGGGATTTTTGGTGACGATACTGTCGCGCTGAGGATCGGTATTGGCGCACATCCGGAAGAGGACTTCGCTGGTATTGTGCACGTCACAGTCGGCGTCCACGACGACGATGTACTTTGCGAACATCATCTGCCCCATTCCCCAGAGCCCGTGCATGATCTTGTAGGCTTGCCACGGGTATTGTTTGCGGATGGAAACAAAGACGAGATTGTGAAAGGTGCCCTCGGCTGGGAGCGCGATATCGACGATTTCCGGGAAATTCATCTGGAACACAGGCAGGAAGATCCTCGCGCTGGCGGTGCCCATGTAGAAATCCTCCATGGGTGGAATTCCGACAATGGTACAGGGATAAACAGCATCCCGACGATGGGTAATCGCTGTGATGTGGAAGACGGGATACTTGTCGACGGGCGTGTAGAAGCCGGTGTGATCGCCAAAAGGGCCTTCGTCACGGAGTTCGCCTGGATGCACAAAGCCCTCGATGACGAAATCAACGTCCGCTGGCACCTCCAAAGGAACGGTCAAACAGGGCGCCAGATCCACGGGACGCTTCCGAATAAACCCGGCGAAGAGCAGTTCGTCCAACCCGTCGGGCAACGGGGCGGTGGCCGCGAAAGCGTAAGCAGGGTCGCCACCGATGGTGATGGCGACGGGCATGGGCTCGTTTTTTTCGTAATAACGCTTCCCGTGACGTGCGCCCACTTTGTGGACCTGCCAGTGCATGCCGGTGGTCTGGCGGTCATAGATTTGGATGCGGTACATGCCTAAGTTGCGTTCGCCGGTATCGGGATCTTTGGTGTGGACGCAAGGAAGGGTGATGAAGCGACCGCCGTCGTCGGGCCAGCATTGGAGGATGGGAAGGTCCAGCAACGTGGGGAGGCGTTCGGACGCGGCCTGCGGCGTAAGGGGGTGCTCGAAACGGTGGACTACTTCCTGCGCAGGACCGGTGCGCACGCGGTTGGGTTTGGCGTTAAGTAGGTCGAGTCCCTGAAGGGCTAGGGTCCATGCGGAACGTAAATTCGTGGGAGGCTTAGCCTTCAAGATGAGGCGCATCTGCTGCATGAGTTCATCCACGTCGGCGATGCCCAAGGCGAGGGCCATTCTGGCTCGCGAGCCCATCGTGTTGACCGCTAGGGGAAAGGAGGAAACGACTCCATTCACCGTAGGTTTCTCGAAAAGAAGTGCCTTGCCGCCTCCGGGGGACTTCATTTCACGATCCGCCCAGGCGGTGATTTCCAACTCAGTTGCAACAGGAAAGGGGACGCGCACGAGTTCCCCGGCTTTCTCAAGCGCAGCAATAAATTCCACGGTGGATCGGTAAGCCATGGGCGGACTGTAGGCGGCGGCGCGGCGCAAGGAAAGGCGCCTTCCATCCCAAAAAGCACCCCACTTCTCCCCGAGACCTTGGAGCAAAAGATCGTCTTTATGCGCGGTTCAGGATCGGATCTGCTTCGAAAGCAGAGTTGAAGGCCGTCTTGTTTGGGAAAGGGCACTGGCTCTCCACGATACCTTCGTTTAGAAGGCTTCTCGCCATGCAATCCCCCCTTTGCTCGTTGCCACTGCTGTTGCTTTTTCCAAGCATGCTCCTTGCTGCGGATTCTCGGGAGACCCTAGGCCACATGGATGGCGGCGTTACCCGCAGTGAGCTGTTGGCTCCAGCGACGAGGACAAACCGCGCGCCAAGGCTTCCCAAAAAATAAAGCGATAGCTCCATGAAATCACTGACGCGGCATCTCTATTTCTGGGTACTTTTGAGCATCTTTCTCGGCGGGCTTCTGGGTGCGTTCAAACCCGAGGTGGCGGTGTCTCTCAAGCCGGTGGGCGACGGGTTTATTGCATTGGTCAAAATGTTGATCAGCCCGATTATTTTTTGCACGGTGGTGCTCGGCATCGCGGGCGCAGGTGACATGCGCAAGGTGGGGCGCATCGGGGGCAAGGCGCTTCTTTACTTTGAGGTAGTCTCCACGCTAGCGCTCGGCATTGGCCTTGTCGTGATGCATTTGCTCCATCCAGGACGCGGGTTCAATGTCGACCCTCAAACCCTGGACACAGCTGCCGTAGCCAAGTACACCAAGGCCGCTTCTGAACAAAGTGCGGCGGAATTCGTGCTGCATATCATTCCCAAAACCTTCGCTGATGCATTCACCGGTTCGGGGGATTTGCTACAAGTGTTGCTCCTTGCCGTGCTGTTTGGCTACGCCATGACGCAGTTGGGAAAAGTTGGAAAACCGGTGTACCATTTTATAGAGGATGCGTCCCATATTTTTTTCGCGATGATGGCGGCGATTATGAAGCTCGCGCCGTTGGGAGCGGGAGCAGCGATGGCCTTTACTATCGGCAAATACGGCCTGGGATCGCTTAAGCCGCTGGTGGCGCTCATGGGAAGTTTTTATCTGACGTGCGCGGTATTTGTCTTGGTGGTTTTGGGAGCGATTGCGGCGCTGACGGGCTTCAGTATTCTGCGGTTTATTATCTACATTAAAGACGAGCTGCTCACGGTTTTCGGCACCTCGTCCTCGGAATCAGCGCTAGTCCCGTTGATGGCGAAGTTGGAGCGTTTGGGGTGTTCGAAGTCCGTCGTCGGGCTGGTGGTTCCTTCCGGCTACTCGTTTAATTTGGACGGCACAAACATCTACCTGACGATGGCCGCTTTGTTCGTAGCGCAGGCGCTCAATATCGAACTGACGCTGCGCCAAGAGTTCACGATTTTAGGAGTGGCGATGCTAACATCCAAGGGCGCTTCGGGTGTTTCAGGGGCGGGGTTTATTACGCTGGCAGCGACTTTAGCGGTGGTTCCTTCCATTCCTGTAGCGGGTCTGGCCTTAATTTTGGGCATCGACAGGTTCATGTCTGAGGCGCGCGCCCTCACAAATTTTGTGGGTAACGGAGTGGCGACTATCGTGATTGCGCGTTGGGAAAACGAACTCGATCAGGAGTGTCTTAAGCAGCAACTCCGTACATAAACCACGAATTTCGTTTCCTTAAACCTATCTCCATGTCCACCTTCTCCCGAATCTACTTTCCATTAATTAATCTTTTCGTGTGGGTTGCATCACTCTCAGCTGCCCAGCCGAAACCCGTCCCGCGGGTGCAGGCAATTCCGCTGCCCGACAATCAGGTCTCGTTTGAGTGCGACAAAAAAGAGCTCACGCGTCTGCATTTTGCCGCCAACCAACAACGGCCCTTTCTTTATCCAGTCAACGGCCCCTCTGGTTTCACGCTCACCCGCATGGGGCACCCCCACGATCCCATCACCCACAGCCACCACAATTCGGTGTGGATTTCTCACGCCGCCATCAACGGACTCAGCTTCTGGGCTGATAGCAGCGGGGCTCACATCGTACATCAACGGGTCGAAAAACTCTCCGATGGGAATACCTCTGCGAGCGTGGAGACCTCCGCTCTTTGGCGCACCAACGACGGTAGCGATCTTCTCAAGGAGTTGCGCAAGATTACAGTCCAGCCGCTGGAAAACGGGGAATGGCTGCTGGTGATTGACCTTCAACTGACTCCAGTCAAGGAGTCTGTCCAGATCGGGGACACTGCTTTCGGAATGCTCGGCGTGCGCATGGCCAAGACCATTGGCGTCAAAGACGGCGGCGGCACGATTCGCAACTCAGAGGGCGGCGTGAATGAGGCCGGTTGTTTTCGAAAGAAAGCGCGTTGGGCGGATTACTCGGGCCCTGTGACCGACGAAATTATGGAAGGCATCACGCTGCTGGACCATCCCAGCAACCCCGGCCATCCCGTTCCCTTCCACGTGCGGGACGACGGCTGGATGGGGGCTGCATTGACGTTTGGCAATCCCATCAACTTGGAGTCTGGCCAGTCCCTTAAGCTCAAATACGGACTCTACATCCACGCGGGCGCTCCCGCTACCGAGGCCTTGGAGCGACAGTGGCAGATCTTTTCCACGGTGCCGTAACGAATGGGCGGAAAGGTCAAAGGCTAACTCGCTCACATTTCAGCCGCCCTTGGTTAAAAATCGTGGCTCGATTTCAAATCTTCGAACCGCTACAAAGCTTTGAGATCGCTCAGAAGCCGCTCCAGCATTTTTCGAAGAAAGATCCAGCAAATTGCACGTGCAGTTTGTGCACATAACTCAACCGAACCCTATGGAAGTAATTATTCAACCCACGGCGGAAGCGGCCAGCTTACAGGCTGCGAAAAAAGTTGCGGCGATTGTACGAAGCAAGCCGAACGCAGTGCTTGGGCTGGCAACGGGGAGCACGCCTTTAGGTTTGTACCGTGAGATCATCCGGATGCACCGGGATGAGGGACTGGATTTCAGCCAAGTAACCACCTTTAATTTGGACGAATACGTGGGTCTCGGCGCAGAGCACCTTGGTTCTTACCATCACTTTATGTGGCAGTTTTTATTCTCACATATCAATATCAGTTCAAGCTGCGCCCACCTTCCCGATGGACTGGCTTCCGATATTCCTTCGTTTTGTGTCCGCTACGAACAAGCCATAGCTGAGGCGGGCGGCTTAGACTTACAGATCCTTGGCATTGGTGCCGACGGTCATATCGGTTTTAACGAGCCAACGTCCTCACTCGCCTCTCGCACACGAATTAAAACGCTCACGGAGCGAACCCGGTCAGATAACGCACACTTTTTTGCGCCCGGCGAGAGGGTGCCACAACACGTAATCACGATGGGCGTTGGAACCATTATGGAGGCGCGGGAGGTACTGCTTCTGGGGTTTAGTTCGCGCAAAGCCGAGGCGCTCGCGGCCGCGATCGAGGGCCCTGTGACGCAAATGGTGCCGGCTTCCGTGCTCCAATTTCACCCCAAGGCGACCGTGCTCCTCGACGAGGCTGCTTCAGGAAATTTGCAGCGCGCCGATTACTACCGCCATGTATATGCTAACAAACCGGTCTGGCAGCGGATTTAATTTCGACGGACCCTGAGTCTTCAGCGTCACTACTCTCAATATCTTCATGAATACCCCCACACCTACCGTGTCACGCCGTGATTTTCTCGCGGCTTCCTCTCTCGCAGCCGGAGCCCTGGCTTTTCCTTCTATTGCCAGCGCGCAACACAAAGCGGATCGCATCAAAATAGGCATCGTCGGCTGCGGCGGTCGTGGCACTGGGGCCGTCAACAACGCGCTCATCGCCGATCCTGGTGTGCAACTCGTCGCGATGGGCGACGTCTTTCCGGAGCGCCTAGAGACCAGCCTCAAAAACCTTTCCGCAAAATACCCCGAAGCCTCCGGCCGCATCGATGTTCCGAAAAGCCGCCAGTTCACCGGCCTGGACGCCTACAAACAGGTGCTCGCCACCGACATTGATGTCGTACTGCTTGCAGCGCCTCCCGGCTTCCGCCCCCT
>Ga0114971_10003066_pt1 | contig 11375 bp, 8 predicted proteins | sample M_140625_MF_Meta_FD_87320 | JGI IMG/M metagenome (GOLD analysis project Ga0114971, IMG submission 87320) | Freshwater microbial communities from Lake Montjoie, Canada to study carbon cycling - M_140625_MF_MetaG | ecosystem: Environmental > Aquatic > Freshwater > Lake | place: Lake Montjoie... | reverse complement strand
CTCTCACACACACATTTACCGCGCGCAAAAAATTACAAGATACAGCGCACAAAAATAAAACATCAGATACAGCGCACAAAAAATTGATTGTGTTATACTGCAAGTATAATAAACAGAACCACTTGTAGCTTATGCACTCCATCATTCACATCTCTGACATTCACATTCGTGCAGGTAATCATGACAAGTCGCGCTACATGGAATATCTCTCTGTCTTTGATAATCTCTTTCAATCCTTGCAACATCAACAATGTATCCAAGACAAGACCTCTGTGATTGTTGTGACAGGTGACCTGTTTCATCACAAGAATAAGTTAGAACCCTATGGTTTAGAGTTAGCATTACACTTGTTACGTGGGCTCGCTGCGCTCGCCCCAGTCTTCGTCATTCGCGGCAACCACGATTATCGCCAAGATGTACCAAAAGAACGTGACATGATCAGTGCCTTAATGAGTTATCAAATCCCCAATGTCAACTATCTGGACAAGACAGGAGTCTATACACACCAGAATCTGTCTTTTGGTCTCGTTGCCATCCAAGATACTCTCTTATATGGAGCCACTACAGGAATCTCTCCTGAACTCCCTCCCTTTCCTAAAGGAAACTCTGAGTATAATGTAGCTCTGTTTCATGGAACCATTGCAGGATGCACATTACAGACAGGACAGAATATTCTTCATGGATATCCTATCGATTGGTTTCAAGGCTTCGATGCGATTCTGTTAGGCGATATTCATTTACAACAAGTCAACAGAGTGAAACCCATTGATTATACTTTTGCACCCCTACCATCCACTTCACATGTACAATCATTCTCGTATGACAAGGAAAGTCCATGGGGATATCCTGGAAGTTTAGTCCAACAAGACTTTGGAGAACCTCTGTATGGTCATGGATATCTTCTGTGGAACTTGAAAGAGAAATTTGTTCATGCATTTCATATTCACAATCCCTATGGGTTTATCAAAACCAAGAATGATGAAATTATGATAAATAAAAAGTATACAAATATCAAAAATATTATTTCTCAAAATTGGTTTCCAAATCATCTCAGGGTTTCCGTTTTGGGCGACGGCTTGGAATTACAAAAATGTTTAGAAAAGAAAAATGTTATGTTTTGTAAAATCTCTGAAGAACAATCTGTTTCTCATACTCGTGAACAACGGGATGTTTTACAAATTAATTCCTTGGAAGTTTTGACAGATTATCTACAAAGTGTGATCATAAAAGATAACAAACCATTTACAGATAGTTGGAAAGGTTGGCTCAAGAATCCTGAACTGCTCATTCTGTCTGTCTCTGGATTTCCTGAAGCTCTCTCTAAAAAAATATCTGAACGGTCTGATAAAATCCTCAAAGCATCCTCTAAATATCTTGAAGAGTTTGATAAGTTTACCTCTCAACATCTCATCACTGGCAAGTTACATATTCATAACTTGCAATGGAACTGGATTCTCAACTATCGCGATGGAAATTATTATGATTTCGATACCAATGCTAAACAAATCTGTATTGTCAATGCCAAGAATGGTTCTGGTAAATCTAATTTCCTTGAAATCATCTGTATTGCACTCTTTGGTGAAGGCTTTCCAAGTCGTGAGAATCTCAATTATACTGTTGGAATGATTTGTGATAAAAAACCTGCGGGTGTCATGGCAAATACGTCTATTGTATTCTCTCTAAATGACAAACGATACAGTTTGCAACGCGTTATTCGTCCCAACAGTAATGCCAGATGGATTCACTTTGAAAAGATTGTTCTGTCTGAAATCATTGATGGTCAAGAGCGCATTCTTCATCAACAGAAAGGTGCTGTTCATCCCTGGATTGAATCTCATCTTGGAACCCTTGAAACATATCTAATGACTGCCATGTTATCCCAAAACTCTGACAAAGACTTCTTCTCTCTTGATAAAAATACACAGAAGACGTTACTTGACAGAATCATGTCACTCGACCATATTAATTCTCTTAAAGCATTCTTAAAAGAAACAGACAAATATTATAAATATTGCTGTGATTTGATTGAAACATATTATGATGGAGCTGTTGGTGGACGGGACCCTGCCCTTGATAAACAGTTAGAAGAAGTCACTACACGTCTTCAAACATCTGTCATGATTTCCACTGCGTTACAGAGTCGCTGGAATCATATCTCTGAACGTGACTTGATGACTATTGATGTGTTAGAGGCACAAAAACAATATAGTAAATGGATGTCTGTCGATGCTCCTGATCTGTCTGTTTTACAGACAGAGTTGTCTATCATTGAGAAACAGATTGCAACAGCCAATAGCATTCTCATAACATACCATTCCTATTCCGATATTATTCCTGTTGAATGTGTCTGTGATTCTTCTGTTTCTGTCAAAGATGCTTTTGATACAGTACAATCACATCCTTACTATAAAACCAAATCTCTGTATGAATTACAGACAGTTGAACAGAAGTATGTACATACAGACGATTCACAGAAGTTATTTGACAGTAATAAAGAGTTTGAAACATGGGATAGTATCACAAAGACAGAATATTCTGAAACATTTGATGATACAGATGTAGTGATCGCATTAGATCGGTGTATTGAAATATGTACTACATATCCTGAACGTATCAAAACAATTGGTAGTCAAGTCAAACTTGCTCGTAAGAAATTCCTTCGTTTTCGTAAACAGAAAGATGAACTTGCTGATATGCGCCCCAATCGTCCCTCTAAGACCAAAGAATGGTTAGATGAAACTGCTGAAATGTTAGCATGCTCTGAGATAGATTACATGAGATACAGAGTGGGTTTCCTTCAAGAATCTGTTCAGCGTGTCCCAGCCCTCTGTGCTTCCATTCAACATAATCAACAGAAATGTCTCGAGATGGCTCAATATCTCTCTGAATGCGCTGAGATTCCCTTTAATGCGAAATGTAAAGCATGTAAGATGCAACCATGGAAGAAAACCTTTGATACCTATGAACATGAACTACCTCTGTTAGAACGTTCTGTAGAGCAAGAAGAGGCCGAATTGGAAGAATACATCTGTGAAGATATTCCCTTCTGTCTCTCAGACAGTGCTGAATACATTCGTATTGCTACTGAGATGCTGTCTGGATGCACTCGATATATCCAATTACATGAACTATATGCGGTTGAACGTGATATGTATGATGCTTATTATGTATGGCAAACGGAGTATGATAATGTATGTGAACTAACCGATGCAGCTGAACGTGAATGTGACCAATTAGAAGTGTGCGTTAAAGGATTCACCGATGCATTTCAGAGTGCATTCAATGAACGTCAAGATTTGGAACATAAGATACAGAACATTCAACAGAAGAAAACAGAATGGGCCGCCTATTGCTCTGAACGTGACAGACGATTACAGACATATCATGACAATATTGGAAAATTGGAGTATTCATGGTTTTACAATCTTGCCGTGTATCATAATGTTGTTGGGGCGTTACTTCAAACTGCCACACAGAATATGAAAGAGCTACAGACAGAACGTGAACGGATTCTGTTAGAAATCTCTGAGGGTAAAGAACGCATCGAGATGCATCGACGTGCCTCTGAACTGCGTCTTGTTATGGAAGCGGTACCTCACTGGACTGCCTGGAAAAGTGAGAATGAATCCATTCGTCAAATGCAACTGCTTGTTAGAGAATTGGAAACACGATGCGGTAATAAAGTGGAAGGAATTGATATCGGTGGGATTCGGTTAGTCATGGAAGTCGTCTCTTACTTATCAGATACATTCGATGGCTATCGTGAATGGCTCTATAAAGCACATATTGCTCCTCTCATTGAACAGAATGTCAATAAGGTGCTTGAGATGATCTGTGAAGACCGTCCCTTACGCTTAGAGGGAGAATGGCTAGAAAAAATACAGACACTGTCCTGGTTTGTCCGAGATGGCTCCAGTCGCCCTGTGATTGAAAAAGCTTCTGGCTTCCAACGATTCATTGTTGGAATGGCCTGTCGTGTTGCATTTCATCAGATTGGATTTTGTCGTATCCAATATGACCAATTGTTTCTCGATGAAGGATTCACCTCATGTGATTCTGATAATCTCGAACGTGTTCCTGACTTTCTTCGTGGCTTATTACGATTGTATGATAGTATCTACTTGGCTACGCATCTTGATGAATTAAAAGTGTGCGCCCATTCACAAATTATGATTGAACGAGATGCATCTGGATTATCACAGATACGCTCTCTTGGTGTTGAAGTTGCTCCTGTAATGGAACCAAAGAAGAAAGGACGACCCTCTAAGAAAAGTATTATGGTGAATCGGCTGGCGGAGGAGGAGTAGATACATCTAACCATTGATATACACGCTGAATACCACGTGTATGACCCATCTTCTTCGCCATTTCTGTTAATTCCTTTGGTGTTTTCTGTGTTATCTGATAACCAATATATAAATGTCTCATTGTTGTCAGTGTCATAGGATGTTTCAATACACGTGTCAATGTACGACATGCCCATTTTGAAAATTGGTTTCTGTCTGGATAAGGCATATTATCATCTCTTGTAAACAGATAACGTCTCGGTTTCTTTTTTAATGATTCTTGTAACTCTTCTTGTACTTCTTCTGGTAAGATATTCTCTATCTTTTCATATGATACATGCGTCTTAAAATCTTTTATGATAAGTGTTTTATGATCTACTATGTAATTCTCTGTTCTTGGATTATCTCCTTCTCTAATCAATTCTGTCGCAAAATAATCCGCACGAACAGGTTCCATCATTGTATAGAAAGACAGTAACAGACGCTCTATCGAGCCCTTCTCCAATGTTTGTCTTATTTGGAGAATCTCCTCAAATCGCATAATCTGCTCCTTCTGACGCTCTGATGGTCTGTTCTCATCATATCGCTGTTGAATCGGCTCCCAGTTCTTCTTCTGATGTTTCTTCCATTTCTCCTCTAAGACAGGGTCTCTTAACACATGATGCAGATACGCCACTATCGGAGTTAGATACGTATGATGATTCTCTGGCGTATGCTTGATAGGAAATGTCTCCAAGAGCTTCATGGCTTCCTCTGGGTCTCTTATCAAAATGTCCAGCGGCTTCTTTGTATACTCTACCCATTTCTCTATCAAGTCCCCATAGCGCTCTCTTGTGCTCTCTGTCAACGTCGGACCGAATGCAGAAACAACCATCTGTTTAAAATTCTTCATGTTTGGAATTGGCGTAAACATGAGGTGTGTCTGATTAGCTGTTGAGAATTGTTAGGGATCAATTTTATCAAAAATGTTATCTTTTTGTTTTTTTATTTTTTATTTTTTTACGATTTCCAAAAGGTCCAGAGGTCTGGAGTTCCGTCTGAACTTTTTTTTGTAAAAAATATTTTTTGTAAAAAAGATAACATTTTTAAAAATGTTATCTTTTGTTTAAGTTCAAAAAGTAATAATAGTATTTCTTTTATGACTTTATCAAGGAATAAAAGAAACTAGCGTCCAGGGGTGGATTTGAACCACCGACCCACGATTTAACAGATCGTTGCGCTGACCCCTGCGCTACCCAGACGTTGCTGGAGATTTCTCTCCACTCTCTCCGTAGAAAAACTTTCCACACCTCCAACGCATCCCTCTTGAGAAAAATTGAAATCCCCTTGTGGAAAAAAGAAAAATACCCCTTAGGGCCTTTTTCTTTTTTCTTTTTTCCTTTTCTGTATTTCTTATCAAGGCTTAATCACCGTGAACTTATCACACCCCGTTGCATGACGCACCGTCGGCACATTCTTCTTCAGCCAATCATATCCCACCGCCTTTGCTCCCATCATATACATATCCCCATCATCCAATGGAATTTTGATACGAGGCCCCACTGGCTCTGATCGCTGATACCACTGAAAATAGAGTGGCATTGCTGCCCCCATTCGCATCGCAAACACCTTCCGACGCTCCCCATCACCATGATATCCAATCCCACACTTCTCAATGTCATAATAATAATTCGCCTCCGCCTTCAACAGAACATCCTCCGTTATCTCTGCAATCCATTCACGAATCTTTGTCATCAAAGGAATATGCTTCCATGCCACAATGCGACCCTTTCCCGATTCATAATCAGGCTCCTGGTCCTCATCGTCAAAGCACAGATTCCAACGCGCATGCTTATTCACCACACGCCCCTTCATCAATGCATGCTTATCCATATCTAGCTTGTCATTCTCCTCCATCAAGGATCTCGTGTCTGCCGTCTGCAATACATGTTGAACTCCCTTACGAATCACGAGAACCCATGCCTCTTCCACTTCATCTGGACCATCGTAATGCGGATGCAACGCATACATCTCACAAGCGACTCCCTTCGCCGTCAGCTTGTGATATACCTTGCACAGCGTCTCATAACTGTATCCATGCGAATGAAGCTTACCAATCTTCTGCATCCGTGCATGATTCTCCGCCACATCCCCATACGTAATCGTATACGTCTTCTTTGCTTCTACAGCGTTATTCATTGCTTTTCAAAGGATTTATGTTTATCCTCTGCACCTTTTTATTTATCCCTTAACACGTTTCAATTTTTTTGATTACTTTTAATTACTTTTAATTGAAATTCCGTCTTGGTGCTGCAAAGGGTGCTGCTGAGCCATTTATATGCTTTACCGCCTGCGGTTCTGCCTTCTCCCAGACATAATTACGATAACTATCATATATCTGTACATTCATTACCTCCGCTATCTCTAACGAAACCGACATATTCGTATAGTGAATATCCACTGGTGTTCCATACTTATCCAATAGACGTACTCGCACTTGCTTCAAATCGACTGGACGTGGAAATGTTATCTCATTCGATAACACCGTGTATCCATTATCATACAAGATTCCCTCTGGTGTTCTCTTCACTAATATCTTTGCTAAGCACTGAATGTATGTATCCGCTATCCGATGCTCCACTGTATACATGTCATCTATTGCCAATAAAAAATATGCATCCCCTGTTGTCTGTATCACTGATTCACTCGTTATCGCTGGGGTATCCACTACATATATCTGCTTCACAAATCCCAGATTGAATCCCAAGCCAAAGTCATACATACGCTCCTCTTGACCCACCATCCCAAACATTAGCCCAAACGATACTGGACAATGCGTTGGCCCTGGAGGACACGGTGGTGGTGCAGATCCATCATGGTGTATCGTCACCTTCTGTGTTCGTTCATCCAACGTTATCCTAAAAAATAATCCATACATATCCTTGATACCATTCAGCTCCTGCTGTATCGTATCCAGTAAACACGCTGGACTATAGTTACCGTCCCTGATACTTATCGTAAAGTTATGCATTACTCCCTGGTAGTCCGTTGCATCCAGACGAAACATGGTGTTCTTCTTCGCATTTGAAAAGTTATAGAATACTGATGGGATTTCCACTGAGGCCACACGGGCTTTTATTACATTCTTATACGTATGTGCGAAATCATACTGAAAATCCGTTGGTGGCTCCATATGTGATTTTCGTGTTCGTGAATCAATGTTAATAATATGTGTCCGTAGATCTTGTGCATTTACAATTGGATTTGCTCCATAAATCTCGTCTGTCTTTACATGCAGCATCTGGTACACTCGCGGATTTTTATAACATCAAAAAAAACAAAAAAGAAAAAACAAAAAAGCTTTTTTTGCTTTTTTGTTTTCCCTTTTTTGTTTTCTTTTCTCTTTTTCTCTTTTTTCTCTTTTTACTCTTTTTACTCTTTTTTGCTTTTTACTCTTTTTACCTTTTACGCTTTTTCTCTCTTTCTCTCTTTACTCGTCACGAGGATCCGACATTGTCATATCAAATTCACCCGTCTTCACCACAAATTTTCCCACCCATTCCCCATACGATGGCTCACCAGCCTCATCAACTGCCTTCATCCACACACGATCCTCATCGTCGCGAATGTACTCAACACCCTTGAATGTCCAGACACCTGCTCCCTCAGGAGGGCACACCCACGCTGGTTCCGCTGTCTTCTTCGGCATCTTCTTCAGCGCTGCCACCACTGGCGCGGGCGCAGCCGCTACAGGAGCAGGAGTTACAGTGACAGGAGTCACCTTCGTCTTGCGGGGAGCTGCAGGAGCCGCTGCCTTCTTCGCCGCTTGAGCCTCTTGACGCTTCACCTTCGCCGCCTCCTTCTTCGCCTCTGCAGCAGCTGCCTTCGCTTGCACTTGCAACTCAATCTCCTCCGCAGTCAACACTGGCACAACCTTCGCAGTTTTCACCTTCGGCTGAGACACTGGCTGAGGATTCTCCGCCACATAGGCCTTCCAAATCTCATCATCACTGTCCTTCAAGTGCTTCGCAAGCGACATCGCATCGCTCTGCGAGATCTCCTTTCCAGTATCCGCAAAGACGTAAACCCCGTCCGCACGATGCACTGATACCGACATCACTTGCTTGTACGAGTCTTGACCCTTCTTCCCCACCGTCTTCTCAAACGATTTCCAGCCATGTTGCTGTGCCGACCATCGCACGTAAGCCACCCACGCGCGATTAAAGTCCAACCCAGGCGATGCTTTACGCACCTTTTCCTCACCAGCAGCAGCCGCAGCAGCAGCCACTTTCTTCGTCTTCTTCGCTTTCACAGCGCCAGAGTTAATCAGCTTGTACAGGCGAGTATTCCCCGTCAGAGCCAACTTTGACAGTTGCTCCGCCGACAGGTCATTAATCGCCGCCAACATCGCCTCAAAGGCAATTGGTTGTTCCACAATCGTTTCAACGTCCGACATCATTTTCGCAGGGGGTTCAAAGAGTATTTTGCAAGGATATGCAGGGGTTTTTGATACGCGGCTTTTTATGGCTTTGTATCCGACTACTAATGCTGCCCCCCTCCCTCTTCAATTTTTTTTTCATATCGATTATTTTTTAGGGGGGGTACCCCCCTACGCGCCTGTAAGGGTATAACGAAGGGGGGGTACCCCTATCCCCAGGAAATCAATTTTTATTTCACATTGACTCCTTGTGTATAGGGGTATAACGGAGTAAGGGGGGTACCCCCCTCCTTGCGAACGGAGTAAGGGGGGGTACCCCCCTGGAAATAACCGATATGGAAAAAAAATTGAAGAAGGGTGGGGATCCCTTTAGAAAGTTGCAGCGTAACCGAAAGGAAATCGCTGTTTAACCCTTGCATTCTCTGCAAAAAAGATGACTGCTGTTGCCCCTGGTGCCCCCCGCAAATCTCGCCCCCCTCGTCACGAAGGGGAATGGCGTGGTCGTGCAGAATCCCCTGGTGCGCCCGCGCCAGTGTTTCGCTTGGAGGTTCCTGCTCCCACTCCTGTTGTTACTCCCGCTGTTGTACTCAAAATCATCCAGCGATGCGATGCTCCTGAGGACGAATGTGGTGTATTCTGCCCCTTTGACTCTACTGGGCACATCCCTGATGTCCCTGGGGAATGCCCCCTCTGCCGTTCCACTGGAATTAAGTACATCCTTGAGGAAGATTTCCTTGCTGAGCCTGATCGTTCCAAGCACATCTGGTACACCTGGGAAGAACTCGGCGTTTCCACTCCTGGATGGGTCATTGGAAACCTTGACTTGGATTGGGCTGATGCTGACCCCTCCTGGAGCTACGAGGAAGAGCCTGAAGAAGAGGAGGAAGAGGAAGAGGAAGAGGACCTGTACATCAACTACGATGGCGAACATGGCGATTACCCTTGCGACGACTAAAAATACCCCACAACACAAACCAAAAAAACAAAAAATATATACGGAAAACCAAACAAAAAAATAAAAATAGATACGGAAAACCAAACAAAAAAAACAAAAAAAGCTGCACCTGACAAGGTGTCGCTTTTTTATTCCCTTATGATACAGGAATAAATCACAGAGATTCCCTTAAGAGATTCCCTTAAGAGATTCCCTTAAGAGATTCCCTTAAGAGATTCCCTTATGATACAGGAATAATTACATGAGGGATTCCCTGATGGATTCCCTGATGACCCCACGCTTTTACCGCACGCTTTTACCCTTGTGGGAAAAAATTGAAATCCATCCAGGGACCCTATAGAAGCTGGAGACAAAGCCCTAACAAGCCGCGACTCTTTACCCCTATGAACACCCATATGGAACAGGTTATCCAGCAATTGGCCGACGAAGGCCGTCTTAAAGTGACACGTTGTGATATAGGACATTACGCCACCTTTACGCTAAAGGACGGCACAACCACAACATTGACGACGGTTAGTGGATTCCTTGAAGGGCAAGACGTTTACATGGGATGGTCCGATGAATACTGCAAATGGACTGAACAAGACCCCACTGACCCTGAACGAATCATTATTCGTCTCATGATTGACAGAGATACCATGCCTAAGCTGCCTGAATTTGAGGGTTGCGAAAACAAAGCTTGTTGCAACGGTGACACCTTTGGCGTCTTTACTATCCGCATTAACCGACGTGATGTTGTTGATGACTTTACCCCTGTTGATGAATTTACCCCGTAAAAACCTTTAACAAATATCCTTAACAAATATCCTTAACAAATATCCTTAAAAATATCCTTAACAAATATCCTTAACAAATATCCTTAAAAATACCCGTAAAAAATCCTTAAAAATACCCTTAAAAATACCCTTAAAATAAATAAAAAAGCACCCTAAAAAGGCGCGCTTTTTTATTTGTGGAAAAAAATTGAAATCCATCGCCACACCACATAGAAGCTGGATACAACGCTTTGAAACGCCGCGTATTCTTTCATTATTACAGAACATAATTATGACTGCCAAGGATATCAAATCTCTTTACTGCCCCAAGTGTGACCAAGTCAACGGCTGTGTCTGCTGCCCTGGATGCTGTGGCCCCAATTGCATTTGCCTTGCACCCTCTGAGGAAGTTGACCCATACAAGCTCTGTGACCACTGTGATGAACTCTTGAAGTTCTGTGTCTGCTATCCATGCGATGGATGTGGATACACCCTGTGCGACTGTGTACCAGGTCAAGAAGAATACATCCTTGTCTGTGAGACATGTGGATGGAAGCAATGTGCATGTGATCATAACATTGGCTCCAAGCCCAAGTGCGATGAATGCAACCATTACACATGCAGCTGTGTCAAGTGCACTGAATGCACATCCCTCTGCAATGAAAATGGTGAATGCCCCAAATGTGATGCCTAAACAAATACCCTTAAACAAATACCCTTAAAAAACAGAAAACAAGAAAACAAAATAAAAAGAATAAAAGAGCAAAAGCCTAAAAAAGGCGTTTGCTTTTTTATTCCTTTATACGAATACCCTTGCAAATACCATTATGAATATCCTTGTAAAAAAATTGAAACGTATCGCTATGCGTAATGTAGGTGGATACAAAGCCTAAAAAGCCGCGTATCCTTAACTCGTAACCTTAACCCTTACATCATGTCAGCCCCATTTACATGCGGTTGCG
>Ga0114971_10003065_pt1 | contig 11375 bp, 10 predicted proteins | sample M_140625_MF_Meta_FD_87320 | JGI IMG/M metagenome (GOLD analysis project Ga0114971, IMG submission 87320) | Freshwater microbial communities from Lake Montjoie, Canada to study carbon cycling - M_140625_MF_MetaG | ecosystem: Environmental > Aquatic > Freshwater > Lake | place: Lake Montjoie... | reverse complement strand
GAGATAGACTTAATGGGTCTACTGCTGTCATAAGCATCCCAGGCATGGTTCACAATAGTTGTAAAGTCGACATAGTGCATATCAGATTCCATTTTGCCAGGTTAGGATAGTAGGCTCCTCATTGGTAACGATAAGGGTATGTTCGTGTTGTGCCACATAACTGCCATCGCGGGTAATCATTGTCCAGCCATCGGTATCTTCCTTAACAAAAGAAGCTTTGGTAGAAATAAAGGTTTCTAAAGCGATGACACTATTTTTTTTAAAAACGGCTTTATTATAAGGGTCGTAAAAACAGGGAATCTCGTCTGGATCTTCGTGTAATTTTCTACCAATGCCGTGACCTACTAAATTTTTAATCACTTTAAAACCTCTTTCAGCAGCTTTTTGCTGTATAAATCTGCCGACTACAGCGATTCTCACACCAGCTTTAATTTCTTTTATGGCTGCCAGTAGTATTTCTCTGGAGGCTGAAACCAGTGGTTGTAATCCTGTCAGGTCATTTCCAAGAATGAATGAGAACCCATTATCTCCATAATAACCGTTTAGTTCTGCCGACACGTCAATATTTATTAAGTCACCTTCTTTTAGTATCTTAGCTTTTGAAGGGATACCATGTGCAGCTTCTTTATTTAGGGAAATGCAGGTGTAGCCTGGAAATTTGTAATCCTTTATGGGTGCAGAAATGGCGCCATAATTTTTTAGTAATTGTGCGCCATATTCATCTAATTCTAAGGTATTCATGCCTGGTTTGGCAAAATTAATCATTGACTTTAGGGTCAGAGCCACTGCTTCTCCAGCTGCTTTCATGCCTAATAAGTCGGCGTCTGTTTGTACTATCAAGATATTTAACTTTAATGGCGAAAGTTAAGATAAAAAAAAGTTAAATTTAGATGTTGAAAAAGAAAAGCGAAAAATGAAGGTGAAAGCATTTGGGATAGCTAAAGAAATTTTAGGAAATTCAAGTATTAATATTGAACCAGATAAGGTTTTAACAGTTGGTCAATTGAAAGACTATTTGTTTGAAAATTATCCAGAAATGGTTAAACTGAAAACAATGGCCATTGCTGTAAATCAATCGTACGCATCTGATGAGATGCTCTTAACAGAAGATGCGGAGATTGTTATTATCCCTCCTGTTAGTGGGGGCTAAAATCAAATTTTTGTCTTATACAAATATTAGATTAACACCTCACAATGATGATAAAAGTAACAAAACCTGGTTTTGTAAGCAGTTGCATTATGTAACAATTTACTATTTACAAAATTTCTGATTGTTGAGGAAAAGGAAACTTACAAAATAATTTAGTTAATGCCCTTTCTGAATTTACATAAGAGAATATCATTTTATGGGTTCAATTTTTATCGACCAAATAATTGTTTTTAATCTTTCATTAATCATTTTCAATGTTTCTAAAATAGCTTCTTTTTTTGGTAATTCTCCATACACTAAGTTTTTAAAGGTTCCAGTATAAATTGATTTTAACTCATTCCAGACATTTTCCAGATGCTTAAAAATAAGTGCTTCATTAGGATGATGAATTAACCACCTATTGTTATTTCTAAAACTTTTTACATCATCATTTGCAACTTTTAAAAGCATTTCATCAAAAGCCTCCGAATGAAGGAATTTTAAATATTCATCTTGTTTAAGAAGCTGATGTAAATCATAAGTGTGCCTTATCTTTTTTTTTAAATCATCCACAGGATTTTCGCCGTAAGAAAAGCGAACTAAACTCATTATTTTTTCACAAATGGTTCTTATTGGTTCTAAAACCTGTAATTGGAAAGGAATTAATCCGTATTCTGTTGCCATATTAGTTTGTTCATTTTTTAGCATCATATCACCAACAAACGAAATAATATTTTTGGTGGTGAAAGGTTCGTAATAACCCAACCAGCTTGATTCCAGAATGATGACATCTCTTACTTGCCCATAATCGCCCTTAAATTCTTTGTTGTAAGAGTGTGCTGTTTTTCGGTTCATTCCCATTTTATGGATAATACCTTCAATGTTTACTTCTGGCAAGAGAGTTTCTACAACCGTACTTATTGCCTTTAATTTTGATTTTAATTTGCTGTCTGTTTCACTATCACGCCTTAAAACCACCAAATCAATATCTTCCGAAAAGCGTTCTATCATATTGTAACATTTGGAAAGCGCCGTTCCGCCCTTAAATACGGTGTCTTTTCCGATTTTATCGTTGAAAATAGAGAATAATGCGTAAGTAACCCAATAATCTTTTTCTATATATACGGCTGGGATTTTCATTTGCTGTGATGTAACCCTTATATATTTTACGAAAAGCTTTTTATTTAAGTGTAATTTCATAGAATATACCAATTTTTAATATTTGGTAAATCTGTTTCTTTTAATCCTATACGAAATATGGTAATTGGGTTTAGGCTTTCTTTTAAAGGGGATATTTTCTTTTTTTTACCTATGTTCTCAAGCAGAGCTCCTAATAATGCTCTTACTCTTGGAGGATATAAAAGGGCATATTTTATTAATTCGTCTACTTTTTTATCATTAAATTCCTCTAACCGTTTACTTAAAAATTTAACTGCACTTGCTACTGTGCAATCAGGTATCTGTTTAATATCTTTTATAGCATCTAAAAATCCTAAAAACATATAATTAGTTTCTGTTACTTTAGCATAGCTCTTTACAGATTTTGCTTTTATTGCACCTTTTTCAATATTTATTCTTCTATCACTGGCGATTTTAATTCTAAATGCCATTTGGGTAGTTAGATTCATCTGATTATAAAGAGATTCCCCCGTTATATAAGCAATTCTTTTTCCATTTTTAAATAAATAAGGTTTTAGTTTCTCACTATCATCCGGTTCTAAATCACCAAATACTGTCTTTATAGGTTTGTAAAAAATACCTTTTGAAATTTTTTTTATTAAACCTTGCTTTTGTAGTCTCTCCAAGGCTTTGGCAGAAGTTTGGTAGTCTTTTTTCCTAATACTTAAATCAGCATACCCAAAGATTTTATCATTAGGAAGCATTATAATAGTTTTTCGTATTTGCTCAGCTACTTTCATTGGACAAAAATAAGAGATTTTTAATAAAATGTCAAGTTTTTTACGTAAAAAACTTGACATTTTAGGGTAAACCAAATTAACGATATCCACGTATCCATTTGGATAAGTGCGACAAGTTAAAGGAGATTCCTTCTTACCTTAATTGCTCTAAATCTAAAAGGAATTTCTTCTTTTCCAGACCGTAAAAATAACCATGAAGATTCCCGTTTTTTGCGATGCATCTATGGCAGGGAATAACGATAGCAATGGGATTATTCCTATTGGCATTTCCAACAGCCCGAAATGCTTTATCGCTGCCTGCCATGTGTGCTAATTCACTATAACTGACGGTTTCTCCGTAAGGAATACGCTTTAAAGATTCCCATACTGCTATTTGAAAAGGGGATGCATTTCCAAATGAAATGGGCAAATCGAAATCAATCCGCGTTTTTTCAAAATATTGCTTTAGTTGATTTGCCGTTTCAAAGGCAATATCATCCGGGGGAGAAAATGCATCATCTACGGGTAGTGCGTCCACTAATTTTAGGGATACCAACTTTTCGTCTTTTGTAATTATTTGTAATAATCCAAAAGGAGAATCATAAATTAATCTATTCAATGATGCTTAATTTTTACTTTCAGGCGAAGATAGTAAATTGAAAAACTGATCTAATTTAGGGGTTATAATAATTTCAGTTCTTCTATTTGCTTGTCTTCCTGTTGCGGAATCATTATCCACTTTAGGAGAAAATTCACCTCTTCCTCCAGCGGTCATTCTTTTAGGGTCTACTTGATGTTTTTGTTGCAGGTAGCGAACAACGGAGGTAGCCCTTCGAACACTTAGGTCCCAGTTATCGATGGTACAAGAATTAGAAATGGATAAATTATCGGTATGACCTTCAACTAAAACGTCAATATCATTATGATCATTTAGAACCGATGCAACCTTACCTAAAACACTTTGAGCTCTGTCGTTGATGTCATGACTTCCACTTCTGAAGAGTAATTTATCAGAAATGGATACATAAACAACGCCCTTTTTTACCTCTATGGTCAAATCCTGATCATTGATATCAGATAAAGACCTTTTTAAGGTATTTACTAAAGAAAGACTTAAAGAATCTTTTCTTTGCATCTGACCTGTAAGATCCTGTATATATTTGCTCTGTTCGCTTATGGCCTGTAGCGATTTATTGATACTTTCAGCACCACTTTTACTGATCACAGAAAGGTCAGAAAGGCGATCCAGTAAACTGGCGTTTGTGCCTTTCAGGAGGGCAATCTGGTCTTCCAAGAGACGTATCTGATTTCTTTTATCAGCCAGTTCTCCATCCTTATTTTGCATTTCACGCAAACGACTTTGTAATTCTGTTTCTTTTATTTGAAGCTGGTTTTTTAACTGGCTCAACTGAAACTGACAATCTGCTAAATTTTGTTCAGCAGCTTTAAGCAGTGCCTGTTGTTCCCCTTGATAGGCTAAGTATTTCTTTTTTGTTACACAAGAAGATCCAAATAATACAAGAGAAATCAGAAAAAAATAGGGCTTCATAAGAAGTATATTAAATAGGTTAAAAACAAGTAAAAAATAAAACCAATCCTAAATCTAACGATAATATTTCAAAAAATTGTCTATTTTGGATTTCCTAAATTTAAGGTAATAGCACCTAAACAAAATCTATTTAACTGAAAATGCTTCAAAAACTTATTTTAGGGCTTTTGGCTCTACTATCTCCATGTCTTGTTAATGCACAACAAGAGGGAGAATTTAATATTAAAAAAGTTACTTCTACTATAAAGATTGATGGACTTCCCGATGATGAAGCCTGGAAAAATATAGAGGAAATTACAGATTTTTGGCAATATTTTCCAACCGACACAGTACCCGCACAGCAGGGTATTTCCGTTAAAATATGTTATGATAATCAGCATATTTATTTCTTAGCTGTTATGAAAAACAGGAAGGTTGACAGAACGTATATTACCCCTTCCTTAAGAAGGGATTTTCGTGGAGAAGCAAATGATGGATTTTCTCTAATTATAGATCCATTTCAGGATCAGACCAATGGTTTTCAATTTGGTGTGAATCCTTTTGGTGTGCAAAGAGAAGGTTTGGTATCCAATGGAGGTTCAGAAGGTACTGATTTAAGTTTAAGCTGGGATAATAAATGGTATGCTGATGCAAAACAATTTGAAGGTTACTGGGTGGCAGAAGGTGCCATACCATTTAGCACCCTAAGATTTAAACCGGGATCAAAATATTGGAATTTTAAGTTTTACAGGATAGATAGTGAATCTTCAGAAAGGGTCGTTTATCCAAGGCTGCCCCGACAGTTTCAGATATTAAACCTGGTGAGTATGTGCAGAGGTGTATGGGACGAACCCTTATCGAAAAAAAATACTAATATTGCTATTATTCCCTATACATTAGCCAATTCCCAAGTAAATAAAATTAATAATACACCCGTTTCTAATCAGGTGAATATTGGAGGAGATGCTAAAATTAGTGTTGGTCCAGCTTTAAATCTGGATCTAACCATAAACCCTGATTTTTCCCAGGTGGAGGTCGATGAGCAGGTTACTAATTTGGATAGATTTGAAATATTTTTTCCTGAAAGGAGACAATTCTTTTTAGAAAATGCTGATTTGTTTGCCTCATTTGGTCAGGAACGATTAAGGCCTTTCTTCTCCAGAAGAATAGGGATTGCCCGAGATCAGGAAACGGGACAGAATATTCAAAATCCTATTTATTTTGGTGCAAGATTAAGCGGTAAATTAGATAATAACTGGAGAATAGGTTTGTTAAGCATGCAAACGGCAAGAGATTTCTCCATTAATCAGCCTTCTGTAAATTATAGCGTTGCAGCTGTTCAAAGAAAAATATTTAGCAGATCTAACGTGGGCGTTATTTTTGTAAATAAGGAACCTTTCTATGACGAAAAAATAATTGGACTGAACGGGCAAAACTACAATCGCGTCATAGGTTTCGATTATAATTTAGCTACAGCAGATAACAAATGGGCTGGAAAAGCCTTTTATCATTATTCCTTTGATGAGGAGAAAAAAGGTAATTCGGGTGTTTTTGGCGGAGATATTGCCTATAATACCTTTCGTTGGGATTTCTCCTTTACTGGTCAATCGGTAGGCGAAAATTATAATCCAGAAGTTGGTTATGCAAGGAGGACTGATTACAGAAGGATTGCTTCTTCTCTATGGTATAATTTTTATCCCAAGGGAGGGTTACTCAATAAACATGGTCCCGGTATTGATTTTGATAATCTTGGAAATGAAAAATATGGACTGACCGATTTTGATGTCAATCTGATGTATCGTATATTATTTAGAAATACAGCCAATTTAGAATTCAGGTTGAGAAGGGAGTTTGTGTATTTATTTAGCCCTTTTAATCCAAGTGGCGGAGGTGGTCTGAGCCTGGAAGAGGGAAAAGGGTATGCCTACAATTTATTTATTTTACGCTATACATCCAATACCAGAAAGAAGATTAACTATTATTTTAGCTCCAGGTCAGGGCAATATTTCAATGGGAACAGATGGAATCTGGATGGAGCTGTAAATTTGAGAATGCAGCCTTATGCGCTTTTATCAATGGTGGGCAGCATCAATATATTGCGTTTTCCAGAGCCTTACAAAGACGCAAACCTATTTCTAATTGGCCCTAGATTAGATATAACTTTCACCAAAAACTTATTCTGGACTACGTTTATTCAGTATAATTCTCAAATTGAAAATTTGAATATAAATTCACGACTTCAATGGAGGTTTAAACCAGTTTCGGATATATTTTTAGTATATACCGATAATTATTACCCTGAATCTTTTAGTAATAAAAACAGAGCGATAGTTCTTAAAATTAACTATTGGCTAAATAACTAAAGAATCCTTATTTTAACTGGTTTACTAGCTCTGTGACCTCTTTCCATGTTGATTCCCAATGGTCTTTCTTCATTGATGGGGCATATAAAACCATTTCAAAACGGTTTAACAACAGGCTTAAGGAATGGATTGTGTTCTGATTTGAAAAACCTTTTTCTTTAAGTATATTTATAATTTGATCGTTTGAAATATTTTCTTTTGGTATATCAAAATGATGAAACAAGAAAGTTCTAAGCCCAAAGCTTAGTTCAATAAAACAGTTTTCATAATTGCCATTAGTTCCATAAATCTTTGCTTGCAGGAAATGATTCATGGTAATTTCAAAAGGAGATTGAATTTTTTCCTTTTTGTTACGATAATTATTTAAATACAATAAAGCCGTACTCAGAAAAGGAAGGGTAAAGCCCAGGATCCATAAAATGTTATTTAAGGAAGACGTTGTTTGGAAATCGTTTTTAGTTAAGGGTATAAAATTTCCATTTTCTTCTTTTTTAACATTAACAACAGCTTGTCCGGCACTAATTTTCAATAGAATAGGATCTAATAATTTGGTTTCATATTTATCGCTTAAGGGATAAAAGTAGGTAAAAGTAGGTTGGAAGGAGAATTCACCTTCTTTTTGAGGCTGAATGATATAGGTAAATGATTTTTGGCTAAACTTTTTCCCCTCATTTTCACCTCTTTCCTCTTCTTCAGACTTTGTGTCATAAAGTTGAAAAGAAGGAGGTAAATTAAGATCTGGACTTTTTATTCTTTTAGCATCTCCGTCACCTAAAATAGAAATAGTCAAATAAATGGTTTCATTTGTTGATGCAATCGTTTTATCTATTGAGGCAGAAACAGAAAAATTTCCCACGCCACCATTGAAATTAGCTGGCATAGGCTTTGGTAAATCTTTAACAGTAACATTTAAAATATTACTTTCCAGATTAACATAATTAACATCGCCGTTAAAAAAGAGAGAGCTAGGTCTTTGAGGATCTTCTTCGAGGAGTCCTACTTGCAAGATGAGGGGTGAAATGCTTTGTTTTCCAGTTTGTTGTGGAAATAAGGCAACACTTCTAAGGATTTTTGTATAATATGTTTTTCCCTTTATATTGGTAGTTTGTACTAAATTATCCATTCTTTGAATATCGGCAGCATAAAAGCCACCATAATCACTTTCCTGAAGGATACTATAATTTTGAATTTCTTTTCTGGTATAGATTTTATAATCAAGCCTGACTTGTTGACCCAGGTATATATTTTTTTGAGCTATTTCGGCACGTATAAAAAAGTCTTGATCATTATTTTCCTGTTTGCCCTCATTGGTTACTAAAATAACCAAGGCATTACTTCTCATTCCTTTTCCCCCAACTTTAATTCTCGCAGGAGCTATAGTCAGCTTTCCATTTCTTTTGGGCTGTAAAGTGTAGGAAAAACTCATCTCTCTCTGCATTTGACCATTTTGAATAACGGTGCTTATTCCTCTGTTTGGACCTGAAAGAACAAAAAAATCTTTAGAAAAATCGGGAGAAGTAAAGTCTTCCCCTTCCCCATTTTTCAAAATAAAAGAAACTTCCACCAGATTTCCCGGACGTATGCTTTCACTTTCGGCAACGGCAATGAAGGAAGTCTGCCCCATGAGAGAGCCACTGAATAAAAAAATTAAGCTATATAGGAATGGACGCATTTTACCAATCTTTTTTGACTTGACTATTTGGTTTTCCAGCCTGCCTTAGTTTGGATTGTACTTTTTTTTCCTCTTCGTCCATAATATTTAAAAGGGCTTCGGCTTCTTCTTTTGACAGGTTTTTTTTGGTGCTTTTACCTTGGTCCTGTTGGTTTTTATTTTGGTTACCTGACTGTTGCTGTTGCTGTTGTTGCTGGTCTTGCTTATTATCTTGCTGCCTTTGTTCTTGTTCCTGCTGCTGTTGTTGTTGTTGTTGTTTTAAGGCAACAGACAAATTATGTTGTGTTTCCGGATCTCCGGGTTTAATCCTTAGCGCTTGTTTGTAGGCATCTATACTGCCTTTAAAGTTTCCTTTTTGATAGAGAGCATTCCCTAAATTATAGTAAGCATTTGCTTTTTGGCTGGTATTATTTGTTTTATCAATGGATTGTTGAAAATTATTTGCCGATTCTTCAAATCGCCCTTGATTATAAACAGCATTTCCAAGATTGTACCATGCTTTTGGAGAAGCGCTTTTTTCTAATGCTTTTCTGTAAGCTTCCTCTGCTGCTACCGTTTCTTTTTGTCTATATAACCGATCACCTTCTCTTAAAAATTTATGGTCATTTTGAGAAAAAAGGGAGGTAGAAAAAAGGGCTAAAAGCATTATTAATCTCATTTTTTTATAAGAATAAAAAAACTCAATAAGGAAAAATAAACAGGCGAATGCCAAAAAAAACTGGTAATAAGAGCGATATTCGGAATAAACACGTGTTTCTAAACCAGTTTTTTCAAAACTATTTAAATCGGACAAAAGACTTTTCAACGTTGAAGATTGATCCATATTTAAGGCATAATAATTTCCCCTCGTAATTTTTGCCAGCAGCTGTAAATTTTCTTCTTCTAGTTTAGAAATGATGGGACGACCATTTTCATCTGTTTTGTAAGCATTTAATCCAGTAGAATAATCAGGTATTTTTGCACCTGAGCTCGTGCCAATACCTATTGTAAAAGCAGAAATTCCTTTTTGAGCGGCCTGTCTTGCGGCATCTTCTAAACCAGGTTCATGATTTTCACCATCACTTAAAATAATCAGTGCTTTTCCATTTGATTTTTCATAAGAAAAATAGCGAAGAGCAACAGATATTGCGGAGGAAAAATTGGTTCCCTGATTGCTTACAATATCTGGAGAAAGGGTTTGAAGAAAAAGAAGAAGAGCTCGGTAATCTGTGGTTAAAGGTGTTTGAAGGTAAGCGTTACCAGCAAAAACGATGAGTCCAATTCTATTTCCTGCCAAGGAACGAATGAGTTCCTCTGAAAATCTTCTTAAACGGTCAAGACGGCTAGGCGGCATGTCAGCTGCGAGCATAGATTTAGAAATATCGAGGGCAAGGAATACATCAAAACCATTTGTTTTTACAACTTCTGATTTGGTACCCATTTGAGGATTCGCAAGGGAGATGAGGACAAAGAATATTCCTAAGGTAAAAAAGGCTGCTTTCCTCTTATTCAAGCTGTTAACCATATCCATCCCAGACAACAAAAGAGAAGCGTTACCTAGTCGTAATAATTCTTTTTTCTTCTTTCGTAAGAAAAAATAACGAATCAAACCTAATATTGGTAATAGGCATAGACCAAATAAAAAAGCAGGATGTTCGAATCTAAACATAAAAAATATTTATGGAATACTTCGAAACACGGTTATTTTCAGCAATCTTTCTATGAATAAAAGAAGGAGTGCAAAACCGGTAAACCAAACATAAAGATCTTTAAATCTTTTAAATCGGGTTACTTCTAACGTAGTTTTCTCTAATTTATCAATTTCAGTATATATATTTTCTAAAGAGCGCTCATTGGTTGCTCTATAGTATTTACCACCTGTGAGCGTTGCCATTTGTTGCAATAATCGTTCATCAATTTCCACTTGTGCCAGACCAAATATATATTCTCCATCACTTCTTCTACTTACTGGCGTTAAAGCAGCACCTGAAGTTCCCACCCCAATAGTATAAACTTTGATATTATATTTTAGGGCTATTTCAGCAGCAGTTATTGGTTTTAAATATCCTGCATTATTGACCCCATCAGTAAGTAAAATAACAATTTTACTTTTAGCATCGCTATCTTTAATTCTGTTAACTGCTGTTCCTAATCCCATGCCAATGGCCGTGCCGTCTTCTAAAAGGCCACATTGCAAATTAGCTAAATATTCCTTTAAAATATCGTGATCACTAGTTAAGGGGCAAGGAGTAAAAGCTTCACCCGAAAAACTTACTAATCCAAAACGGTCATACTTTCTCTTGTCAATAAAACGAGCAGCTACTCGTTTACAAACTTCCAAACGGTTTGGTTTAAAGTCTTGAGCAAGCATACTACTTGAAAGATCTACGGTTAACATGATATCTATACCTTCCGCATTGACTTTTTCCTCTTGAAGGGCTAGTTGAGGTCTCGCTAAAGCTAAAATGAAAATAAATAATGCAATCAGGCGGAATAAAATCAGATAGGGCATTGATTTTATGCGCCAATTTTTTTTCCATTTGAATAAAGTACTACTCTCTGGCAGACTAATATTTTCCGTATTTATAATATAATATTTTCTAAGAATAAAATAAATAAGCGGAATAATGGCCCACAGGAGCAGAAAATATGGATTTTTAAACGATAATTCTTTGATGAGTTCAATCATAATGAAATAGTTAATTATTTATTTTCAGATGTAATTGAACTTTCCTCGATAAGGAACTGGGTTAAAAATTGTTTTACTTGTAAAAAAGCTTCTTCATGGAAGGAAAAATGGGGTTCT
>Ga0114971_10003064_pt1 | contig 11380 bp, 16 predicted proteins | sample M_140625_MF_Meta_FD_87320 | JGI IMG/M metagenome (GOLD analysis project Ga0114971, IMG submission 87320) | Freshwater microbial communities from Lake Montjoie, Canada to study carbon cycling - M_140625_MF_MetaG | ecosystem: Environmental > Aquatic > Freshwater > Lake | place: Lake Montjoie... | reverse complement strand
TTATCCTCTTTGAATTTGGAGTATTATGATGATTGGAAAGATGACAAACTTTTTCTTCGGGACGTTGCAGAGATGCTCGATAACGTCTTGCAGTATTTCATTGATAATGCTCCTGACAGCATATCAAGGGCACGATATTCTGCTATGCGTGAACGGTCTATTGGTGTTGGCGCTCTCGGTTTTCATGCGTATCTACAAAAGAACCTAATTGCATTTGAAAGTGCCTCTGCTAAATCTGCTAACATTAGAATGTTTAAAAATATAAGGAGTAAACTAGATGAAGCCAATAAAGAGTTGGGGCAACTTAGAGGAGAAGCTCCAGATGCTGTTGGCAGTGGTTTGCGTTTCTCCCATCTTATGGCTATTGCACCAAATGCTTCCAGTTCTATCATTATGGGAAACACTAGTCCTTCTATTGAGCCTTATCGTGCTAATGCTTATCGTCAGGATACATTATCTGGATCGTCATTAGCAAAGAACAAATGGTTAGATAGATTCATTCAAACTAAACTAGCAGATGATTCTGGTTTAGTTAATCAAAATGATTATAATGATATCTGGTCTAGTATTATTGCTAATGATGGTTCAGTTCAACACCTAGATATTTTAGATGCATATCAAAAAGATATATTCAAAACATCAATGGAGATAGATCAACGGTGGGTAATTGAACATGCTGCAGATAGACAATTGTATATTGACCAATCACAATCATTAAATCTATTCTTTAGACCAGATGCAAATATCAAATACATACATGCTTGTCACTTCTTAGCCTGGAAACGTGGACTGAAAACACTATACTATTGCCGTAGTGAAAAGATTGGTAAAGCAGATAAGATATCAAAACGAATTGAACGAAACATAATTAAAGAATTAGACATGACTGCCATTGCTCAGGGTAACGAGTGTCTAGCTTGCGAAGGATAAAAAATGAAAACTATTATTCATGTGAATCAACACATAATAAAAAGTAACAGAATACACAAAGAAAATGAACCAGTTCTTACAGTTAAACAAGGAAAGACAAACACTTATGGTCATGAAGTATCTATTGACGGTCCTTCAAAAATAGTGTATAGTCCAGATAAACCATTATCTTGTGGTGCAAGAGTATGGATAGAAACAGAAAGCAATGTAACAATTATTGGAGCAAAGAAATATGAACGCCGCAAAAACAAAATCAAAACTGACAGACACGAGAGTATCATTCAAACCATTTAACTATCCATGGGCATATGATGCATGGTTGAAACATGAACAATCACATTGGATTCATAGTGAAGTACCTATGTTAGAAGATGTTAAAGATTGGAAATAGAAACTAACAGACGAAGAAAAGGAATTCCTTACTAATATTTATAGATTCTTTACTCAAGGTGATATTGATGTTGCAGGTGGTTATGTTAATAATTATCTGCCTCATTTCCCTCAACCAGAAGTTCGTATGATGTTGATGGGATTTGCAGCAAGAGAAGCATTACACATTGCAGCATATAGTCATCTTATTGAAACATTAGGTATGCCCGAGTCTACCTATAATGAATTCATGGAATACAAAGAGATGGTAGAGAAGCATGATTATGTAATGGATATATCGCAAAAGAATTCTACCTTAGATAATACTGCAACACATATTGCTGTATTCAGTGCATTTACTGAAGGTATGCAGTTGTTTAGTTCATTCATTATGTTATTAAACTTCCCTCGGCATGGTAAGATGAAGGGTATGGGACAGATCATTACATGGTCTATTGTAGATGAAACAATGCACGCTGAGTCTATGATTAAGTTGTTTAGAACATTTATTGAAGAGAACAAAGAGATATGGAATGATGAGTTGAAAGAAAGAATCTATAGTATTGCAGAGAGAATGGTTGAGTTAGAAGATAAGTTCATTGATTTGTGTTTCAATCTAGGTGCAATTGAAGGTTTAACACCCGAAGATGTTAAAACATATATAAGATATATTGCTGATCGTAGACTGATATCATTGGGTCTTAAAGGCATATTTAAAGTTAAACGCAATCCCTTACCATGGGTTGAAGAGATGATCAATGCACCAGTTCATACAAACTTTTTTGAGAATCGTGCTACAGATTATGCAAAGGGTGCATTAAGTGGTTCATGGGGAGATGTATGGGGGAAAGCATCATAAGGAATAGAAAATGATTTTAAAACATCACTGTGAAGAATGTGATTCAAAGTATAAAATAATTTACGATGAGGATGATTGTGAAGATAGTCCAACATATTGTCCATTTTGCACTGAATATCTTATAGTAAATAAAGAATATCAAAACGAAGATATGTAATTAACTATATATTATTATGACATGGTTTTATAATAATATTGAATTCACACCACAAGACGTTGAAACCTATTATGGTTTCGTATATCTTATAGAGAATCTTATGACCGGTAAGAAATATATTGGTCGTAAGTTCTTTACCAAATCTGGCACACAACAAATCAAAGGTAAAAAGAAGAAGATCAGAAAACAATCTGATTGGTTGACATATTGGTCTTCCTCTGAAGAAGTAAAGAAAGATGTTCAACAATACGGAAAGGAGAATTTCAAAAGAACAATATTACATCTATGTAAAACAAGAGCACCTTGTTCATACTTTGAAACATATGAAATATTTACAAGAAATGCCTTGTTATCTGAAGAATACTATAACAGTTGGGTCTCATGTAAAATACATCGAGCCCATTTAAAGGGAATACTATGTCCAGAAAACAATCTGCAAATAATGTCGTTGAAAAACAAACAACCAAATGTCATCAAACTCTCAAACTCAGAATTGATGACCTAAGAACCTTTCAACCATTAACAGAGAACCAAAAGTCATTCTTTGATGCATATAAACATGGCGATTATTTTATAGCATTACACGGAGTTGCAGGTACAGGTAAAACCTTCTGTGCATTATACAAAGCATTAGAAGAAGTTTTAGATAAATCAAATACATTCAAAAAAGTTATTATTGTTAGATCAGCAGTTCAGTCAAGAGAGATGGGACACTTGCCTGGTGATGTAGATGAGAAGATGGATATCTACCAGCAACCATACAAACAAATCTGTCATACTCTATTTGATCGTAAAGATGCATGGGAACGATTAGAAGAACAGGGTTATGTTCAGTTCATATCAACCTCATTCATTCGTGGTATGTCATTTGATGATGCAATCATTATTGTAGATGAGATGCAGAATTTGAATTTTGAAGAGATTGATACTGTTATGACACGGGTAGGTTATAGGTCTAAAATTATATGGTGTGGTGATTATAGACAAACAGATTTAACTAAACGTAAGAATGATATGAGTGGCATATTAAAGTTCTTTGATATTGCTATGCATATGGCAGCATTTACACGGATTGAATTTACAGTTGAAGATATAGTTCGTTCATCATTGGTAAAAGATTATATCTTGGCAAGGATACAACAAGAAGATGCTCAGTTGAAATTATCTAATGCGAAGGTTGTAAATATATCATCTTAAATTATTGTTGCATTGTGTCATTTTTTGATATATAATAGTAGAGGCTTCATTGTGAGGCCTTTACTAAAGAGGACAAAAATGTTAGAAAAGATTAAAAATTTCATTAAAATTATGGTAGATTCATTAGCGGAAGCAAAATCACTAAGGAGAAAATACAATGTTTGATACTAAGAAAACACAAGAGTTAGCAGTAGATTTGATTGATGTTCAGGTCGGTGCAGTTAAATCATATGTAGATGCATTTAGTAAATTTACAGGTTCCGAAAAGAATACATACTTAGATAGTATAGTAAAATTTATGGAAACTGGTACGGAAAATGCAAAACAAATCATCCAAGGAAATTACGCCTTTTCAGGCAATAAGAAGTAATACAAAAAGTTTCATTCCTGTTGTTAGGGGAGGATGGATTATTAAGTTTTCAATATGTGGTGATAATGTATTGTTACTGTTTCAGTCTATCGCTAGTGATGAAGTTCTAATAAGATATTTTACTAGTGAGACTGAAGCAGTTTATTATATCAATAACCTATTAGCATGAAAGAGTGTCAGCGACTGCACATATAAATAAATATGCAACAGAGAATCTTAATCATGAATCGTGGAAGAGCAATCGAAACATTTAAAAAAGGTTAAAAAATGAGAACATTTTTAGGATATTTTCAATTCATAAACGAGTCTGACACCTCAGATGCCTTTAAACGAGAAAAAGATTTATCGGATCATCTGAAAAAACACGGAGCTATGAATAAAGATATAGAGGCAGCTGGATCAACTGGAGGAAATGATTTTCACATTGAACATCCCACAACTAGAAAAAAAGTGGCTGGTAAAGAAATCAAGAGTATTCGTGTTGAGGGAGAAATGAAAAAGAGTGTTAGTACCGGTAAGTTTGGTTCTGTTGCGTTGCGTTATCATCCTCAAAAAGGTTGGCATATTCCAGAGAAAACTCAAAAAGATAAACCTGAATTTACCAAACAAGTGCATGATGCAACTGTGACGGGACCAGACAAGAAGAAACGAAAGTTATTGAACCATCTAAATCATCATTGGGGCCCATCAAAAGAAGGTGTAAATCATCCAGGCGTTACAAGTGATACGACAGATATGTCTCCAGCCCATGCATATATGCATGATCATAATGTCCATGTGGTTCATATTGGTGATCGTGGTACATTCCGAGCTGGTCATAGTAAAGATAAAGACCATCATAATACTGGATTACCTATACTAAGTGGAACTGGTAGATTTTCCGTTAGTTCTGAACGAAAGAGAACATCAGAACAGCAAAAAGCTGGTACAGGCATGCAAATCAATTTCAGACCGCATCCGAATTCAGTAAAAAAATCTCATACAGATATCAGCACAGATGAGGGTATCAAGAAAGTTATGTCTAATATGAGTAAAAGAAAAAAATGAAAACGATGTCTCAATTATCGAAAGTAGTTAAATCAATAACCTATTAGCATGAAAGAATGTCCTAGATGTGGCACTGAACACAACAAAAGAGGACCATATTGTAGTCGTAGTTGTGGTAATGTAAGAACACATAGTCAAGAAGATAAATTAAAACGTAGTCTTAAATTGACTGAATATTACAGAACACCTGAAGGAGTAGCGACTGCACAGATGAATAAATATGCAATAGAGAATCTTAATCGTAAAAGAGCAGGTGAGTATATGTTAAAGCCCGAAGATTTTGCGATAAATATACCATCATTCGAAGATGATGAAGAAGAAAAAATCAATTGGTAAAGGCATTAAATGACATTACAAGCCTCCGGTGCAATATCACTATCACAAATACAGACAGAGTTTACTGGTAGTAATCCTATTAGTTTAAGTGAATATTATAAGAGTGGTGCATATGTGGGGAATTTTTCAGCAAATGCTAATATACCAACAAGTGGACAAATATCTGCTAGTCAATTTTATAGCACAGCAAGAATATACACTATTAATGCCACATTAGCAACAAACTATGACCAATTAAATTTATGGGATTGGATAGTTGCAACTTATGGCACTTATAGTGTTCCGTATGCTGTTACTTTTAATAACAATGCAAGAATATATTCTACTAATGCAAGTGCTCCAGCATTTACTACTGGTACTGGTTGGCCAAGTGGCTCTACTATAACAATTGTAAATAATTCTGAAATTATTGGAAGAGGTGGAAATGGTGGTGCTGGCGGTACTAATGCTTCTCCCACTGGTAGTAATGGTGGTGCTGGTGGTACTGGAATATCTTTATCTTATCCAGTAACGATATATAATAACTCGGTAATTTATGCTGGTGGCGGTGGTGCAGGTGGTGGCGGTCTTTCGAGATCCACTGCTACGTATACTGGTGCTAATCTAATTTACTCTGGTGGCGGTGGCGGTGCTGCACAAGGTAATGGTACTAATGGAGTTGGTGGTGCATCAAATATTCCATATTATCTTGGTATTTTTGAAAGAAATGGTGCTGATGGTAGTTCAGTTACTACTGGAGTTGGTGGTATAGGTGGTAAAGTTTATTTTACAAATCCAGGTAATAAAAATTATGAAGGTGATCCAGATAGTGAATGGTTAGGTGGTAATGGTGGTAATTCAGCGGGTTACGGTCAAGCTGGTAATTCAGGTAATGCTGGTACTGTGAGTATTTATATGCCTTGGTCTTATCAAAATTACTCTGGAGGTTCTGGTGGAGCTGCTGGTTATGCAGTTCAAACTAATGGGAATAGTTTAACTTGGGCTACGTATGGCACTGTAACAGGAACTGTAGCTTAATAAAATAAGGATATGAAATGATAACATTTATATGGGACAAATTAGTTAATTTTATTCAAGATGAGAATGGGCTTATTCAACTTGAAGAAAAACCTATATTTTCATTTGAATATGAATTTATAAAGTATAATACGATTAATATAAAAGAATATGGTATAGATGTAAATCAAGAACCATTAGAATTAAATGAAAAACAAATAGAAGAAATTAAAAGTTTTATTGTAGATAAGAGAAAAGAATATGGTATCAGAAAATTGGCAGTTGATGCTAATGGTCTTTTTTTAGGATATGTTAAAGTAGATGAATTAGAACCAGAATTTTATGTGCCTGTGCAACCACCAGACCTTGACCTTTGGGTGTGGAATTTTGAAAATAAAATGTGGGAACGAGGATATTATTATGATGAGAATTTTAAACTATCATCAAAAGAAACAAGTGTAGGGTTCACTACTAAAATACCACCACAACAATACTTTGAAGTTATTTGGTCTACAGAAAAATCCAATTGGGTTATAGATGATAAGAATGATGACTGGAAAACAATTTATAAAAACAAAATTGTTAGTGATATCATCATTGATTATATCCATACACATTTAGATTTGATTCACACACCAGAAAATAATTTAGCCAATGAATTTTTAATGAAGATTAAAGATGTTATTATTGAAGAGTCTAAGAAAGTAATAGATGATGCCACTATTGATAAAGGCACATTAGATAAAATTCAAGTATTAAATGATGATACTAAAAATATATTTGAGGCTATTGCTAATGCAGATGATGTGTTGCCTGTGTATGGAGAATATTATGAATTTAAAAGAAAAATACAAGAAAATACTGTATATAAATCTAAGAATGATTTTTCAGAGGAAATTCTAGGTAATTATTTAAAAACTAATAAAATTACTTAAATGTAGGCACTTTAATTATTAATTGGATTGATAGGAATGAAGATAGCTTTTTTTGATCAAGGATCTCATAATACATCCTTGTATACAAATTTGAAAGAAAATGGATATGATGTTGTTGAAATTAAATACAATTCATTAAATAGTCTAAACAGTATAAAGGTTGATTTTGTTTATCCTGTATTTGCAGATTCTCATTTATCATGGATTACACAATATAACATTAATAATAATTTAGTTGGTATTAAACAAAAAACAGCAGATTTAATTAAAACTAAAGATTTATATTATAAGATATTTAATGAATTGAATATACCATGTCCTAAAGTATATGGTGTTATTAAGTGTGATAAGAATTTACTATACAATATACCTAAAGATATTATATATCCATGTATAGTAAAACCTTTTGATGGATCTGGTGGTTGTGATGTGTATATTGCCTCTGATCATAATGATTTAATATTATTTTTAAGTAAAACATTTCTTTTTCAAAGAAAATACTATAATAAATCAGTTATACTTCAAGAATATGTTAAAGGGTCGGTTGTTAGTAGTATAGTTGGTCGTGTATTCAACAATGAAATTAAAGTTGATATGTTTTATGATATAGAAACTAATTCATTTCCATATCCAATTGAAACCGCATCAGTTTATCCAAGTAAACACAATGATAAACTAACCGATATACTTAATGATTTAAAGAAGTTCATTAATTATATTGAATTGAATAATTACCCATTCATGCTTGAAGTAATAGTTGTTGATGATGATATATATTTCATAGACTTTGCTGCAAGAGTATCAGGTACTGCACAGATTTTAATTTGGCATGGAGGTGAAAAGAATTACGGTATCAAGTTGTTGAATAGTATTGTATATCAACAAGACTTTGAAATGGATTCAATTAAACCAATATCAATCAGAATTAAACCAACAGATGAAATTTTAAAACGTGATAGTGATATGTTTAGAATAGGATATGATATTATATGAAAATGATGCTTGCGGTAGTTATAATTTATCTGTGGTCATCGGTATGTCTAGCACAAACAACGATGATTGTTCCTTCGGCAGTTGGTGGGCAAACTGATGTTATTGCTAGAATATTATCAAATGTATATAATCAACAGAATGATAATAAAATACTAGTAGAAAACAAACCTGGCGCTGAAGGTATAATTGGTAACAATTTTGTTGCTAGTAAAAAAGGTAACAAAAATTTCATATTACTTGGTCAAAAAGCTCAGTTAATTTATACTTTAAAAACTAATAAGAGTGTGGTAGAATTTAATCCAAAAACTAGTTTTAAACCTATCATTGAAGTTGGTAGAGTTTATATGGCATTGGCAACATCAATTGAGTCTGACGTATATAAGATTCAACATTTAAATAATACAAATTTAATTTACGGGTATTCAAATGCAGCGGCTAATATATTTTTAGATGATTTATTCATAAAAAAGTTAAAATTAAATACTATCCCACTTTCAATTTACTATAAAAGCACACAACCTATGTTGATGGATGTAACTACAAATCGTATTAATATTGTTTTAGCTACTTTATCAACGATTGATCCATTAGTCCAGTCTAATAAATTAAAATTCATTGCAATAACGTCACCTAAAAGATTACCATTGTTTAAAGATATACCAGTAGTATCTGAAACTATACCAAATTTTAACCTATTTTTATGGTTTGGTTTATTATCACCAGCTGATGTTGATTCAAATGTAATTTCACATTATAATAAAGCATTTAATAAGATATTAAAAGATGCAGATATTATTACAAAGTTAGAATCATTTCATCAAACTATAATTGGTGGGTCTATAGAAAGTTTTGAACAGACTATTCAAAAAGATATTGTTGATATCCTTGATGAATAATTATTGTGGTGGGTTTTATCGTGTAGGCCAAAACAAATTTGCCAATAAAATACTTGCTTTGATTGAAGCAACGAGAGTGAAGTTACCAATTCGATGGCATTTTCATGATAATATTTGGAGTAATATCAAACCAAGTAGTGTTGACAATTTAAATTTACGCACATTATTTTGTGAGAGAGCCAAGCAATTGCGAGACAAGTATAGTTATCTTGCCTTGTATTATAGTGGTGGTAGTGATAGTTGGACGGTACTTGATTCATTTATTCGTGCGGGTATAATGGTAGATGAATTGATTATTAACTGGCCCGTCAAAGCAACTAGGGGTGCGGGTGCAGTATTCTCATATAAAGCAGATTTTACAGACTTACACCCATCAAATACATTGAGTGAGTGGGACAATTTTCTTGAGAAAGATTTAAAAGATTTAAAGAATAGATTCCCCAAACTAACGATAACCATAAGTGATTGGTCTGAACCTGCATCACAGAGATTGAATGAAGGTGCGTTAATGGTAGCTAATCCAAATTTTCTGATTCATACGCAACAAGTTGTATCTGCTAATTTTAGATCCGAATCAGAAAAACGTGCCAGTGATTCTGGGTTAACGACAGCATATATTTACGGTACAGATAGACCAAGTTTATATAGAAATAAAGACATATGTTATATGTATTTTGATGATAGGCACACTAGGGTCAATGTTAGTTTAGAATCATTTGGTAGCACAGTTGAGTATTTCTATTGGGCGCCTGATATGCCTATTATTACCATGGCTCAAGCTCGAAGTGTATTTAATGCATTTAATAACGATATAGTGCCAATGGAGATATTAACAAAATATGGCAATAGTCCTGCTGATAATGTTAAATTTCATGATGTAGTTAGGCGGATTGTTAGACCCGATTATGATTTTAATAGATTCCAAACAGGTTTCTCATCTGCTTCACTGTTCAATGATAGACTTGCTTGGTGTGATAGTATACCAGAGTATAGGGATTCATTTCAGTATTGGCGTGATATTGTATATTCACAATTAAATTTGATTGATGAGAAATACTTAATCTTTACCAGTAATGGTTTAATAGATGGTATTAAACCGATACAGACTAAGTATCATCCAATTGGAGTATTTAACTAGATTCTATGATTACAGTTTTGCTGATATTATGTTCTGCATTATAATTATTGACTGCTTCTAATCTCTCAACGGTTACTGAATTATTATAATAGTTAATAGCACCAGATTGATCAGCCCACAGTTGGATGATCTCATATACATTACCTATAACAGTTCTATTTAATGATAATAGCTTACCACTATTCAATACTTCTGTATAGTATGATTCAGTATTGGTCTTTAGCTCAGTAGATGGTTCATAGAAGTTTACTGATTCATTCTCTCTAGTGTATTTAATTGTTATTTTGTATGGCATGTTTTGTTATTCCTTTAGTATAATATTGCCGTGGTTTGATATTAATATTCATAGTAGTATATAGTTAAAATATGATATAAAAGCTGTGTATAAAGCTGTGCATAACTTGTGTATAACTTGTGTATAACTGTGTGATAAACGCACATACGTAATATCCTGTGTAAGTGATCACTAACCTTTACGTAAACATGTAAGTAAACCCCCAAGTTTTCTGGCATAACCTCTGAGAATTTACCGTTTAGTATCAAAGACTTACCAAAACGCTTGACTTTAGCCGTAAAATGTGTTAGATTCAGAGGGTCTCAGAGAATTTTCAATAAAAACCAAAAATAGTGCTTGACTTTCAGCTCTACCATGATATACTAGAGTCTGATTGATAGAGAAAGAGATAAAAATGAGTTTAGAAGATAGAATTTATGAGTTGCAATACAGTGATGCTTATGCAGAATACATCATGAGCGAAGGTTATATGGGTGAAATTGCGATTGCTAATGGTGATTCGTTAATAGGTGCGATGGAGATGGGATACTTGTTTAGAGACTTTCTGTTTTCTATCGGGTGTGCTGAGTTGGCTTACTTTTATACTAAGGAATTTGCTTAATATGAACATTGGTGATACTAAATCCTTGTGGTTTTCTCATATGACTTTCAACCAAGCGCTTCCCTGTGAAGTTGTTGAGGACCGGTTGGCTGCTGTTAAGTTTAGAGTGTTGTCTACTCAGCGCTTCGTTTGGATGCCGAAGAAGGCACTATCCGAGTCGCCTAATTTACCAGAGATTCTCACTGTAAAAAAATGGTTTACCGTAGAACCTCAGTTACGAGTAGTTCTAGACCGATACGCTAATTCATATAACAAATAACG
>Ga0114971_10003062_pt1 | contig 11382 bp, 12 predicted proteins | sample M_140625_MF_Meta_FD_87320 | JGI IMG/M metagenome (GOLD analysis project Ga0114971, IMG submission 87320) | Freshwater microbial communities from Lake Montjoie, Canada to study carbon cycling - M_140625_MF_MetaG | ecosystem: Environmental > Aquatic > Freshwater > Lake | place: Lake Montjoie... | reverse complement strand
GTTGGCGTAATCCCGTTGAGGTGGTTTTAATGCCCGCCTGATGATTGAACGTTACTCACTGCCGGAAATGCGGTCCCTTTGGACCGAGAAGAGAAAATTGGAAATTTGGCTCGAGATCGAAACCCTCGCCTGCGAAGCAATGGCGGAGTTGGGCACGATCCCGAAAGAGGATGCCGCCGAGATCCGGGCGAAGGGGGCCTTCGATATCGACAATGTTCGGGAAATCGAAAAACGCACGAACCACGATGTGATCGCGTTCATTGAGGACGTCGCCTCCCGCGTTGGCCCAGCCGCACGTTGGATTCACCAAGGCCTCACCTCCTCCGACCTTCTCGACACGACGCTGGCCGTACAAATGCTGGAGTCGCTCAACCTGCTAGAAAAGGATCTGCTCGCGCTCCGCGAAGCCGTCGCCGTTCGCGCGAAGGAACATAAATTTACCCCCATGATCGGACGCAGCCATGGCATTCATGCAGAACCCATCAGCTTCGGGCTCAAAATGGCTCTCATGTATGATGAGTTTACCCGATCCTTGGAGCGCCTGCGCGAAACTCGCGAGCGCATCCGTGTTGGCAAAATCAGCGGCGCCGTAGGAACACACGCGCACTTGGATCCGAAGGTGGAAAAAAGCGTCTGCGAAAGCCTTGGCCTGAAGGCCGCCGCTCTTTCGACTCAGATCATCCAGCGCGATCGCCACGCCGAATTCATGACCACACTGGCCATCATCGCTTCCAGCGTGGATCGCTGGGCTACGGAGTTCCGTCACCTACAACGCACCGAAGTTCTCGAGGTGGAGGAATATTTTAGCGAGGGACAAAAAGGCAGCAGCGCTATGCCCCACAAGCGCAACCCGATCACCGGCGAACGCCTGAGCGGGCTTGCCCGCGTGATTCGCGGTAACGCCATGGCCGCACTCGAAAACGTTGCCCTCTGGCACGAGCGCGACATCAGCCACAGCTCGGTCGAACGTATCATTCTCCCAGACAGCTGCACGTTGTTGGACTACATGCTCGTGACTCTCACCAAGCTTGTCGCCCGCCTGATTGTTTATCCCGAGAACATGAAGCGAAACATGGAACTCACCGGTGGCCTCTATGCCAGCCAAGCTGCCCTGCTCATGCTCACGGAAAAAGGCATGGAACGCAAAGATGCCTATGAAGCCGTCCAACGTGCTGCGATGAAAACCTGGCGCGAAGGCGGCGGGCTTGCCAAAAACCTTTCCGAAGAACCCACCGTCGCATCCCACCTTGCTGCTGCGGACATCGAAAGCGCCTGCGCTCCCGAACGTCACTTCCGACACGTGGAGGAAAAATTCCTCGCCGTTGGCATCGTCTAACGAAACTCTAGTTCACGCCCTCGGACGAAAAAATTCCAAAGAACAAGGGTGCTTATTTCAAGCACCCTTGTTCATGGAAAAACCTGTTCTAGATTACAGTGGCTTGCGCATGAGCCAGTAGATCTCGCCTGGCCAACCCGGAAAGAGCCGACCCCAGAGAAGATTCAGCCGCATCCAAGCAGCGGAATTTTCAAGAGAACTTCCCTTGCTACGCATCAGGAATGCTCCGCTCATGAACTCGACCTCTAGGCCCGCATAGGCTGCCATCCGACGAACTCGACCGGGGGAAAACACGCTCACGTGGCCCATCGGCTTCGCTGTGCGGCGGACCTGTCCCTGACGAATCGCCGCAAGGGGGCCGGGAACAACAGGAAAACCGCCGATCAACGATCCCCCCGGCCGGATATTTTCAGCGATATTTTTTAAAACCTCCTCGGGCTCGAAAAGATGCTCGAGAACATGAAGAAGAATGGCGGTATCATATTCATGGTTCAGCTTGAACTTAGGGTCCTCGAGATTCGCTTCTTGAAAATCCGAATACCCAGCCTCAGTGAGGCGCTCGCGGCGCATCACGGCATCCACCGCCGTCCATCGCCCATAGCTTATTCCTTGTTGCGCGGAGCGCACGAACTCCAGCATCTGGCCGACATGAACACCGATTTCGGCAACGTCAAGTGGACGTCCGGCGCGCTGGCATTCCACGCGTAGAAGTTGCTGACCAAACCAGTAGCGAAGCAACCGGATCGGGTAGCGGACACTTTTGGCCTCGCGGGTCATACCGAATTCTTTTCTGCGAACGACTTGGTTTTCAGCTAAAAAATCAATGTCCCATTGCGAAGTGGAATAACTTTTCAAAGTGTCACGGAGAATGATTAGGCAGATCAATCTCGTCAACTGGGAAGAGTCAACTGGGCAAACTACCCCACCAAGTCGCTTGATCCGGAGACGCTTGAACGCTAGATTTCGGCCATTACATGAAACCGGTCACGATTTACGACACGACACTCAGGGACGGAACGCAGGGAACGGGGATATCTTTTTCGATTCTCGATAAGATCCGCGTAGCCCAAAAACTGGATGGTTTCGGTGTCGATTTCATTGAGGGCGGTTGGCCGGGATCGAACCCGAGGGATGCCGCTTTCTTTGCCGAAGCCGCCAAACTCGAGTGGAAGAATGCGCGCATCACCGCCTTTGGCAGTACACGCCGAGGCGGCGTTGCGGTCGAAAATGACGCCCAAGTGCGGGTTCTCCTCGAGGCCCAGACTCCCGTAGTCACCATCGTAGGTAAGACTTGGCTGCTCCATGTCGTCGAGGTCCTGAATGTTACCGCCGAAGAAAATATCCGCATGATCGCGGACACCGTGGCGTTTTTAAAAAAGAACGACCGCGAAGTTTTCTACGATGCCGAGCATTTTTTCGACAGTTACAAGGACAATCCCGAATACTCTCTTCAGACCCTCCGCGCCGCGCGCGATGCCGGCGCTGACGTTCTCGTGCTTTGCGATACGAATGGAGGTACACTGCCAGAGGAAATAGGTCGCATCACCGGCGAGGTGATCGCCGATCTGAAGTGTCCGGTTGGTATTCACACCCACAACGATTGCGGACTCGGTGTTGCCAACGCTCTCGCAGCCATACGCGCTGGCGCCTCTCAAGTCCAAGGCACAATGAACGGCTACGGGGAGCGTGTGGGAAATTGTAATCTCACGACCATCATCCCGACATTACAGGTGAAAATGGGTCTTCCTTGCGTACCCGATCTCACCCAACTTCGCGAGGTTTCCCGATTCGTTGATGAGCTTGCGAACGTGCCGCAGGATATACGAGCTCCGTATGTTGGCCAAGCTGCCTTCACTCATAAAGGCGGTCTGCACGTTCACGCGGTGCAAAAAATCTCCCACAGCTACGAACACATGAGTCCCGGATTGGTGGGTAATTCGCAGACCATTCTTGTTTCTGACATGTCGGGCCAGAGTAACATTCTCTCAAAAGCGACAGAGTTGGGCTTCCAGCTTCAGAAAGGGGCACCAGAAGTCGCTGCGATTCTAAAGAAAGTGAAAGAATCTGAATCGATCGGTTACGAATTTGAGGCTGCCGATGCCTCATTCGACCTTCTCATCCGCCGCACGATCGGGCAGCACAAATCCCTCTTCGATCTCAAGGAATACCATTGCTCGTACCGCCAGTCCGCAGACCACCAATTCACCACTTGCGAAGCCACAGTAAAACTTCAAGTTTCAGGCGTCGCCGAATACACAGTCGAAGAAGGTGATGGTCCTGTGAACGCCCTAGATGCGGCTCTTCGCAAGGCGCTACGGCCTTTCTATGCTTGGATCGATTCTGTGCGTCTCACCGATTACAAAGTGCGAATCATTGATGGCACCCGAGGCACTGCTGCCCGCACGCGCGTGCTCATCGTCTCGACAGATGGCCAAAGCAGCTGGGGAACGGTGGGCGTTTCGGACAACATCATCGAGGCCAGTTGGCTCGCCCTTGTCGACAGCTACGAGTTCTACCGTCTTCGCGCCGAAGCCTGATTCTAATTCCCATTCAGCTGCGGTCAAAACGCGGCATCGATCAGTTCGCCAGCATTCCCGCCCGGGCTACCTCGAGGACTTTTTGCTGGGTTTCGGCCATTTGAAGGGCATCGGCAGGTTCAATGTCATCGAGACCTGAAAGATGCAAAAACCCGTGAATGACGTAGAGGGCAATCTCAATGGTCGGCGTGTTCCCAAACTCGCGCGCGCGTTCCTCCGCGATGGATGCACAAACGAGAATTTCTCCGTAGGGAAACGTGATCACATCCGTCGCTCCAGGGATTCCCAAAAAATCACGATGCACGCGAGCCATGGCTCGAGGACCGAGGATCGAGATCTCCACGGAACTCAAGGCAGCGAGTGGAGCTTGTGCTTTTTGGGCGATCTGAATGCAGGCAGGGAGAGCGGCGCAAGCGATCTGCTCCACTAAATCCTTGTCGTAGTCGATCGCGCGCTGGCGATGCGCAAAATGGAGCAGTGACGATTTCTCCATAAACAACGAGAACTAAGCTGCCGATTTTTCCTCACGCTTCGAATTCGCCGCAGTTCCGCTTTCTGGTCGTTTCGGGTAGGCGATACGGGCGTGAAGCATGTTCACGAGAGAAAACCGGAAGCTTTCAGCCGCGCGCCAGATCTCGGCAATCGTAAGTGGAGCTTCGTCGAGTTGTCCTTGGGCCAGTCGCTCTTTAATAATCTGCCGAACCAAGTCATCAATCCGCTGCGGCGTGGGGCGATCTAGGCTGCGTGAGGCGCTTTCAATCGAATCCGCGAGAGAAACAAGGGCGGCTTCTTTTGTTTGAGGCCGTGGACCGGGATAACGGAAACTTTCCTCACTGACATCGGGAATATCATCCTCGCGCATGTTCATGATTTTCCCTCCAAGGCGGGCATCCTGTTGCTGTTGGAGGGCACGCTGATGGAAATAAGAAACCATCGAGGTGCCATGGTGCTGGCGAATCACGTCAACGATCTCGCTGTTAAGTTGGTTTTTGAGAGCCAGATCCACCCCTTCTTTCACATGAGCAACAATGATCAAGGCACTCATGGTCGGCGTCAGATCATCGTGAGGATTGTGATCGTGGTGGGTATTTTCCGTGAAATACTGCGGCTTGATGAGCTTGCCGATGTCGTGAAAATACGAGGAGACGCGGCAGATGGTCGGGTTGGCATCTACGACTTCAGCCGCAGCCTCGGCCAAATTGGCAACAGCAAGGCTATGGTGATAGGTGCCGGGCGCTTCTAGACTCAATCGCTTGAGAATCGGATGATTCAGATCACTCATCTCCAACCAAGAAATCTCGGTCGTGATTTTAAAGAGATGCTCGAGGATGGGAAGGATACCGCTCACGACGATAGCGGTGCCGATTCCCATGGAAATCGCCGCAACGCTCTGCCAAGCGATCATGCGCCAATCGGTTTGGGACGGCATTTCCCAGACGATCGGACCGATCTGCCCGAATGTGGCCGCCAAGACCCAAGTGGCTAACCCGACATAGATACCAGCACGCACCAAACGGCTGCGCCGCCGGACTTGGTGGGTCACAAAAACGGCGATAAAACCCGTGATGAGCGAAATAACCAGAAACACCGGATCGATTCGCCCAGCGAGGAGCGAACCCCAGAGGCTCGCAAATACAGCCGCGTAGATCCCGTGGTTGCGTCCGAGCAGGACGGACAAAATCAGCGGCGCAAAGGCATAGGGCACCAGCAACGGAGCGAGTTGGAGGTCAATATTGCCTGAAGCTGCTTGAGTGAGAATGATCTTAATGACGGCAAGCTGCGCGAAAAGGACCCCCAAAAGCATGCACAACTTGGAATTGGCACGCATCGTGTGGGGATGGTTGATCCAGAGTTGGGCGATTGCTGTGATGAAAATGAGGACGCAGAGAAGGAACTTTTTGGCAGGCTCTTCCTGCTGACCCGAAAAAATCAATCCCGCTAGGCCGACCACGAATGCAAGCAAGAGGATCGAGCGAACGGTCCACCCGGATTGGAGCGCTTGCAGAAAATCACTCTCCTCGATGGTGCGACGGCGCTTGCCGCAATCCAATCCCTTACCTACAAGTCGCCAACGTCTAAAAAGTCCAAACATATCAAATTCTGCTTTCGCGAGATCCTCGGTGATCTTTATAAGCGAGGATGATCGCCTGTACGAGCGGGTGGCGGACGACATCCTTCTCAGTGAAGAAATGCATGCCGATACCAGAAATATCCCGAAGGGCACCGACCGCTTCGACTAGGCCACTCAATTTATTGCGGGGAAGATCGATCTGGGTGACATCACCCGTCACCACGCAGCGGGAGCCCATGCCGATACGCGTGAGAAACATAAACATCTGCTCGGCTGTCGTGTTCTGCGCCTCATCGAGGATCACAAACGAATTGCTCAGCGTGCGGCCGCGCATATAGGCCAGCGGAGCGATTTCGATGATGTTTCGATCCATTAATTTTTGCAACTCGTCGGCATCGAGAAGGTCATTCAGGGCGTCATAGAGCGGGCGCAAATAGGGGAGAATCTTTTCCTCAAGATCACCAGGCAGAAAGCCAAGCGCCTCTCCCGCTTCCACAGCTGGGCGAGTGAGAATGATGCGGTTGATTTTTTCCTGCTTAAGAGCGGCAACGGCGGATGCAACAGCGAGGTAGGTTTTTCCTGTGCCGGCAGGTCCAATTCCAAAAGTGATATCGTGGCCAAGGATCGCTTGCACATAAGACTTCTGTCCAGCGGTACGAGGAACGACCGGCGGCTTGCGCGGAGAGCAATGGATGCGCGTGTCGATGAGGCTTTGCAGGGATTCCGCATTCCCGTCGCTCGCGGCCGACTCCAGCGCATGATGGAACTCATGTCGATGGATGGAAATGCCACTCTTCACTGCGGAGTGCAGTTGATTAAAAACGGCTCGTGCACGAGCGAGCGACGCTGCCTCTCCTTCGATGCGGATCCAACCGTCACGCGAGGTCACATGGACTTGCAGTCGGGCCTCAAGATCATGGAGGAGACGAGGATCGTTGCCGTGGAGGGCTTGGGCCGTCCGAGCATTTTCGAATTCCAAGGTTATTGATTCCATTTCCAATGATCGCCGTACTACTTGTAAGCGTAAACCAAAGCCCAACCCGTACGCTCTTGAGAGGATTTGACAACCGTCACGATGGCAAAATAGGAACCGGTTTTTGGCGGAACGACACGCACAGCCGAAAGACGTCCTGTGCGAGTGGTCTCCACATTCACCAATTTCCCCTTAGAATCGTAGATATTAACGGTCAGAACCGCGCCTTTGACGTCCGTTCCAAGGCAAAACCAATATTCGTTGCCCTTGAAAAGCTGGGCCTGCATGGCCTGCTGCTCCTTCACGCCAAGATCACCACCCCAAGCATCCTCACGAACAGAGAACCCCTTTTTGACATAAGGAAGCGCGGCCTCTTGGGCGAATGACAGGGCGTCATCCACATAGGCAAGGGCGGTGGTGAGAGCGAAGGCGAGTAAAATGACGGGAAGGATTTTCTTCACAAAAAAATTCAATTCTCCTGCGATGTGATACTGACAACAATATCGCGGGTTAGTTGGTTGATTTTTTTCACATTCTCGACAGGAATTGGCGCGCCTTCTTCATCTCCGATGAGCGGACGGATGCTGGTCAGCATTTTTCGAATGCGGATCACGAGGTCATCATCAGCAAGTCGCCTATTCGACATGGCTTCCAGTTTTTTGGAAAAAAAGTTCACGAGAGCGGGTTGGTGTAGCAACTCGGCACCATCGGTGGTGTAGCTTTTGCGCACAATGGAGGTAAGCACCTCCGTACCCCGAATCCATCCCCCTACGCTGACAAGCTGAGCTAAGTCTCCATCCCCCAACTCGATCATGGCTCCCTTGACGTCTTGGAGCGCCCCGTCAAACTCCTTGCGCACCGCTTTCCAATCCTTCACATCGGCCTTGTCTATGATGCTTTTGCTGCGCTCTAGGACGGCTTTTTCGACATTGATAGCTTTGGAAAGGGCGAGCACGCGTCGACCGATATCTTTCACTTTTTCAGGATCTTCCGCCTCGACTGCAACGAAGCCCTCGGCAATGACGGTTCCTAAAAGTAAGGCCGCTTGAGCCCGATTGCCGGTTTGGCGACCGAGAGATTCGCGCATTTCTCCACGCCAGTTGGGATTCCCGAGCTTGTCGAGAACGAGGAAGACCTCGCTTGGCACTGGAACAACGACATCGTCGATCGCCTTCGCAGGAAAAGAAGATAGGTCAACCGCATCGGGTGTCGGTTGGGCATTCAAGCCGGAAGCGGCTGCAAACAGAATTGCCACGGCCACTGGTTTGAGGATATTCGGCATTTTCAAAATTTGAGCTTTGTTGTGCGGGCGAGGTCAGGTTAGAACTCGCCTACAACTTGGAATGAAACCCGACAGATTACAACATCTTCTTAGCGTAGCGGGCGACCGCCGCTTACTTGTACTCGGCGATGTGATGCTGGACGAATTTGTTTGGGGCACGGTTTCTCGCATCTCACCAGAGGCCCCAGTGCCGGTGGTCGAGGTGCTGGAAGAATCTTCCTACCCCGGCGGGGCGGCCAATGTCGCCCGTAATCTGAGGCCATTCTGTGCAGGGGTTCATCTCTGTGGGCTTGTTGGAACGGATTCCCATGCGGGAAGGTTGCGAGACCTGCTTGGGGTGGAACGAATCTCAACCGATGCACTGGTGGCCGACCCAGAACGCCCTACCATCGTGAAAACTCGCATCGTCGCCCGCCAACAGCAGGTCGTTCGCGTCGATCGCGAGCAACGCGGCGTGGCCAGCGAGGCCATCATTGACCAAGCCTGCGAAGTCGTCACCGCCCTCATCCCTTCGGTTGATGCGATTATTTTTGAGGATTACGGAAAGGGATTTCTCAGTCAGAGCTTGAAGGATCGCGTCACTGCAATAGCGAAAGACTCCGGCAAATTCATCTCAGCCGATCCGAACCCCATGAACCCGCTGAATTGGACTGGCGTTGACCTTCTGAAACCCAACCGACTGGAGGCATTCGCCATGGCCGGGCTCCGCGATCCGGGAGCCACTTCAGATCCCCTTTCCGATGCGGCCCTGCAAGTGGTCGGATCTCAGCTTTTACAAAAATGGAACCTTCCAGGTTTGCTAGTGACCCTTGGTGAGCACGGAATGATCCTATTCCAGTCAAATGCCGCCCCGTATCACACTCCGACGCGCGCCAGGGAGGTTTTCGATGTTTCTGGCGCAGGCGATACAGCAATAGCACTTTACACTCTTGCCATTTGCGCTGGAGCCACTCCCGCCGAGGCCGCAGAGATTTCCAACCAAGCCAGTGGCGTGGTCGTCGCGAAACTCGGTACAGCCACCCTCACCGCCGAGGAACTCCAAAGCGCATTTCATAAAAATGTCTGATCGGCCGGCCGTTTTTTTCGACCGGGATGGAACCCTCATGGAAGAGGTGGACTACTGCAACAACCCAGCCGATGTGCGGGCCATTGCAGGTGCCGCCAAAGGATTGGCGCGACTCAGTGAAGCCGGTTGGATGATCGTTATCATCACCAACCAAAGCGGTCTCTCCTCGGGAAAAATAACCCAAGCCCAATACGAGGCGGTTAATGCCGAATTGGGACGCCAACTCGACGGCTTGATCGATGCGGTTTATTTTTGCCCAGATGCCTCGGCAAATCCAACCCACCGCCGCAAACCTGGCACTGGAATGCTCGATGAAGCCTCAAGCGACCACGGCATCGATCTCGCCAGATCTTGGATGATCGGGGATAAGGACATCGATATCCTTTGCGGGAAAAATGCGGGTTGCCGCACGATCCTAGTGGAAACTGGCTACGGGAAAAAACACCTTTCGGTAGGAGCAAACTTCATTGCTCCCGATGTCTCAGCCGCGATGGAGATCGTTCTGGGGCACTTACCGGAGTAAGTCTTTTCAAAAAAAGGGCGATAGGGAGAAACCGCTCCCCCACCGTGCCGGGATGCGCGCCTCCCACCCAGTCGACGCGACACCCCGGACAATCGGGGAAGATTTTTCTACCTCGCGTGTTGGACACGCACGCGGCGGACTTGGCCGTTTTTGCGTATCACGACACGCCCGCTCTCGAGCAGGTCAACCATCGCAGCTATTGTTTCGCGGCTATTCTTCGCGCAGGAACCGACTATGGAGATCAGTTCACCGAGTGAATATTTGGTGCTATTGATTTTTTTGTAGTAGTTTTTCATGGCTTCGCTTTCTGTTGAATTGGACAGCATCAACAGTGCCAATGTTCAAAAAACTATTCCATGGGGAGAAACCCTCTGCATTTGCCTAGATCAACTGAGCGCAAGCGTAGAAGTAAGCGAGGAATATTCCCACGATGATTCCCACTCCCGACACGCGCGCGACAGATTCGGACAACGGGCCTCGGCGAAAATAGCCACACAAACCGGCAAAAATGATCCACGCCATCGGCAGAATGAACACCCAAAGGCTATTCAAGGCCAACCACACCGGAAAGGGAGGAAAAGAGGAAGCCACATTGGGAGCATAGCCGCCTGCCTTGAGCAATACATTCAGGGTAAGAATGCCGAGGGAAACAAAAACAAACTGGGTGAGTCCAATAGTGAGAATCATAAATCAGCAAGGAGAGCCCGCCGCATCTCTTCGAGAGGGGCCGGGCGGTTGAACCAAATTTCAAAAGCAAGGGCCCCTTGGTGGAGGAGCATTCCAAGACCGTTAGCTCCACGCGCTCCTACGGCAGCGGCATCCTCAAGCAATCTGGATCCACCCCGCGTGTAAACCGCATCGTAAACGAGCAGGTTGGGAGTGAGGAGCGAGGCAGGGATCACGGGCGCATCGGATCGTTTCATTCCAAGCGAGGTGGCGTTGATAACGATGTCGGCATTTTCCAACTCACGCCTCAGATCTTCTTCCTCAAACGGAATCGCCACCAATCGATCCACAGCTCCGGAAAGTCGCTCGGAGAGAAAATAGGGCGCAAGCTCAGCTGCCAAGAGTCGTGCCTTTTCGAGTGTTCGATTCACCAGAACCAGACGAGCACACCGCTCCATCGCGCATTGAACCGCGATCGCGCGTCCAGCCCCGCCACCGGCCCCGAGAAGAACAACGCGCAGATCACGCAGATCGAGGGAAAACTCCTCACGAATCGCTCGTGAGAGCCCAGGCCCGTCTGTATTGAATCCATGAAGCTTGTCACCGTTGACAACGATCGTATTCACACTGCCCGAAGCGCGCGCGTAAGCATCGGCCACATCCACCCCAGCCAGAGCGGAAGCCTTGTGGGGGATCGTCACATTCGCTCCCAGAAAACCAGCGGCAGGAAGGGCACGAAGCACCTCAGTGAACCGCGAGGGAGGAACATGAAGACGTGTGTATGCGGCCCGAATGCCGCAGGCGCGGAGAGCGGCATTTTGAAAGCCGGGCGACCTTGAGTGGGCTACGGGATCGCCGATCACAGCCAGACGCACAGGAGGCTCGAAGCCCGCGAATATGGCCGGGGTTGAGACTAGGTCTTCTGCGG
>Ga0114971_10003061_pt1 | contig 11384 bp, 7 predicted proteins | sample M_140625_MF_Meta_FD_87320 | JGI IMG/M metagenome (GOLD analysis project Ga0114971, IMG submission 87320) | Freshwater microbial communities from Lake Montjoie, Canada to study carbon cycling - M_140625_MF_MetaG | ecosystem: Environmental > Aquatic > Freshwater > Lake | place: Lake Montjoie... | reverse complement strand
CCGCGGGTGCGTCGTTGAAGGGCAACCGGTTTCTGTTCACCGGGCGGGAGTGGTTTGCGGCGCTGGGTCTGCAGGACAACCGGCACCGGTACTACCAGCCGGCGCTGGGGAGGTGGCTGTCACGGGATCCGATTGGGGGAGAAGGTGGGATCAATCTGCATGGGTATGCGGGGAACAACTCGGTACCACCATCAGGACGCCCTAGGGCGGCGTTCGGGAGGCGTTCGAGAGGCGTTCGGGCTAAATTTAGATGGATAAGTTTTGTTGTGGGATTGCGCGTGGGTGGGTTTCCGGCTTTTAAGTGTTGTCATGGGGTCCTTGCGCCGAATGTTGGGTGCTCTTTTTGGAGGAGCGTCGCCCAAGCCTGAAGACATTGTATTCGAACCGATCGACGGTCCGGTGGCGCCGGCGGCTGCCCAGAAGCCGCGCCGGGATTCCACGCCCCCCGCGGCGTCAGCGCCGGCGGCGACCCCTGCGCCGGTTTCACTGGAGACCGCGGGAGCCGAGATCGTCGCTCCCATGGGAAGGCCCGTTTCGTCCGGGGGGATGAATGCCTCGCAGAGGCGGCAGGCTGAGGCCTATGCGCCGGCTCCCGTTGTTTCACCTCGTAAGGAGGCGGCGGCGACCCGGCGGGTTTCACTCGGGGAGCTCATGCCGCGGGTGCCGGCAGATTGGAAGCGGAGGACGGAGTGGTCGCCCGAGCAGATTTTGGAGCTCCCCGCTGAGTCTCGGTTGAATGTGGGGGCGGAGCGGCCCCTGGCGTATTCGCTGCGCTGGCTCGCCAAGCATCATCCGCGGCTTTTCCGGGATCCGTCGTCTGCAAACCCCGACATCGGGGTGGATCTGCTCATGGAACCGCTCAGGGATCCTGTGGCTTCCTTGGAGGCGATCCCCGCGGAGATTGTGGGCGAGGCCGAGGAGGAGAGGGAAACGTTTTCGCGCTGGGATGAGGACGACGTCTCCATGAGGGAGATTGCGAAGGAGGCGAGGGAGACTTCGAAGGCGTTGCGCGCGGTGCGCCTTCCCTCGACCGGCGGTGTGCCTCCGGTCGGCTTTGGCGAGGTCTTGAACCAGCAGGACGTTTATGGTCCCTCCGCTATTCTGACAGGTTCTTTTGATTCGGGTCCCGGTTCTGTGGCTGTTGCCTTTTCCGAGCAGCGCAGCCAGCCGAGAGCTGCCGGTGTGCCTGCAGCCCAGACCGGGGGAGCAAGTCCCCGTTTGAAAAAGATTTTGGCCGCGTATGCCGAGGGCCTTCCGGAGGGCGGCGTGTCGAAGTCCACGGTGGAGGCCGCATTGTCTGGGACGGAGGCAGGACAGGCTCAGGCCGGGGTTCCTGAGAAAGCCCGTGCCCTCAGTGAGGAACTCACGAGTTCGTGGCTTCAGGCGCCGGCGCCCCCCGAGAGGCGTGCGAAGACCGCTCCGTATCTGGTGCCGGATCCTGTGCGGCCCCCTGTTGAATCGGGCGGGCCCCCGGTGCTGCATCAGACGCGTTTCGAGGAGCTGGGGCTTTCGTTGTCCCGCTTCAGCGAGGTGCGCGGGTTTGCGCTCTGGCTGGGGGATCATGCCATGCAGACTGGCGAGCTAGGGTTTGACACCAAGGCGGCGACGGCGCGGCTGCGGATGGAAAAAGTGTTGGAGAGCGCATTGCTGGCGCAGGGGGCGCAGGACGGGTTTTTGAGTGTGACGGTGAATCATGCGCGCGGAGCCGTGTCGGTGTTTGGCGGCGGGCCGTGCCTGGTGGTGGTGGCGCACCAGGGCGAGGGGATTCCGTCGCACCTGCGTTCTTGGCTGTGCGGTTGGGTTTCCCAGCCGCTGCGCGGCTAGCGGTTAACGGATGGCGGGTGGATGACTTTTGGAGGGCGCTTCGGGAGGGTCGGGTTCCGTCGAATTACTGCGTGCTTCAGGCGGGCGGTTTGCCCACACTCGCGGCATGTCGGATAAAGTTTGGCTCATTACCGGATGTTCGAGCGGCCTGGGGCGTGCGCTCGCTGAGTGCGTTTTGGAGCGGGGCGGACGCGTCGCTGCGACGGCTCGTAACGCGTCTTCATTGGCAGGACTCGCGGCGCTCTGGCCGGAGACTTGCCTCGCTCTGAATTTGGACGTGACGGACTCCGTCCAGGTGGTCGCGGCGGTGGAGGAGTGCGTTCGCGTGTTTGGCCGTTTGGATGTTTTGGTGAACAACGCGGGGTACGGTCTGGTTGGGGCTGTGGAGGAGGTTTCGGAAGCGCAGATCCGGCGGAACTTTGAGGTCAATTTTTTCGGAGCCCTTGCCATGGTCCGGGCTGCGCTTCCACATTTTCGCGAGGCCAAATCCGGCCACGTGGTGAACATGAGCGCGGCGGCCGCCATTTCCAATTATCCCGGGTTCGGCATCTATGGAGCCGCCAAGTGCGCCCTCGAAGGGGTGTCGGAATCGCTTGCCGCCGAGGGGCGTGCTTTTGGGTTGAAGGTGACTCTGGTTCAGCCGGGCCCGTTCCGCACGGATTTCATTTCGCGTTCGCTCGACCGCTCCGGGACCGCAATCCCGGCGTACGAGGGAAGCTCCGGAAAGTTTGGAAAGTTTCTTTTAGGGATGGATGGCAAGCAGCCCGGGGATCCCGTTTTGGCGGCCAAGGCGATCTGCGAAGCCGTGGATGCGGAGCGTCCGCCGCTGAGGCTTGTGCTTGGAAAGTATGCTTGCGAAAAGGTTCGGCGCGGACTGGGCCAGCGCGAGTCGGAGTTGAAGGCGTGGGAGGCCGTGGGTCTGTCGGCCGACGGTCCGTCCGGCGGGTAGCGGCGCGCGGGCGGCTCTGATTGTGTTGCTGTATGGCAGAATGCCCCGTCACTTCGGTGCCATCCGCGGACGTGTCCGCTTCTTCGCAGGTTTACAAGCGCTTGGATTCTGCGCGTGTGACGCCCCTGGAGGAGCGGGCTGCTGCGTTTTTGGACCTGCTTGCCGCCGAGGAGGGCGGGCCCGGGGTCAGGGCCGAACGGCGGCGTGAGGTGGCGGCGGACATCGCAGCCAGGGGGCACTATGAACACACGGAGGAGGAGCTGTTGTGGGGGTGCCGGTTTGCATGGAGGCACACCACGCGGTGCATCGGGCGCTATTTTTGGAAGCAGTTGGAGGTAAGGGATGCGCGCAACGCCGCCTCGCCCGCTGAGGTCGCGGAACATTGCGTGCGCCATGTCCGGGACTCGACCAACGGGGGAGCCGTGCGCTCGATGGTGACGGTCTTTGCCCCACGGGTGGGGCCCCGGGGTTGGCGCATCTGGAATCATCAGCTGGTGCGTTACGCCGGATACCGCTCGGAGGACGGAGAGGTTCTGGGCGACCCGGCCGAGGCCGAGCTGACCGCGCAGTGTTTGCGCCTCGGGTGGAGCTCTCCCGCCGCGCGTTCGCGGTTTGATCCGCTGCCGCTTGTTATTTCCCCACCGGAGGGGATTCCCGAGGTGTTTGAAATGCCGGGGGACGCCATTCTGGAGGTGGAGCTGACGCATCCCGAATACGACTGGTTCCACTCGCTGGGGCTTCGTTGGTACGCGGTGCCGATCGTGTCCAACATGCTGTTGGAAATCGGCGGGATTCAGTATCCGGCGGCGCCTTTCAACGGCTGGTACATGGGCACCGAGATTGGTGCGCGGAACCTGGCCGACTTGGGCCGCTACGACATGCTGCCGGAAATTGCCGCGAAGATGGGGATCTGGGAGCGGCGCGAGGCCTCGCTGTGGCGTGACAGGGCTTTGGTGGAGCTGAACCGGGCCGTGCTCCATTCCTACCAGATCGCCGGGGTGCGCATCGTGGACCACCACACGGCGTCGCGCCTCCACGTGCGTTTCGAGGAGGAAGAATGTGCCGCCGGCCGTCCGGTGACCGGGCGCTGGGACTGGCTGGTGCCGCCGGTTTCAGGTGCGGCGTCCCCGCTGTGGAACCGGAGCTACGACCCCACCGAGTATTCTCCGAACTTTTTCGTCCAGTCTCCGGCTTGGATATAGGCCACGCGGAGGAAGGGAAAGGTTCCGGCTTTTAAAGGCGCGGATGTCCACCGCTCTTTCAAATTTCATCCTGCACGGAATGCACTCCCCAGGAGGAGAATCCGCTTTTATCCAAGGAAGAAACTCCAGACTGAAGCATGGCACTCGGGCTGTGAAGGTCACTCTGGAATGTAGATTTTCAAACGGCGTGGGATCTGTCTCAATCTTCGGGTATGCATGCCGCCACCCCTGTTCGCCTTCCCGCACTTGTTGCCTTGTCTGTTTTTGCGTTCCTTTTCGCAGCGCAGGCTCTGAGTGCCGCCCCGGCAACCCGGCCGCCCAATGTGGTTCTGATCTTCACGGATGACCAGGGATACGGTGACGTCGGGGTCTTTGGTGCGAAGGGATACGGGACTCCAAATCTGGACCGGCTTGCGCGCGAAGGGCGGCGGTTTACGGACTTCCACGTTGCGCAGGCCGTTTGCAGCGCGTCCCGTGCGGCATTGCTGACGGGTTGCTATCCAAACCGCATTGGACTCTCGGGCGCCCTCGGGCCGGGGGCAAAGGTTGCGCTGAGCACCAGCGAGGTGACGCTTGCGAAGCTGTTTAAAAAGAGCGGCTATGCCACGGGGATGGCTGGCAAGTGGCATCTGGGGGACAGGCCCGAAGTCCTTCCCCTGCAGCACGGGTTCGACGAGTATTTTGGCCTGCCCTATTCAAACGACATGTGGCCCCGCCACCCAGAGATGAAACAGGGGGGTTATCCCCCTCTGCCTTTAATCGAAGGCAGCAAAGTGGTTAAGGAGGACCTCCAGCCCGCGGACCAGGAGCAGTTGACGACGCAATACGCGGAGCGTGGAGTGCGTTTTATCGAAAGGAACAAGGACCGGCCTTTCTTCTTCTATCTTGCGCCGAACATGCCCCACGTGCCCTTGCATGTGAGCGCCAAGTTCAAGGGCAAGTCAGGGGCCGGACTTTACGGGGACGTGATCATGGAGATCGACTGGGCTGTCGGCGAGGTTCTCTCGGCGTTGAAGCGCCATGGGCTGGAGGACAATACGCTCGTGATTTTCTCCTCCGACAACGGGCCGTGGCTCTCTTACGGAAACCATGCGGGTTCGTCCGGCGGCTTCAGGGAGGGCAAGGGAACCAGCTTTGAGGGAGGCCACCGCGTGCCGTGTATCATGAAATGGCCCGGGAAGATTCCCGCGGATTCAGTCTGTGAAGTTCCGTTGATGACGATTGACGTGTTTCCCACTCTCGCGCGGCTGCTGGGGGCGGAACTCCCGTCGCACCGGATTGATGGACTGGACGTCTGGCCGTTGATTTCCGGGGAGGCGGGCGCCTCGAATCCGCATGAGGGGTACTACCACTACTACAACCGCAATGATTTACAGGCGGTGCGGCAGGGGGACTGGAAGCTGATGTTCGCTCATACTTCGCGTTCCATGGAGGGATCCGAACCCGGGCGGGAGGGGTTGCCAGGGAAGTACCGTCAGCTCAAGACTGGCCGGGCGCTGTACAATTTGAGGGAGGATCGCGGCGAGGAGCGGGACGTTGCCAATGAGCATCCCGAGACCGTGGAACGCTTGGAGGCTTTGGCTGAAAAAGCGCGTGCCGATTTGGGCGATGATTTGTCGGGGCGCCCTGCGACGGGCAGTCGTCCTCCGGGACGGTTGCAGTAGCTAAGGGCGGGGGCGACGACGGCCGGGCCGTGGCGGGGTTCTGCTTAAAGTGCTCTTCAAAAGTCTTTTGCGCTGGATAGATCGATTGTTCGTGGAAACCTTGCGTTCGGCGTTAACATATTTGAAATGAAAGAGGTTTTGAGCAGACGTCAGTTTATCAGTGGCTTTTCCGCAGCGGCGGGAACGCTTGGGCTGTCGCCTGCGCTGACTTTTGGAGCGGAAAAGCAGTCCGCGGTCGCGCCAGTTGCTCCTGCAACTCCGGTGGTCAACAGCCATCTGTTGGATTCGTCTTGGCCGGTGTTCACCCCGGATCTGTATCCTGAAAAGTTCCAGATGAGCGGCGTCGCTGTGGCGAAGGATGGGAATGTGGTGGTGCTTTCCCACGGCGAGAACCATGGGGATCCGCAGAAAGGCTTTCAGCGGAAGTTCATCAAGCGGCCGGCGGTGTTTGTCGTGGATCCGAAAAGCGGTCGCATCCTGCGGACATGGGGCGCGAACCTGTTTTTTCAGCCGCACCAGATCAGTGTGGACGTGGCAGGCAATTTTTGGGTGGCGGACTCGGGCTTGAAACGGGTGTTCAAGTTCAATCCGGACGGGGTGAAGATGCTCGAGTTGGGGACCAAAGACACTCCTCTGGAGATGCCCACGGACGTTGCTGTGCTTTCTGACGGGTCGTTCATTGTTGCCGATGGGGCGATCAGCCGACGTGGGGTGCGATTTGATTCCGACGGCCACAGGCTCGGGGACTGGGGCGCAAGGGGCGAGGAGACAGTGCAGTTGCATACCCCCCACAGCATGGCCGTCGACGATGAAGACCGTGTTTACGTCGCCGATATGTCTAACCACTGGGTGCAGGTGTTGAGCGCCGAGGGGGAACTTATTGCGACTTGGAGCAAGGTCGGACGTCCGCTGTGCGTTCGGTACCACGCCGGCTCGATTTATGTGCTCTCAAATTTGAGTGCGGCGAAGGGAATTGTGCGTCGCTTCAACAAGAAAGGCGAGTTGCAGGACTCGTTTGCCACCAGGCCGGCAGAGACGACGGAGGACTTCGAATGGCCTCACGGTCTCGCCATTGGAGACGGTGGCAAGAGCGTGTACGTGGGTTTCGTTCTGACTGCCCGCCGCGTTCAGCGCTACAAGAGAGTGATCAACTAAACAGCTTCAATCCGCCCCCCAAATGCCAACACTGCCCCCCCTTTTAGCCGCTTTTAGTTTTCCGAACTTAACACGATGGATGCGGGGTCGGTGCGCGCAGGCAGTCGTCGGAGTGGCATTGTGCGCTCTGTCTTCCGTGTGTTTTGCGGCTGACTCCGTTCGAGGTCCGGAACGCTGGGAGGCTGATATCGCAGCCTTCGAGGCGAAGGACCGGGTCAATCCGCCGCCCAAGGGAGCCGTGGTATTCACTGGCTCGTCGACCATAAGACTTTGGAAGACGCTTTCGGAGGATCTGCCGTCCGTCACTGCTTTGAACAGGGGCTTCGGCGGTTCGCAGATATCTGATCTGGTGCACTACGTCGACCGTCTGGTGCTCCCTTGCGATCCGAGTGTTGTCGTGGTGCGCTCGGGCGGGAACGATCTTCATTCGGGGAAGTCCGTGGAGCAGGTTTTTGGCGATTTCAAAGCGCTTGCGGAAAAAGTGCATTCCGCACTGCCCAAGACCGAGCTGGTTTACATCGCGCTGTCTCCAAGCGTTTCGCGCTGGAGCGAGGATGAGCAGACGAGGGCGTTGAACCTGGTTGTTCGGGAGTACGCCAAAGGTTTCGACTGGATGAAGTACATCGATGCTTACGATGTTTCGCTCGGCGCCGACGGCCGGCCGCGTGCCGAGCTTTTCGCAAAGGACATGCTTCATTTCAATGCCGAGGGCTACAAGCTGTTTGCCGCGCGGGTGAGAGCCTTTTTTGAAAAGGGTCCGCGCTAGGGGGGCTTGCGCCGGGGCAAGGTGGCTGCCCATGGGAGGCTGGTGCTTTTTTGAGGGGCGGCTAAAAGGAGGGAATGGCCACCCCATTTGAAGTCACACATCCCCACGGCTTGGACCGGAGGGGCCAGGATCTTGTTGGTCTCAAGGCGCTGTCCCGCCAGTTTCCAACCGTGGACAGTGCAACCGCGGAGATGGCGCGCATTGCCGCGGAGCTGACGCTGCCGATGCCGACGATTCATGTGATCAGCGATGTCCACGGCGAGAACAGGAAGCTCAGGCATGTGATCAACAATGCATCGGGAACACTGCGGCCTCTGGTGGAGCGCCTTCTCCGGAAGAAGGTTTCTGCCGAGGAGTTTGACGAGTTGATCACGCTGATTTTCTACCCGGCGGAGGTGGTGGGGCGTCTGCACGACTCGCTTAAAACAGCGGAGCAGCAGCGGGACTACGCGTTGCGCACGCTGGGTTATTTGTTCGAAGTGGTCCGCGAGCTCGCGGCGCGGCACAGTTTGAAGGACGTGCACCGGGTCTTCCCGGGGGAGTTTCACGACCTGTTTGCGGAGATCCTGCATTCGCCCTCGGCGGAAAGGGACCGCAGTTATGTGGAGGCGATCGTGAATGAGCTGGTGCGCCGGGGCAGGATGCTGCACGTGATTCATCTCACCGGCCGCGTGATTCGCAATCTGGCGGTGGGGGAGCTTGTGCTCGCTGGCGATTGCTGGGACAGGGGGCCCCGTGGAGACAAGGTGGTGGATTACTTGATGCAGCAGCCAAAGGTTTCCTTCATCTGGGGAAACCACGATATGGCGTGGCTTGGGGCGTGCCTCGGGCACGAGGCGTTGATCTGCCACGTGCTCCGGATTTCGCTCCGGTACCGGCGTCTTTCGCAGCTGGAGGAGGGCTACGGGATTCCTTTACAGTCTTTGGAGGCGCTTGTGAGAAAGGTGTATGCGGACGACCCCGCGGAGTGCTTTCAACCCAAGGCGGGGGGAATGCGGGAGAAGGCGATGATTGCTCGCATGCACAAGGCGGCGGCGATCATGCAGTTCAAACTCGAGGGGCAGATGATCCGGCGCCATCCCGAGTGGGAGATGGAGGGGCGCTGCCTGCTGCATCGGATCGATGCGGAGGGGGGGATTCTCATCGAAGGCGTGCGGTATCCTTTGAAGGACAGCCACCTGCCCACGGTTGACCCTTCGTCACCCTATGAACTTTCGGAGGACGAGAAGCATTGCCTTGCGCGAATCCGGGACTCGTTTTTGGCGAGCAAGCCGCTTTGGAGCCAGATGCGCTGGATGGTTGCGAACGGGGCGATGTATTTGAGGCGCGAAGAGAACCTTATTTTTCACGGCTGTCTTCCCGTGGATGAAAGCGGTGAGTTTCTTCCGATGACGGTTGGAGGACGGAGCGTGTCTGGAAGGTCGATGATGGACGCCATCGAAATGATGGTTTACGAGGTCCTTGAGACACGGGTGCAGGATTCCCTCGATACGCTCTGGTACTTGTGGAGCGGGCCGCGTTCTCCATTGTTTGGAAAGGACCGGATCACGACGTTCGAACGGGATTTTTTAGAAGCCCCTGAGACGCACCATGAGACAAAAAACCCGTACTTTGCGCTGATTCACGAGGCTTGGTTCTGCGAGAAGATCCTTGCTGAATTCGGCATGGACAAGGACGTGGGGCTCGTGGTCAACGGGCACGTTCCTGTGCAACTCGAGAAGGGGGAGTCGCCGCTGAAACGTTGCGGAAAGGCGATAACGATCGACGGTGCTTTTTCAGAGGCGTATGGCGACCACGGCTTCACGCTTTTGATCGAGCCTCACGGAACATCGCTGGCGATGCATCACCACTTTGAGTCGGTGGAGGCCGCCATCTCAACCGGGAGCGATATCATTCCGACAGTGACGTCCGTGCGGATGTGGGATGTTCCCAAACGGATTGCCGACAGCCAGCGCGGCGCCGAGTTGAGGCAGATCGCGGGCACTTTGGAGAAGCTGGTCGCCGCGTATCATGCGAACGCATTTCCCCAGCGGATGCACGTCTCGGACTGAGCCTCCGCGGGCGGGCGGGGTCCTGGCTTGGGCTACCGGGAGGCCTCCTTCTGCCAGACGCGGACGTAGTCAAAAGTGACTGAGTCGGGAAGTTGGGCGCGGGAGATGTTTCCGGGCCAGGAGCTGACTTCGCCGCTGAGGATGATGTATTCGGGGACCTGCGAGACGGCCGTGTTTGTTTCCCAGGTTTTGCGTCCGTCTACGTAGAACGTGTAGCCCTCGGGGGTCCATTCGCAGCCCACCGTGTGGAAGCCTTTTGTGAGCCCCGGGGCCGACGGGTGGCTTCCGATGCTTTTGTGCGCCTTGCCGTAACCGTTCCAGTGGAGTGCGTGCTGAATCTGGTCTCCGCGGCTCCGGAGGTACTCGAATATGTCGATTTCCGTACCGTTGCGGGCTGTGTCGTCGACGTCCCCCGTGCCTTTGTCGGGGTTCGCGACAGACCGGCTCATCATCCAAAAACCAGGCCACCAGCCCTCCTGTGTCTGCATCTGGACCCTTGCCTCGATGTAGCCGTATTTCGTTTCGAAGAGTCCTTCGGTGCAGATCATGCCGACCATGATTTTGTCGTCCTTGCGGGAGCACGTGATGGAAAGGTGGCCCTGGCCGTCGAGGGTCACGGCGGAGGGATCGTTGAAGCCGTCCTTGCGCGGCCCCGGATAGCGGTGTTTCCACTTTTTGGGATCCATCACGGTTTCGTCGAACTCGTCGTTCCACACCATTTTGTATCCCGGGTTGGGAGGGCCTTCAGACGGGGGATTCGCGGGCAGGGAGGCCAGCCAGGGCGAGACTTTTTCCGCCCACAATTCGCCGTGTTTCTGGAGACCGGCGGCGTTGAAGTGCACGCCTTGACGGTGCTCTGCTCGCAGGGTGTCCGTGTCCGGCCCTTCAAGGGTGACGCCCTCCTTCCAGAGGCTGCTCTGAGCGGTCCTGAATTCGGTGTCCGAAGGGTCCTGTTCCGAGTGGTAGGTTGTCTGTGCGTTGAACCAGGGGACTGGCCAACCGGCGGCCTTGCGGGACGCTTCGACGAGCCGCTTCAGAAACTGCGCATACTGTTCGCCCGAGATCTGGCGGTCCGCCGGATACCCGCCTCGGGCCTGTCCGGCGTCGCTTTCGCCCTGGTGCCAGAGGATGGCGCGGATGCCGCGGTTTCCGAGTTGTTCAAGCCGTGTGGTCAATGTGGCGTAGTGCGTGCCGTTGCTTTCCCACTGGCCGTCCGGTGTGGGGCGGACGCCCTTGCCGGTCGTGGTTTGTTGCGGAAACTTGTCCCCTTCCGGAAGCCATTCCCTCACGCTGCTCGATCCGACGGCGACGGGCACGAGCCCCACCGGCACCTTGAATTTGGCGGCGATGGCGTCGCCGAAGGCCGGCATGAAGCTTCCTGAGCTTCCGGTGGCGCCGGGCTGAGGGTCTTCTGCGGTGCGCCAGGAGCTTCCGTTGAAACTCGAGACCATGCCGGAGCGTGGGGATTGTTTTTCGGACCCGTGGTTCGCGGCATTTGACTGGCCGGCGACGAGAAAAATCTCGCCCACGCCGACATGCTCGACGCGGGCCGAACCGAGCTCTGCGCCATTTTTAAGGGCGCGGATTTCCATCTGGTACCAGCCTCCGGCGGGTGCGGTCGTCCAGAAGTCGAATTTGCCCTTTTCAATGGCGGTTGGGAAGTTCTGCCAGGCGGGATCCAGGGCTTTACCTGAGAAGTCGGTCCCCTGGAACCGGTACTGCCAGGCGTCCGCTTCGTCGATGCCCTTGCCTTGGATGCGGACTGTGCCGGTG
>Ga0114971_10003059_pt1 | contig 11389 bp, 12 predicted proteins | sample M_140625_MF_Meta_FD_87320 | JGI IMG/M metagenome (GOLD analysis project Ga0114971, IMG submission 87320) | Freshwater microbial communities from Lake Montjoie, Canada to study carbon cycling - M_140625_MF_MetaG | ecosystem: Environmental > Aquatic > Freshwater > Lake | place: Lake Montjoie... | reverse complement strand
GGTTTTATTGCGTACACAGCTACCAGATGCTCGCCATGTTCGTATTCCTGAAATATTGGTGGTGATGAGTGAGGCAAGGGGCAGTTGGGAATTTGGTGCAAGAGTTGTTGCGTTCCACTTGAAGCCAACAGTTGCGCTTGCGTTGGCTGGACTTAGAGGTGTGAAAGCACTGGCAGTCAAAAAGCTGCAAAGAAAAAGACCAAGAAGTTTTTTCATACGAACCCTTTCGCTTCAGGTGAGAGCTATGTGGCTACTTCTTCAGTATCTCTGCGAATAATTCAATTTGCGAAGATTTCTTACCTAATTTTGCTGAAAATTCACTGAGAAAACGTCCTCGGCGACTGGTTTCGCATAACGTAGGGAGATGAACGATGTTGCGCTTCTCAATGAACTTGAGCCCGAGGCAGAACGCCTCTTGAACAGGCATTTGGATTCCGACGAGCCGTGGTATCCGCACGACATCGTTCCGTGGGAACGTGCTGCACGTCTAGCAAAAGAAGGATTTAGCTACGCGGCAGATTCAATTCCAGAAGGTGTTCGATCTGCATTGTTGGTGAACTTGCTCACGGAAGACAACCTTCCTTGGTACACGCGCACTATTTCGCGTATGTTCGGCGGCGACACCGCTTGGGGTGCTTGGGCGCAACGCTGGACCGCAGAAGAGGGTCGTCATGCAATTGCGATGCGCGATTACATCACTGTCAGCGGGTTGCTCGACCCTTGCGAATTAGAGAATGGCCGCATGATTCAGGTCAGCAGTGCAATGGTTCCCGAACCAGAGTCTGCTGCCGACGGCATGTGCTACGTGGCAGTGCAAGAACTTGCAACACGAATTTCACATCGCAATACGGGCACCATGTTGAACGACAAAGCAGGTTACGACGTCATGATGCGTCTCTCTGCCGATGAAAATCGTCATCATTTGTTCTACAGAGATTTGGTGACCAAGTTGTTTGAAACACACCCCTCCATGGCAATGGAAGCTTTGACTCGACAAGTGAAGAACTTCTCAATGCCGGGTCTGGGTATTCCTGGTTTTGTGGGTCATGCTCGTGCCATTGCTAAGGCTGGCATCTACGACTTAAATATTCATCACGAGAAAATCATTGTTCCGCTTCTCACTCGTCAATGGGCAATTGAAAAAGTAGAAGGCCTGACGGCCGCTGCTGAGCAGGCACGTATTTCACTTGTCTCGCACGTCGAGCGCGTGGGTAAAGCCGCGAAGCGCATGGCAGAACGTTCTGCAGAACGAGCCTCATTGCAAAACCAAGAAAAAACGAGCGACTAGTTAGCCTTCGGCAACTTGTGCCGTGAGTAACTCAATAATTCCCTCAGGAACAAAGTTGTTTTCGGTGGTGGTATTTGCCTCAACTAGTTCCACCATGCGGTTAACGACCTCGATGGGGTCCATCTGATTCGTGGTGACCATTTGGCGCATTGTTTGGTGTAGCTCTGTAGCTGGTGCGTTCACAGATGCCTCATTGAACCATTCCCACATTGAATCAGCCATGCGGTCGTTGAAGCCAGTGTTGTACGGTCCTGGGTTGAGAAGTGTGACATCGATACCTTGAGTGACCATTTCGGCGCGTAGTGACTTGCCGAACGCTTCCAGCGCGTGCTTGGTCATGGAGTACGGGCCAAATGCCGGGCCAGCGAGAACTCCAGCAATTGAAGACACGATGATGACGCGTCCCTTTCCGCGTTTCACCATCTGAGGAAGTACTGCCTGTGTAATGGCGATTGTGCCGAAAACATTGACTTCGAAAAGGAAGCGAACGCGATCCATGGGGACATCGGCCATGGGGCCCGTTTGGCCTGCTCCCGCATTGTTGAGCAACACGTCAATGTTCCAATTGTCGACTTTTTTGATATCGGAAGCGTTGGTGATGTCGAGTTTTTCCACTTGTAGTTGTGGGGCTTCAGCGCGAAGTGCAGCGGCTTGTGCCTCTGTTTCGGTAGTAGCGATGACATGGTGGCCGCGAGCACTGAGAGCCAAAGCGGCTCCTTTTCCAAAACCCGAACCTGCACCCGTGATGACAATAGTTAAAGACATAAAACCCCCTCGTCGCCAAGTGTAGTGCGAACTCGTTATTGGCGAGAACAAAAGACCATAATCTATGAAGTCAATAAAGGAGAAAAGATGTCTCAACCAATGAATCGTAAAGTGGTGCTGAAGTCGCATCCACAGGGTGCTCTCAAAGAATCTGACTTTGAAATTGTGAACGAGCAGATTGGCGATGTTGCCGCAGGTTCGGTCCTTGTTCGCGTTGACGTGCTTTCGATAGACGCATTTATTCGCACCACGCTTGATGGAGGTGGCTTTCATACATCGGCTCAGTTGGGCGGAGTTGTTCCTGCGCTTGGAGTGGGCACAGTTGTAGAAAGTGCCGACCCTGGCTTCTCGGCAGGCGACACGGTGACTGGCCCGTTCTGTTCGCAGAGCTATGCGTTAATGCCCGCTGTGATGTTGCGCAAGTTGGATACATCAATTGCGCCGCCAACTGCTTTTCTCGGCGCACTAGGAATGGCAACTGGTCTGACGTCGTACACGGGAATTGTGTATGTGGGTAAGGCAAAGGCTGGAGACACTGTGGTCGTTTCTGGTGCGGCAGGAGCCGTTGGCTCTATCGCAGGACAAGTGGCTCGTCTTTCCGGAGCCAGCACAGTTATCGGCATTGCCGGCGGTAAGCACAAGGTTGATTTCCTAGTGAACGAACTTGGGTATACCGCTGCAATTGACTACCGCAATGAGAATGTAGAAAAGCGTCTTGCAGAACTTGCGCCAAATGGTGTGAATCTCTTTTTCGACAATGTGGGCGGCGTGGTGCTCGATGCAGTACTTATGAATATCGCGGAAGAAGCCCGAGTAGTGCTCTGCGGCGCTGTATCTCAATATGAAAATATGGCTGACGTACGTGGCCCAAAGAACTACCTCAAAATTCCAGAGCGCAATGCAAGCATGCTCGGATTCACAATCTTCCACTATGCCCATAAGCATGCAGAGGCTGAGATGCAGATGGGTAAATGGCTAAAGAGCGGTGAATTGAAAGTGCGCGAGCAAATTGAAGAGGGAATTGATAATTTCCCAGCAACCGTGCGCCTTCTTCTCGACGGCGGGCATTACGGCAAGTTGATGTTGCGGGTGCATTAATACCCGATTATCAATAGTGAGATAATCGCGTGAACTGAGGCGTACGTTACAGGTATGCATGAAACTCCGCTAGCCGATGTAACGGGCAAATGGGTAATCGCGGCGGTGACGCGTGATTACTGCGATGTTTGGCACGTGTCCGACAGTCACGACCGCGAAGTGATGCATCTGCATCGCCCCGATGAAGGTGTTGAACACCATCATGTTCGTCAAGCCCAAGAGCATCACGGGCATCGCAGTGATCAAGGAAGCACTGAGTACTACAAGTACTTGTCGGCTGTTTTATCGAGCGCGTCAGATGTCATGTTGGTGGGTCATGGGTCTGGTAAGTCGAGCATTGTCGAAGAATTTGCTGAGTACTTCAGTAAGCATCGTCCGGCGGACTTCAAACTAGTCACTGAAGTGCGTCATGTGAATCTTCCGGCACTTTCAGGGGGTGAGCTTATTCAGATGGCTCACGAGTGGAAAAAAGTACAAATGGAATTTGGCTCCTAAAGGGGCGAGACCCGTAGTGAGCGGTTCTGCTGAAAGGCTCGGTCGGCTGTGATGCCAATAACGGCAAGAGGACCGATGAAAAGCATGAGCTTCTCAATGAAGTTCACGTCGGAGGTTTGAAATGACATCGTTAAAATCGCAACGACCCAAACGGTCATTGCGATGACATTTACTTTGCGAAATCGCTCAACCTTGATGGGATGAGCAAACTCAATATTGCTAAGCGTGAGTACTGAGAGCAAGAGAGTGACTGAGATGTTGACACTTGTTCCGGCGTCGAGAAGCCAGAGAGTTGGGACGACCATGTTCCAGGAGGCCGGGAAACCACGAAAATAGTGATCACTTGATTCAAGATCATTTTGGCTAAACCACAGGGCCGATGAACCGATAACGGATGCAATGGCAATTTTCCCTAGGTTGCCGTGGTTGACAACATCAAATTGCCACATGAAAGCAGCAGGCACTATGACGCAGGTGACGTAGTCGATGACGAGGTCGAGAATGTATCCATCAAAGCGGGGAACCTCGGAATTGGAAAGCCATTTCCGGGCGATGGGCCCGTCGATGCCGTCAATGATGAGCGCAACAATCAGCCAGGCAACAGCACTGGAAGGTGCCTTATCGAGAACGGCGACTAGCGCGGCCATGCCGGCCAATATTCCAGTCACGGTTAAAGCATGGATAGATAGGTCACCACGGGTTTCTGTCACCAGGGCAGAAATTTTTTTTCGCACTTGACGACTGTACTGTGTCTTGCGAGATGGCTGGTATCGCACGACAAACAATTCTTGTTCGAATGTGGGTGGCATTGGTCATGTTGTGGGCTGCACTGCGTATTTTGGCCGTTGATCTATGGCTTGTTGGATACGGAGTAAATATTTGGTGGTTTGCCGTCATTGAACTGACGTCTTCAGTGATCTACGGATTGAGTTCCGCTCGATTAGTCCGTGCCCTGACTATTCGGCATCGCAAAGACTCGGCGAAGTGGGGTGCTCTCACGTTGATTGGGTATGTGTTGCCCGACACCTACATGTTGAGTGCAGGAAGGGCAATGCCTGTCGCTACCTATGCAATAGTTATTTCGTTAGCCGTTTTTTTTGCTGTCATCGCACTCGTGCGAACGCGTTCCTCAGTCGTCAAAGCTGGGCGAGCTAAGACTGCCTAACCTCACGCAGGTTTGTACTGAGGTAAACGCTTCTCAGCAAATGCTTTCCACGTCTCAGTCGCATCTTCGGAAAATGTGGCCATTATCTGTTGCCGATTCTCCAAGTCAATAGCGGCCTGCATGCCAGGAATTTCTAGAGCGCTCCACATGCCCTCTTTTGTTAAGGCGACGCCGATGGGGCTATTCAACATGATTTCACGAGCTTTTGAAAATGCACATTCAAGTAATTGTTCTGGTTGAACCGTTTCCAAAATAAGACCGATGCGCTCTGCTTCTTCTGCATGAAAAATACGACCAGTCAGCATGAGTTCTTGAGCTCGTGCAGCTCCGATGAGCCTCGGTAGTAGCCAGCTAGTGCCAATGTCGCAAGCAGAAAGTCCGATGCGAATGAATGCTGCGTTGAATTTTGCCGCGGTAGATGCAATGCGAATATCTGATCCGAGTACGAGAGCAAAACCACCGCCCGCAGCTGCGCCATTAACGGCGGTAATAATTGGTTGTGGAACGGAACGCATATGAGGAATGAGTGACGCAATATGTTTCTGTGTTGCAAACCCAGATTCCACTTTTCCAGTGTGCGGCATCCCGGGGGCAACGCCGTAACCGGTGAGATCTAGTCCTGCACAGAACCCCTTACCAGCGCCCGTGAGCACAACCACACGGGTGCGCGGGTCTACAGAAACTTCATCGAGAGCGTGATGTAGTGCGCTTACTAATTCCGAGGTCATCGCATTGAGTCTCTCGGGGCGGTTCAGGGTGATGAGAGTGATGCCTTCTTCGGGGTGTGATACTTCTACAACGGCCATGGCACATCTTGTCATGTTGAAGAGGTGACAAAACGAAATGTCAGATTGATGCGCGAAGATGTGACCTTCTTGCTTCTTGCGATGCTGTGTTGCCAGCAGTGTTGTGAAAGCCCGCTCATGAGAAGCAGGGAGCCGTGGGGTAGTACAACGGATGCTTTTTCTTTACTCGTGCGATGGCGGAAATCGAAGCGACGTTCTGCTCCGAAAGAGACTGAGGCAATAACCGGCTCGGGACCATTGCAGGCTTCGTCATCGGAATGCCAACCCATTGCATCGTTTCCATCTCGGTAGAGGTTCGCAAGTACGGAATTGAAAGGGTGCCCTGTTTCGTGAGTGATGGCTTCACGGATGCTGGTCAGGACAGGGGACCAGTTATGAGCGATTCTTTCTACGCCTGAATAGACATAGTGAATATCGTTGTCTGCAATCCATGCGGAACGACGAGGTTCCGGCACCTTTTTGCCGAAAAGAACAAGATGGTGTTCTTCCCAGGGTACTTCACCAATGAGTGCATTGAAGTACTCCTGTGCGGTTGATGTATCAAAGAATTGTGGGAACAATTGTGCTCGACCATCAAACGGAAGTGTCTCGACGGAGCCAGTGGGGAATAACGACGTCACGCTGCAGAGGAAACTTTCAACTTCTTCGGACGCGGGCGCATAGTGGGTGCTGCGTCTTCATCGTGAATATTGAAATACGCATAGATTGCTCCAAGCGCTGTTACCACCACAGACCCTAAAAAAGCAGCGTGGTAGCCAGACATTGCTGCCTCTGGTGCGCTGGTGGATGCCGAAGCGTGGTTGATGCGCGAAATCAAAATAGTGGCAAAAATTGCAACTCCTAAAGCAGCAGAGGTTTGACGTTGGGCGGAAAATATTGAAGAGGCCCGGCCGGTATCGCGTGCTTCGATATTTGAATATGTTGAGGCTTGCAAGCCAACAAAAGAAAATGATGCGCCACATCCGCGCAAAAACATCAATGCACGAATGGTCCACAAACTAGTACCGAGGCCAAGGAACGCAAAAGGTAGTGAAGCAAGCGTTGCAACAACAAGACCGAAGGTCACAAGTCGACGTGGTCCTACTGTGTGGTACAAGCGTCCGACAATTTGGCTCATGAGAATGACACCACAGGCCTGGGGAAGTGTCGTGAGGCCCGACTGCAGCGCTGTAGCGCCAAACGGGCCTTGCAGCATTTGGGGCAAGAGAAATAGAAATGCTGCGAAACTTCCATACGCCATGGTGTTGGTGATGTTTGCATTACGAAAGATGCGATCTTGATACAGTCGCAGAGCGAGCATCGGTTCTTTGACCGTCAGTTCAACTTTTACCAACAGAGCAAATAGTGCGAGCCCACCAAGACCGGTGACGAGCACAGGGGTAGAGAACCATCCATGAGAAGGTCCTTGTGAGAGCGCATAAAGAATTCCAGCTAGACCAACACCCGACAGAACGAAACCAGGGGCATCAAATTTTCCAGCCTGTGGTTCTTTGTGCTCTTTAAGGAAGAGTGCTCCAAAAATAAAGCCAATCACTCCGATGGGCAAGTTGACATAGAAAATCCATCGCCATGACAAGTTGTCGACTATTGCACCACCGATGATGGGCCCGAGCGCAGGTGCGACAACGGTGGGAACAATTAAAATGGTGGATGCACGAGCACGCTCGGCGGGAGGGAAGGACCGATAAAGCATCGCTGTTCCGACGGGAACGAGCATGCCGCCACCAACGCCTTGAAGAAGGCGGAAGAAGATGAGTTGGCCAAGACTTTGTGATTGCCCGCACAGCGCTGAAGCAGCAGTGAAGAGAAATAATGCAAAGAGGAAGGTTTTCTTTGTGCCAACTTTGTCGCCAATCCAACCGGAGGCTGGAATCCATACTGCGAGTGCAAGGAGGTAGCCGATGACAACCCACTCCATCGAAGATGCGGTGGTATGAAATTGTTTCTCGAGTGTAGGAATGGCCACGTTCATGATGGTGGTGTCCATGATTTCGAGGAATAGACCTAATACAAAAGTAACTGCCACTATCCATTTGTATTCGAATTTGTCTTGAAGTGCGCTCATAGGCCCCCTTGGTCCACCACGCAGACTAGTGACTCGGTTGGCTTACTATGGCGACGGGGGTTCTTTCATGAGCAGTCAAATGGAAAATATTCACTACAACCCGTTCAGCGCTGAAGTTTTGGCAGATCCTGCCGCTGCGCATAAAGAATTACGAGAAAAATGCCCAGTGCATGCTTTTCGCGAACATGAACCATTTTTCACTTCGTTGAGTCGGCATGAAGATGTTCTCGCAGCATTAAAGAATATTGATGTGTTCTCGTCGCAGTGGGGCCAGGGCCCTGGTCGTAAACCCGCTATTGCGCTGTTTAGCGACCCGCCGAATCATACGAAGTTTCGCAGGCTCGTGAATACTTCTTTTACTCCTCGTGCGGCAATGGTGCTCGAACCGATGATTACTGCATTAGTGGAAGAACTTGTGAACTCGATGAGTTCTCAGCCAGGCAACAAAGCAGATCTTCATGATCTCCTTGCTATGCCGCTACCCGTCATCGTTATTGCTCGCATGCTTGGGGTCCCTGAAGATATGCGTGACACATTCAAGGAGTGGAGCGACGCCCAACTACAGGGTATGAACATGGTCGACCCAGAACGTGAAATTGCCGCGCGTCGTGCCATGAGCGAGTATCTCATTAACGAAGTAAATATGCGCCGAGAACTCATTGCACAAGGCAGCGAGCTTCCAAATGACCTCATTTCAGAGTTAACACATGCCGCCATGTCGCATGATGATCCGCTGACCGATGCAGAGATGCTCTCAATGTTGGTGCAAATTCTTGTGGGGGGAAACGAAACGACTACTTCTCTCATTACTAACTTGGTGTGGCGTTTGCTGCAAGACCGCAGTAGGTGGAACGAAGTGGTGAAAAATCCAGATCTCATCGATGTGGCTATTGAAGAGAGTCTGCGTTATGACCCACCGGTACTTGGCTTGTATCGCACCACCACTTGCCCAGTGACGATTTCCGGATCAGAAATTCCAAGTGATGAAAAAGTTATGGTGCTTTATGCCTCGGCGAATCGTGACCCCGCTGCATGGGAAGACCCCGATACCTTTCGCCTTGACCGCGACTTGAACCAGCTCCGTAGGCATTTGTCTTTCGGGTTTGGTTTGCACGTGTGTCCAGGGGCGGCGCTTTCGCGCACAGAAACACGTATTGCATTGCGAAAACTTATTGAGCTGTTTCCAACGCTCGAATTAGACGGAGAGCCCGAAAGAATTGAAACCTTTTTGTTGTGGGGAAAACGTACGTTGCCTGTGAAGTGGTAGCAAATAGTTTGCGTTTTCTACCACTGCATGTCGGGTGAATAGACGGCATTTTGGTTGCCCATTGCATTTCCAGCATCGGCAATAAGCAACTGGCCGGTTAGTGACCTTGCGGCAGGGGAGCATAAAAACAAAATGTGTGCAGCCGTTTCTTCAGGGCTTTGCAATCGCTGAATGGGTGTATCACGAATGATGGCCTTGGTGTACGCAACGACGTCGGGAGAAATATTGGCAACCTCTTTTTCTCGGAAGCCTTGTGTATCTACTGGTCCTGGGGCAAGAGCGTTAACAGTGACCCCACGATGAGCGAGGTATAAGGCTGTTGTTTTTGTCATGTTCACTACGCCAGCGCGTGCGGCACCAGAATGCAAAAAGAGTGGAGCACCACGGTCTCCCACTTGGTTGTGAACCACATTTACAATGGAGCCGTCACCGCCGGCAATGAGGTCGGGTACAAACCGGCTGAGCATGTTCCAGGTTCCGTGCAAGTTGAGGTCGACCACAGCGCGGAAGCCGCGGTCGGAAATTTCTGATGGCCGCGCGGGAAACTGCCCACCTGCGTTGTTGATGAGAAAATCGAGTTTCGTAAATGAACCCATCACCATGTTGCGAAGTGATTCAACGCTCTCGGTATTGCGAATGTCGCATACCTGGGAAATACATCGCACACCGAGTGCTTCAATGTCTGCATGAGTTTTTGCCAAGTTGTCGGCGTCTCGTGCGGCGAGGGCAACATCGGCACCCAATTGGGCAAAGCCGAGAGCAGTAGCGCGACCGATGCCTCGGCCTCCTCCGGTCACGAGAACCGTACGGCCGGTAAACAGGCCTGGTGCAAAAGTTTCTGCTGCAGAGTGAGGGGTGCTTGTCATTCCAACGAGAGTAGCGAACTACCATCGGGTCTATGCGAGCGGTGATATGTAAAGAACTAGGACCACTGGAAAATTTGTCACTAGAAGAGGTTCCAACACCTCCTCTTTTGAATGGAAATGTTCGTTTGAGAGTGTTGGCAAGCGGTGTGAACTATGTCGACGGGCTTCTCATACAGGGGAAGTATCAAATAAAGCCGCCCACCCCATTTATTCCGGGCATGGAAGTGGTGGGAGAAGTGATTGAGTGCTCAGACGATGTTCCTACGGAGCTTTTGGGCAAGCGCGTTTTGGCCAATGTTGGCTTTGGGGGTTTTGCTACCGAGGCAGTAGTTCGTGCAGATCGAGTCATCAACATTCCCGACACTTTGTCTACGGGTCAGGCTGCAAGTTTTTTGCAGAGTTATCTCACTGGTTGGTTTGCTCTCACACGACGAGCACATATCAGCGTCGAGTCAACCGCAAAAAATGAACAATGGATGTTGGTGTTGGGTGCGGGAAGCGGAGTTGGTCTTGCCGCAGTCGACATTGGCACTGCTCTCGGTTTGCGAGTCATTGCTGCAGCTTCGTCACAGGAAAAACGCGACCTCGCCCTTGCGAGGGGAGCGAGTGCAGTAATCGACTCGTCGAGTGAAGACGTGAAAGAACGAGCGAAGGAAATTTCAGGTGGCGGAGTCGATGTGCTGTACGACCCAGTGGGTGGGTCTCTTGGGGAAACCTGTTTGCGGGCACTTGGCGAAGATGGTCAGTATCTGGTCATCGGATTCGTTGGCGGAATCCCTCAGTTGCCTGCTAACCAGGTGCTCCTGCGCAACCGCAGAGTCATTGGCGTCGATTGGGGGGCATGGGCGGGTCGTCATCCGCAAGAAAATGCTCAGTTACTCGAAGAGGTGTTGGCCAAAATCGCCACGAATCATTTGTGCCCGGTGGAACCCCAGGTGTATTCACTGAGCGAAGCTGCCACGGCCCTTAAAGATCTAGAGGAAAGGCGAGTGGCGGGCAAGGTGGTACTCGTTGCCGGCGAAGTGAAATAGGTAGTCTTAGCGAATGGCTACTCTTAAACCTTTCAAATTCGGTGCAAAAGCAAAGACCGCAGGCAGCGGTAAAGAATGGGCAGATATTGCCAGGCAAGCAGAAGACTTGGGTTATGTCTCGTTACAAATGGACGATCACTACACCAAGCAATTCGCTCCGGTGCCTGCCCTTATGGCAGCCGCAGCGGCAACAAAAACTCTTCAGGTAGGAACGCTGGTTGCAGGAAATGACTTCCGCAACCCAGTGGTGTTCGCCAAAGAAGCAGCAACAATCGATCTGCTGTCTGATGGCCGTTTCATGATGGGTTTGGGTGCTGGCTGGATGAAAGAGGACTACACCATCACCGGCATTACTCAAGACGATGCACTGACACGTATTGAGCGACTTGAAGAATCAATCACTGTGATGCGTGGTTTGTGGGGCGCAGGTCCGTACTCGCACGAAGGTCGTTTCTACAGTGGTTCTGAAATTGATGCACAGCCAAAGCCCATCTCGAATATCCCCATCACCGTGGGTGGTGGTGGACCAAAGTTGCTTGCCAT
>Ga0114971_10003057_pt1 | contig 11391 bp, 10 predicted proteins | sample M_140625_MF_Meta_FD_87320 | JGI IMG/M metagenome (GOLD analysis project Ga0114971, IMG submission 87320) | Freshwater microbial communities from Lake Montjoie, Canada to study carbon cycling - M_140625_MF_MetaG | ecosystem: Environmental > Aquatic > Freshwater > Lake | place: Lake Montjoie... | reverse complement strand
GCGCGCGTGCTTGCGTGCGCGATCCATTTCAATATCACGCAGAATCAAGATGCGGCGGGGGGCAGCATTCGCTGCGGTCTGCAAAGTAATAAGGGCCGCTGGATCACCAACGGGAAATCGGATTCGGTGATGAAGAGAGGCGCTGATCGCTGGTATTCCAGCACAAAGTGAGACCTGCGCAGCGGAATCCGCCACGAATTAGCCCTTGGCTTTCTCGCGTGCTTTCGCAGCTAATTTTTTTGCAACATCCGCGTCAGCAACGTCCTGCATTTCTTCTTCGGCTTTCAAACAAAGTTGGACGAGAGTCGTGTGCAGCTCTTCGTGATCTGGAACAGAGTCCATCAGAGAAACTGCGAAGTCAACTTGGCGCACCGCATCCATACCAGTATCGATCATGCCGATCGCCGTATCACCGAGTTGCTCGAGTGCCCAAAGAAACCACTGCTTGGTAGGTTTTGCTGGTTTTTCTGGCGCGTCGATTCTTGCGCGCACAGTCATCAGGCCAATCGCAACAATAGGTACAAGTCCCAACTGCGTTGTTGGTTCGCGGCAGATGACAAGTGCGGGAACTTCTCGGCGCAGCGCAGTCAACCGAATGCGCCGCGCATCTGCACCAACAAGAGGCGGCTGCATGATGTGCAAGCCAGGTCCGACTCGGTGATCTTCGCCAATCTCGCCTTCGATCCATTTCACAGTCGTGGCCTCGGATGCCAACTGCATTCTCTGTCGCCGTGATTCTTGCAGTGGCATAATGATTCGACTCATTCGGCCGAAGTCACCCACTTGATGAGCAACTTCCAGAGCGCGTTGAGCAAGTCGTTCCGCTTCGAACCATTTGCCAGACTTCAGCGCACTCTGCGCTTTCTGCATCAGGTCATCGATTCGAGCGGCTTTGGCGGGGGTTGTCATTGGTTTGTAAGGTTACCCACGGACGACTCGAACGGCACGCTTGTCGTCAGTCCGCTTCACTTCGAGGGATCGACCATTCAGTCCTTCGTTGACTGCGCGAATGCTTTCGGCAATGCGGCGAAGAGCTTTGGATGTTGGAAAATCACGCAAAAGTGATGCGATTTTCGTCACCCCAGCGCCACCGCGCAGGCGATAAATTTTCTTGTAGGCCTCTTTGACTGCTTCGAGTTCCATCTCATCCATTCCAATTCTGCTCATCGCAACGTGGTTGTATCCACGAATAGCCGCGGGGCTTCCTTCGGCGAGCATGAATGGCGGAACATCTTTCGATACGCGAGCCATACCGCCGACAAATCCGCAGTATCCAACTTTTACAAAGTGATGCAGCCCAGCACCGCCTCCGATATTGGCATAGTCATCCACATGAACATGACCTGCGAGCATTGCGTTGTTGGCGAAGATGCAGTGATTGCCGATGATGCAATCATGAGCGATATGCACATTACCCATCACCAGATTGTGCGATCCGATGCGTGTGATGCCTCCACCGTTTCCAGTACCACGATGGATCGTGGAATGTTCGCGAATCATGTTGAAGTCGCCCATCTCAAGCCAAGTTGGTTCGCCGTGAAACTTGAGATCTTGCGGATCGCCACCAACCAAAGCAAATGGATGAATTTCGTTGCCACGTCCCATGCGTGTCAATGAAGTGATGTGACAATGACTTCGAAGCACGCAATCTTCACCAATGTGCACGCGCGGTCCGACGGTGCAATAGGGTCCGATGCTCGCCGATTTGGCGATCTCGGCGGAAGGATCAATGATTGCAGTTGGATGGATCTTGGTCATTATTCGAATTCCGCATCGACCATCATGAAACGAATCTGAGCTTCAGCAGCAAGTTTGCCTTGGACCCACGCTCTGCACTGAACCGCTGCGCTTCGAGCACTTGCCCGCAGGGTTTCCGCCTCGATGATCAGTTGATCACCTGGAGTGACGGCCTTTCGCAACTTTACCTTATCAAGGGAGAGTAATACAGCAACTTTTCCAGTGTGTTCGAGAGTTTGAGAAAGCAAAAGACCGCCCAATTGGGCCATTGCCTCGACGATCAATACTCCAGGCATGATGGGAGTTCCAGGATAATGGCCTGGGAAAAATGGTTCATTGATTGTCACATTTTTAATGCCAACCGCGCGGCGATTTCCATCGATTTCCACGACTCGGTCGATCAAGAGCATCGGATATCGATGCGGCATGATGCGCGCAATCGCACGCGCATCAAGCACGCGACCGGTTCCCGCAATCTGAGTGCGCGCGGTGGCACGAACTTGCTCGAAAAGTCGACGGGCAAGCCGTCTATTCAGGTCGTGCCCACTTCTCTGAGCGACAATTTTCCCCTGCAAGCGCACGCCAGCCAAAGCAAGATCGCCGATGACGTCAAGGACTTTATGGCGAACGCATTCATCTGCGAAGCGAAACGAATTTTCGATTGGCCCATCGTCGCCGATGACCAATGCGTCGCGCGGAGTGAGATGTCTGCACATGCCTGCGGCCCAAAGCGCTTCAGCTTCGGAACGCAAACTGAATGTGCGCGAAGGCGCAATTTCTTTTTCATAGTCGTCGCGGGCGAAATCAAAGTTTCGATTTTGGCGACCGATGTGCGAAGAGACGCTGGAATAATCCAGTTCATATGTGACGCGAAAGCCAGGCTCTTCAGATGGAAGCGCAGCGATCAACGCATCCTCTTCTTCAATGACAATTGCTTCGGTGATGCGGTGCACAAAACGCTCGGCATCTTGAGCCACTTTTCCAGCTGATTTCAGGGGTTCAAAGAATGGAAGCGCAGAGCCATCGCCAGCGGGAATTTCAGGTCCACGAAGACGAATGACAAGATTGTCGATGCCAAGTCCAACGATTGCGCTGAGGCAATGTTCCACTGTATCGATCGTCGCATCGCCAACGCGCAGGGTCGTTCGTCGTGGCCGCGAGACTGCATTGGTGATCAGCGCGGGAATAGTGACCGAAGGATTGAGATCAATTCGCTCGAACACAATACCGGTACCAGGAGGTGCTGGACAAAATTCGATTTCTGCATCCACTCCAAGCAAGAGACCTTTGCCACGCACAATCGTCGGCGTGCCGATGGTGTGTTGCTTGCGGTCAATGGGAATCAACGACTCTGCAATCTTTGTTTGCGCAATGCCGCGAATGCCCATTGAAGAACCCACAGAATTTGGAGGCAGGGAAGTCATGGCTGTGCAGTTTCTTTCGCGGATTCCTTCGCCGCTTCTTTGTTCTTCTTGGTTTCGTCGACTAATCGCATCAGATCGCGAGTCAACGGCGATAATTTTTGAAGCGCAAGAATATGGCGCATTTCGATTTTGATTTCGCGCGCAGGCATTCCGCCCCAAACCTCGCCGGCGGGAACATCGTTCATCAGCGCAGTGCGTGCGGCGAGTTGAGCGCCTGTCCCAACTGTGCGGTGATCGGCAATGCCAGAACCCGCGCCGATTCGAACCCAATCTCCAACCGTGCTCGACCCAGCGATACCACTCAAGCCCGCCATGACAGTCGATCGTCCAATTTGAACATTGTGTCCTATTTGACAGTGATTATCGATCTTTGTGCCCACGCCGATTCGGGTCGAACCAAAAGTTCCGCGATCGATACAAGTGCAACTGCCGATTTCGACATCATCTTCCAACACGACATTTCCAATATGAGGAATGCGAAGTAATCCATTCCCGTTGGGGCATGGTCGATATCCGAAGCCTTCCGTGCCGATCACTGCGCCTGCATGCACGATGACGCGCTTGCCAAGTTCGCAACGTTCACGAATGACCGCGTTGGCATGGATGATCGCATCGTCGCCAATTGTTACGCCAGGATAAATGCGCGCGCCGGAATGAATCACAACATTTTTTCCCAGGACGCAATCCTTTCCAATCCAAACAAGTGCTCCGATGGAAATGTGGTCTTTGGAAAGAGTTGTTGTTTCAACCACCGCAGTTGGATGAATTCCCTTCGGCGGAGATTCGGGTGGTGGAGAAAAGTGTTCGAGCAACGAGATCATCGCAACTTCGGCTCGATCAACATGAATGAGCGCGCGCTTCTTTGCATTGTGATCGGGAACTTCAACGCCACGAGAAACGAGTGCGACTTGCGCTTTGCAATCCTTCCATAGACGCGCATAATTTGCATCTGAAATGAAAGTTGCGTCGGATTCTTTCGATCCTCGCAAGTCGCCAAGACCGTGAACGACGATTCCACTTGGACCGTCGAGTTCACCGCCGACTTTCGTCGCAATCTCTTGAGCGGTGAGTTTCATTGATCAACTCTTGCCGGCAGGAACGGTTGTTGGAGTCGTTGGAGTCGCAGATACAGCAGGTTTCGCAGCTGGAGTCACAGCTGGAGTCGCAGCTGGCGTGGTCATCACTGGATTTGCTGCGCGAAAATCCGAGTTCATTCGTTCGATAAGCGCATCAGTTATGTCGAGCGCTGGATTGCTATACAGCATTCTTCTGCCATTGATCTGCTGCATGGTTCCTTCTAGGTTCGTTGGGTTGATCCCAGGAACCGTATCGTCGATGAAGACGAAGTCGATTTTCTGTTCTTTCGCCAAGAGTCCACACGTACTGCGAATCGAAACATATGTTTCGCGAATGGAAATGGCTTGTTCGGATTCCATTTTTAACTTTGCGAAACTCTGGAGCGCACTCAGGTCGCCAGCCTTCAAAATAGCCTTATTCATAGCGTCATTATGCGCAGGTGTCCCCACTTGATAACTGTCCAGATCTTCCTGCATGCTTTTGACTGTGTCCGTCATCGTAGCGAGTCGTTTTTCTAATTCACCACGCAGTTTTACAGAACGTGCTTCAGCGGCTTTCAGTTGATCGAGTGATCGATAGATCTTTTCGATATCGACTGAAGCGACAATGGTCGGAGCCGTTGGAAATCCTGCAGCAAAGAGCAGTGCTCCGAGGGCAAGAGTGACTGGCAGAAGAATTTGATTTGTTCGCATTGTGGTCTCCAAGATTTATGGCTTTGCAATTGGCGCAACGGGAGCAGTCGGAGTTGCGCGAACATTGTTCATACGCAGGATGAGTTTTTCAGTCAGGTCATCTGCCTTGGCAGCATAAAGAACTCTGCGTCGCGAAATCTGCTCGACGACTTGCTGCGCGAGTGGCATTTGATTGCGGCGGTCGCGTTGAAATTCTGCAGTGCCGTCATAGACCAATACATACTGATATCCCTCGGACTGCGCTAACTTATCTGCTTCGCTGACAATGGTTCGATAGAGACCTTCCCAGCGCAGCGCTTGCTCGCGATCTGTTTCCATCTGCTTGGTTGTTGCCCATTCCTTTAGCTGAAGTTGTTCAAGAGCGAGGCCATCTCGCATACTTCCACGCTCTGCCGGATCCGTGAGTGCGTCAGACTCTTTTGCACGAATTTCAATTTGATCTTTGCGTGTTTTGAGCTCTAACTCGAATCGAGTTGCCATTTGAGTCAGTTCGATTTCCATCTCGCCGCGCTGTTGGATCTTGTCCAATATTCTCCGGATGTCGACATTAGCGACCGCCGATGGCTGAGCGCTCATTCTTCCAACGGTATATGCAGCACTTCCCGCAACACATGATGTTGCGATCAGCACTGCGACGATAAAGGATGTTTTTCGCATGCGCTTCTCCATAACAATTCACGAGTGTAGTGGAGAACGCCCCAAAATTGAACTAGAAGGGAAGTTCCGCAGTGAAACTAAATGTTTGCGTAGAATCCGTTTCGTATTTTACGACGGGGACTGCGAAATCAAATGCCAAAGGAGCTTGGCCCAACTGAGGAATGTAAAGGCGAACGCCGCAGCCAATCGAGACTCGATATGGGGTGAGGTTGAAGCTGTCGGTGACCGTTCCCGAGTCAGAAAAGACCACTCCGGAGATGAACTTGTCGAAAATCGGCACTTCATATTGAGCGCCCGCAAAGAATCGAAATGTTCCACCGATGGGTTGTCCATTTGGCAGGCCATTTTCGTTGACGGTTGGTGTCAGAGATGCGGGCGTTGGCGGATCGGCTCCAATTTCCTCAGCACTCAGCGGACTGATCGCTCGGAACTCGAATCCTCGCAGCGAGCGACCACCAAGATAGAAGCGTTCTGAAACTGGAGCGCTGCTTCCAAAGATATACCCCGAACTTGTATTCAGTTTCAGAACACTCTTGCGCCCGAAGAAATCTTCACTCAGCGGAAACCATGTGGTGAAACTGCCTGCTACTAACGGGTATGTATATGCCCCGCCAAGTGCGCCGAAGTATGCGAGTTCCCCTTCGAATCGAGAGCCTCGACTTGGTCTCATTGGATTATCCAAATTCGTTCGAGCGAAAGTCAATCCAACGGAATTGATGAATGATGGCCCACGATCGTTGTAGACCTCGATCGGAGTGCTCCCGTCAAAGTTCGTCATGGTGACATCCTGAAGCGAGACACGAACCGAACCTTGCCACATATCGCCGAAGCTACGGCCGAGACTGAAACTTGATGCAATACGCTCTTCAGTGAATGTGTTGTAAATCCGATTGCGATAGAGCAAACTGGTTCCAAAGCCGTAATCACTTTCGAGAAAATTTGGATCGCTGAAACTGATTGAATAGTTGCTGACTTCAAGACCTGGAGAAATTGCAACGCCGAAACTTTGGCCAGCACCTCGGAAGGCACGACCGCTGACGAATTCGTCGAGAGTTTGAGGCGTATCAGCGATGTCAAAATTCTGTTGATTGAGCGCGATATTTCCAGCAAGTCCGGTGTCTGTTCCAGCGCCGACGCCAAAGCTGATGCTTCCAGTGTTTTTCTCTTTCACTTCAACCAAAACATCGCGAACATCTGGAGTCTTCGGGTCAGCAGTTTGTGGCGTGATGGTGGCCGCGGTGAAAAGCCCTGAACCTTCAAGACGGCGCTTTGCAACTTCAATTTCATGTCCATCGAGCGGGCGACCTGGTTGGATTCGGACGCGCCGCCGAACGACACTGTCCTTTGTCAAATAGTTGCCTTGAATCCGCACTAAACCTGCGATGAATGGCGATGTCTCGCGAATCGTCACGACCATGTCGACCTCGGCTTCTTCGCCAAGTCGAATCCAAGTTTGATCAACTCGGGCTTCGATGTATCCCATGGTTTGGTACGCCTCAGTCACTGCTTTTGTCGATGCCTCAACTTTATCAAGCGTATAAAAATCTCCAGGACGAATTTTCATCAATCCAAGAACTTGTTCTGGTCGCATCACTCGAGTGGTGTCGCGAGGCCCGCCATCTGCGGATTCGAAGACCACAGACCGAAGGCGATACTGGCGTCCTTCGCTGATTACGAAAACCACTCGCGCTTCTTTTCCTGTTGCCGAAATCTCGACGCGCTTGTCGACGCGAACATCAAGAAAACCGCGGTCTTTATAAAACTTATCGAGAGTGGCGACATCATCCACCAACATGTCTTGATCAAGATTGCCTAACGAAAAGATAAAAACCCAAGGCTTGGTTTTGATCTGCGCGCCAAGTTGGTTTGTGGTGAATCGGTCATTTCCAGAGAAAACGATTTCGCGGATTCGAACACGAGGCCCTTCGACGATTCGAAAAATAAGAATCCCAGTATCGAGTAGACGAGTCTCGTCCGCCTCGACCTCGATCATGTAATTCCCTTTGGCGCGATAGAGGTTCTTGATCTTTTCAATAGCTCGTTCGAGAAGAAAATCGTCGCGCGGACCGCCAGCATAGAGACCGATGACCGCTCGAAGTTCCTGATCTGAAGCGACTTTATTTCCCACGACCTGAATATCTTTGATGATCGGCTGCTCGATGAGGATGTATCGCACTCGCACAGTGCCATCGGGGAGGAGTTCCGCATCGGCAGTCACAGAATCAAAGTGCCCGAGTCGATACAAAGTCGTCACATCGTCTTTGATTGACTTTGACTCGAAAGGTTGGCCAGTCGCGATTCGCAGGTTGTTGCGTATCTCTTGTTCGGTGACTCGGCCGAGTCCTTGAATGAGAACCTCCGAGATCGGCCGATCGGCAAGAGCTTCGTCATCAATATTGGTCGTCACAGTGGCGAAAGCACTTGCGGAAATTGCGAGCGTAGTGAAGCAGATGGCCAAAGAGACCAAGCGAAGAATTGATCTCGTGATCTGAGCCATCATGAGTTGTCGAGGCTACCTTTCAAGCGCCTCTCGCGCCGTCCTGCCTGAAGCTTCGCCTTACGCTAGGCTTTCTCTATGAGCACAAATCTTCTGAGAACTTCCTTTTATGATTTTCACGTCGAACATGGTGGGAAGATGGTGGATTTTGCTGGCTGGGAAATGCCGCTCCTGTACACCTCGATTCTTGAAGAACACCGACATTGCCGCAGTGCGGCGGGATTCTTTGATGTCTCACATATGGGGCGACTTCGATTCAGTGGGCGGCATGCGCGAAAATTTCTTGATTCGGTTTGTACACGTCAGATTTTTGGCATGCAAGTCGGTCAATGCCGTTACGGAATTATCTGCAATGAGCAGGGCGGATGTTTGGATGATGTCATCGTCTATTGCTTTGATGAGTCAGAGTATTTGATGGTGTGCAACGCATCGAATCGTTTGAAGTTGTTGGCACACTTTGCTGCGGTGAAAGGCGACATGAATTTCAAGCTCGAGGATCAGACTGAATCGACGGCGATGATCGCGTTGCAAGGGCCGAAAGCGATGGAAATTGTTGGCGCATTGTCGCGAGAAATTCCCACATTGAAGCGATATCGATTCGTCCAAAAAAGTTTGATCGTCGTGAAATTGATTGTGAGTCGAACTGGATATACCGGCGAAGATGGTGTCGAAGTGATTCTGGGATCTTCGATGGCTCGTGCAGCGATGGGCATGTTCTTGAAGGATGTGAAAAGCGGACAGAGTCCCATTCGACCGATTGGACTTGCTGCGCGTGACACACTTCGGATGGAAGCGGGGATGCCACTGTATGGGCATGAAATTGATGAAAACACAGATCCGCTTTCGGCTGGACTTGGATTCGCAGTCAAAGTTGACAAAGGTTCAGATGATGAAAAAATTGGTCGATTCATCGGCCAAACTGCGATCGAAAAAATTGCGAAAGATGGTTGCCAACGCAAGCTTGTTGGACTTGGCTTGGAAGGTCGCCGCAGTGCGCGCCAAGGTATGGAAGTTCGGCAAGGTTCGAAAGTTGTAGGCAGAGTGACGAGCGGTTGCCTCTCGCCAACCTTTGATCGACCAATTGCAATGGCATTTGTCGATGCAGATCTGATCGAAGTGGGAACGAATCTCGAAGTCGATCTGCGAGGAACTGCAGTAGGCGCTGTCGTGGAACCACTGCCGTTTTTGCGCGCTGTGGCGAAAGTGTAATCTCAGGCTAGATCAAACAAATTAAAAGTCGCTGGTCGCGAACTGCGAGTGCAAGCCCAAACCTACTTGCCGGTTTGTTTTGGCCGAGGGTTTTTTGAATACTTGCTTTGATGCTTCGATGAAAGCATTTCGGTCAGTGAAGATGGGTTCTCTCTTTGCTTGGATCTTCCGGAAGTCAGATTTTCTTCGCCTTCTTCCGCATCAGGGCGAAAGAGCAACGAAAGAGATTGGTTGCTTCCGAGTTGTCGCCCGAGTCTTTCGAGCGTTTGGACTTCAATCTGTCGAACACGTTCACGAGTCAGACCGACTTTTAAACCAACTTCATTGAGTGTCAGTGGTTCGGTTCCATTGAGGCCAAATCGCATGCGTAGGACCTCGGCTTCGCGGACATCAATCGTGTCAAGAAGTCCGACGATCACTTTCAGGATTTCATTCTCTTCGACAACTTTCGTCGGGTTTTTTGACGTCGTGTCTTCGAAGACATCAGCAAGATCCGCAATATCGCTGTCGGGGTTATTCGAGACAACTTGATTCGGGGTGCTATACGCACGGAGCGCGCGACGAATGATGAGCAGTTTGCGAAGTGGAACTTGCATCTCACGAGCGAGTTCAGCCATAGATGGAGGATGGTTTAATTTTTCCTCAAGCATCTTCGACGCTGCTTTGCAACGTCCAATCAACTCGATCATGTACGCAGGAATGTGAATCGGTTGACTTGCGTTGAGCAGCGTTCGCTTGATGGACTGTTTGATCCACCACGAGGCATATGTGGAGAATCGCGCGCCTTGTGCAGGATCGAAACCTTCAACTGCGCGGATGAGACCAACATTGCCTTCTTCGATCAGGTCTGGCAGGGCGATCCCGCGGTTCATATATCCCTTGGCAATCGCAATCACTAATCTGAGATTGGAAGTGATCATCCGATCCTTCGCAGCTGCATCGTTGTCGTTGATGATGAGCCAACCAAGTTGACGCTCTTCAAGAGGAGTCAACAATGCAACGAGACTTATCTCGCGCACATACATTTGGATTTCAGTTTTTATTTCAGACTTCGCCACGCGAACCTCTCATGGTAAGTTGGAAGGGTACCCAAATGCCAGACTATTTTCCGATGACTTGCTCTACCTTTGATTCTTCCGACTTCATAACGATAGCCCATTGACTCAATCCCAAGGCAACCTCGAGGACGATATTTCCCCAATTCTTGGGCGATGGGAATTTTCGGATGGCATTCCCAGAGTTCGATTTTTGGATGGAATCGGTGAAAATCGACGAATCCAAATTCGTTTGGAGGCTGGAATTATGCAGTTTGAGTTGCAAGGGCGCCCTGACGGAAAGCATCCTGAGGGAGCGGAGTCGTGGTTGGAATTCTGGACCGCAAGTACGGAGAAATTAGCGCAAAATGAATGCGAGATATTGCGCGGGGAGGTCCTTTTGTATCACCAACGGGCAGCCGCATTTCTGATGCTGGAGGATTTCGCTTCGGTTGTGCGCGACTGCGACCGAAATTTATTCGCGATCGACTTTGTACGGAGTCGTGCCACTCGTGGAGCAGACCTGCAGCCATTTGATGCGATTCGCATTGCAACTGTGTTGTTGCGAACGCGTGCAGAAGCATCGATGTGTATTCGTATTCGCGATACGCAAGGAGCACTTGCAGCGATTGACCGTGGCTTGGCAAATTTGCATGGGGGCGCAGGGTCATCGCACCGATTGTCAGAAGATGATTCTTCGGAGGCGTCGACGCTTCGTGCAATGCGTGACGCGTTGGTTCCAAAATTGCCGTCGAGTCAACGAGTTGATCTTGAATCAAGACTGAAGCACGCGCTGCGGATGGAAAATTATGAACTCGCTGCGATTCTTCGCAATGAGTTGCGTCAGATTGGCTATTAGAGCGATCCGCTTGGGGGACTTGCTGTTGAAGAAAACTTTTCGAGTGCGCTGCGATATGGTTCTCCGCCAAGCGCGGGATCAAGCGCGCGCAACCGCGCAAGTCGAGCTTGGACACTCTCGCCGCCGCGTCCTGATTCCTGTGCGATCCGCATTTGAACCACTTGAGAGATCCACCATTCTTTCGATCCTTGTGCGACACGCCCAG
>Ga0114971_10003051_pt1 | contig 11400 bp, 7 predicted proteins | sample M_140625_MF_Meta_FD_87320 | JGI IMG/M metagenome (GOLD analysis project Ga0114971, IMG submission 87320) | Freshwater microbial communities from Lake Montjoie, Canada to study carbon cycling - M_140625_MF_MetaG | ecosystem: Environmental > Aquatic > Freshwater > Lake | place: Lake Montjoie... | reverse complement strand
TTTGTTCATGTAGTATCTGCATGCACCACTTCATATTTTTCAAAAATATATTTATTGATCGTTCCAAGTCCATTTTCATCTTTTTTATCTCTATCACATTCATCAGAAAGCCATTTCCAAATGTCGTCGCCATCAATATCGCATTGATAAATATTGTCGACAAACCACTTATTCAGCTCATCAAATGCTTTCCAGTACTTTACGTATCCGCCAATAATCAACAATTTAAAAACATCTTTAATATACCTAATGTCAATATCGCCACTTGATGACAGCATCAACAATTCTTCATAATTAAATGAATGCTCTTCAAATGATTCCGGAAACCGTGAAATCATCCTAAATTCAGTGTATCCTTCGCAATGTCCACCGAATCCAAAGTAACATTCAAATTCGGAACGATGGCTGGGTTTAAGCGGACGTTCTAATAGCACGGGAAACGATTTGCCAAAAATTTCAACGTTAATTTGTGCGACTTGAATGTATGTTTCTGCATAACGATTATATGTATGAACCCATTTGATTTCAGGATGCATTTCAACAAAGTGTTTTGAAAAATCATCGTTTAATGTAGATATCACACAACCTCGATTTACAAAATATTTTTTATGCAATTCAGTAAATTTTTCAACAACACGTTGTTTTGTCATTTTTTGTTTATTTGTATTATTGTTACTGTTATCGTGTTCCATTTTGTATAACCTTTGTTTTTATGATCTATATAATAGTAAATATTATTCTTTATATTGTTTACTATTATTATTTAACAACTTCAATTTTAATTTTAATCCGTATCATATCCGCTCATTGCTTGATCATCTTGTATTCTTCTACTTTTTGCATCAATAACGTCGAGGCGATTATCCATAATCTTTCTACTTTTTGCGTCAATCATTCCTTGACGCAACCAAAAATTAGGATCTCTGTCTTCCTCTGGATTCGGGATGCTTATTCCTCGTTGTAATTTTTCGAAAACGGGCAATCGCCGCCCACCGCCATTATTTCCACTATTCCACTTCTTTGTTTGTATTCGCTTCGTTTGTCGTCGTTTGTATAAACGTTTTTTACCCGTTTTGTTTTTTTTTCCGTGTGAGCGCCGTTTATTATTTGAGTGTTTGTGTTTATTATATTTGGAGTATTTTTTGTGTATTATTTTTTTACCACCTTTATTTATTTTCAATCTTTCTACAACAGTGTTAAATTCTTCTTGTGTAATACCGTTGTCTCTTGGATATTCATTTCTATATGCAGTTAATGCTCGCGCTAATTGTTCAGGGGTTTGATCTACAAACTCAGGTCGTTCTAATAACTCTTCAATATTCCATCTTCTCCAATCTAATCTAAACGTCTCATCATATGCTCGATTTTGGACATTTATTATCTCAGCTGCATCGTCACGAGGAGGAGCGGGAGGAGGAGTAACAGCAGCAGCAATTTCAGCAGGAGAAAATTGATATTCATACCATTCAGGGTTTGTTGAACACTTTGTTGGGCATCGGGGTTGATCGGAAGGTTTTCGTTTTAAAAAAAACAAATCACGCTCCTCAAGAGACATACTGTTATAGCATGACAAATGCGTCCTTCCACTACAACTAGTACAGAATGCTATACCTGGATTTTGGGCTTGTAGCCCCGTTATTTCCTCCACACACGATATACATTCTTGACCGGGGAAAAAAACGGGTGGCGGTACACCCGGAGGGAGAGGACGAGCAGGAGGTGCAAGAACACGAGGACGAAAAATAGGTCTAGGAGGATATTCAATACCCACATCCGGAAAAGGTAAAGGTTGAGGTGGAATACCAAGATATTGGTTTAGTACATCCATAGTTCTATTTGCGTTTATTCGTTCCAGGTCTGTAGGATTGAGAGGGTATAGAGGCGGATTTAATTGCTGCTGGGGATAAGGTTGTGAACGCAAACGGTTGATTCTCATTATAATGTGGTTTGCTATGGCTAATCGAACATCTTCATGAGTGAGAGGTTGTCCGCGCCAGTTTGTTATAATGTAACGGATTGCCCCAGCCCACATAAATGGGTCAGAAAAATTCAGTTGACTCCCCCCGGGATATTTCGTTAATAAGTTATTCAATTCCCTTTTCATTTTAGTATCCATTTTAATTTTATATTTAATTTTAATTTAGTATATAATATGCAAATATATAAATCTTCTTAAATATTCATAAATTTTATATTAGTAATTGTAATTTCATATAAAATTTATATTTGTTGTAAAAACAAAACAATAACAAACACTCCTAAATGGTAGAAAACAGCTTGTTCATATTGTCAGCTTCAAGTTTATTTGTCGAAGGTAAAAACAATTTTTGAATCAAATCGTCATCACGAAAACGAATGGTATAATCTTGCTGAATGCTGTTTCTGCCAACGCGCCCCATGGCCTGAATTGTTTTTTCCTGCGTCATATCATGCAAGTCGCGACTAATGTATCCGTGACAGAACTGGTAATTTGTGCCATAAATGTAGTCAGACGATGCAATAATTAAAAACAGTTTTTGGTCTTGTGCCAACTCTTTCATAATTTCATTATATTTTGCATTTTTGTGGTCGGTGATTGCACCAATTCCCATGAGAAGCAGAATTTTCCAGTGTGATTCGACGGAAAGAAGCATGATTTTTTCAACGTACCCGTCTTGAATGTCGCACGACCACGGTTTTTTTCCAGAAGATCCAGATCCAGATCCAGATCCAGATCCAGATCCAGACCCTTTAAACCATTTCTCTAAATGTGCGGGACGGTTCGGAATAAACAAGTCGTGGAGAGCCGTTCGTTTGACTTTTTCATTCAAATCTTGCAATTTCTGATTCAATAGTTTCACTTCACCGCTATCCATTTTTTTATCGAGAAATTTATTCTTCTTTTCTTTTCCGTCGTCTCCCCCTAAAGAAGCAGAACCCTTTTCTGACTCGTTCAACAAATCTTCAATTTGTTTTTCGATCGTTTCAATTTGTTCGGAGAGTTTATTGTTATGATGAATTGAACCCATAATATCATCGATTAGCTGCGCCGGAATTTGAGCAGTTTGGAGACAAAAACTTGCAATTTTTTCAACATCATTCGTCAAGAAAATTGTAGGTCCGTCTGTAAGCGTGTGAGCGTCCGACGTGGTAATGTATCCGGTTGACTCGTACAACTTGTCGCAATCTTTGAAATGATCATAAATGTTGGACCACGCATTGAGTTCCGGTTTTTGTGTAATATTTTTCAAAAGAGTAAGATAATACAGTTTAATGGAAGTGTGTGTGATTTCGTCGAGCGATGAAAAATAACGTTGTACGCTGTATCGTTGGCTCGAGTAGTAGTGTTTCTTATTTACAAAAGAGATGAAGTCGCATATTTTTCCAATTCCGAAATAACGCAGCAATGTTTTATGTTTTTCGCAGTGTGCGACGCTGGACAATACGTCGGCATAATTCGAAAAGAGCGTATGCGGAAGTTGAACGCACCCGCCCTTGTTCACAATTGGAATGGACTTGCAGCAATCGTGACTGACAATGCTAACAATGTCAGCATTCGAAAATCGGGACTTGAAATCTGCAATTGTGGCTTGAAGTTCTTGCTCGTGTGGTAGCGTTGCAGACGACAAAACCACATTAGGAATGATATTTTGTTTCCAATTTTTGTGAATAATGTTGTGGTATTCGTGAGTTTCGTTGTCCATGGTAATGGTGGGTTCATCCCAAAAAAGAATAATATTTTCAACGGGATTAAATGCCTTCATATAAAACATGGCGTGCAAATAGGATTGAATGTCGCTGATAATGATGTCAACATTGTCTCCAATACTGTTGTCGACTTTACGAATGCCTCCAGTTCTCCAGTCACGCGTCGCTTCTTTGACGGCAAAATAGTGCAGGCGTATGTCGTCGACACTTTTGCAGCCGAATGCGAATGCGATGCGTTTCTGAATGGATATTGCGGATTTCGCGAGCGCTAGACCGACGTGGCGTGCAGCGCAAACAAAAATGACTTTATGTTTTTCAGAGAGTCCGAGAGGCGTGAGCGTTTTTCCGGTTCCTGTTGGCGCAATGTACAGTACAAGTTTGGGATTGGGAGATTTTGCGTGTGTGAATATTTGTTTTTGATGATCATACAGTTCAATGTCTTTGAATTTTGTGCAAAGGTGGTTTTTTTCGACAAAATATTCGGAATATTGAATGAAGCTTGTAATATCAACATCATTCTCAAACATGTCGAGCAAGTAGTTTACAAATTGTAGTACATGCGCGTTCATGTGGTCAATACTGTTTTTCATATTCATTTTCAATGCATAATAATAAGACATCCAACTGCATCCGTCAATGTCGTCATCGTCATCGGATTCAGAACCGGAATCATTATTCTCATCTTTTTCCTGTTTTTCCTCTTTTTCATCGTCCCATTTTGCCTTTTTAGAAAGTAAAAGTTTACATATTTTTAAAATCGTATATTCGAAAATATTTTTCGGATTGATGGCATTCTCATTGTTTTTAATCCGGATCGCGTCAATTTTTTTTATTTCGGTAATCTTATTTTTACCGTTTTTATGTCCATTGCTGTTATGTCCATTGCTGTTATGTCCATTACTGTTATGTCCATTACTGTTATCAAAAGAAAATTCTGGAAGTTTGTATGTTTTCACACATTCGGAAACAATACTTTCAAAATGTTTTTGATACAAGTGTGCGTGCATTTCAGGAGACGACGATGTTTTCAGGACTCCAATCATAGAAGTATTACCATTCATTTTCATTTGAACATTGTGATAACTATCTCGAATCAATTTAATAATTGACAGCTCATCAGGAGATACGGGAATCTCCATATTATTCCATTCTGATTTTGTTAGACGACCTTGAATAATGGTTTGACTATGTATTTGTTTTTGCTGATTATTCTGAGTACCAGTTTGAGTTTGATTGTGATTCTGCATTTTAAAAATCCAACTTTAAAATGTTTTTTATAATATTGAAGCCGTTATGCTAATATATTGTAGAGGCAAATATTTAAATCAATACAATATATTATATATTCTATCCATAAATCTATAATTATTAAACTATTGAATAATAAATAAATAATATGTAATAAAATTGAAAAAAAACAGATGCGTCTTTCGACGCTTATACCACCCATCGGTATCGATCCAATGCTTGCCTTTTAATGATAAAGAGATAACCATCAAATGTTCGGACATGTGTGAATGTCTTGAGTTTATTCGACGATAAGCTGCCCTCCATGGGAGTGGTTTAATCGAGTTGTTTCTTTAAAGCAACTAAAGTGTAATTATTGCTCCCGGCGGGTTTTGATCCCACGCTGCTTTCATGTTTATGAGCGCTCTCCCTCTGAGCTACAGGAGCTAAAACGTGCTGTGTTTAGAAGTCACTTAGCTATGACTACCCTCTTCTGTAAAGGGGTGAAGTGTATGATACCGGCAACAGGTTTCGATCCTGTGACCTTCCGCTTATAAGGCGATAACCATTCATCAAGTCGGACTTCAATGAAGTCATGGTGATAGACGTACGGTGTGTTAGACGCTCTGCCGCTGAGCTATACCGGTTTAAATGTAGTGTCTTTGTGAAGATGAAGACGAGGCCGCTTCTGTAAAGCGACTGAAGTGTAATATTGCCACCGACAGGTTTCGATCCTGTGACCTTTCATGTATGAGACGATAACCATTCACCAAGTCGGACTCCAATGCAGATGCATATGAAGTCATGTTTGAAGATAAACGGTGTTATGCTCTGCCGCTGAGCTACGGGGGCTAAATGTGCTGTGTTTAAGGTCGCTTAGCTATGACCATCCGCTTCTGTAAAGGGGTGAAGGTGTATGTATGATACCGGTAACGAGGCGTTGATCCTGTAATTCGGAACCCAAGGTGAACCGCGTGTTGCCACTTACACTATACCGATTATTAATGTCTAATGTGTAGACGAGGCCGCTTCTGTAAAGCGACTGAAGTGTAATTATACCGGCGATACGTTTCGATCGTATGACCTCGGAGTTATGAGCCCCGCGCGCTTCCTCTGCGCCACACCGGTTTTAAGTGTCTAATGTGTAGACGAGGTCGCTTCTGTAAAGCGACTGAAGTGTAATCATGCCGGAGATACGTTTCGATCGTATGTCCTCGGATACCGGCTACGTTTAACGTCCAGCTTGACGTCCTGTTTCTGTAAAGGGGGTGAAGTGTAATGATTACCACAAAGTGAAACGGTGCGCTTCTTATGCGCCACGCCGGCTGAAAGGCGTCTTTGTGAAGACGAAGGTCGCTTCTTTAAAGCGACTGAAGTGTACTGAATACCCCCGACAGGTTTCGACCCTGTGACCTCCGGCTTAGGATGCGATAACCATCTGTCGATCGGACTTGTAAAGTCATTGTGATGACTGACGGTGTTTTTCGGTGCTCTTCCACTGAGCTACGAGGGTTTAAGGTGACCGCTTCTGTAAAGGGTCGAAGTGTAATGATACCGGCGATACGTTTCGATCGTATGACCTCGGAGTTATGAGCCCCGCGCGCTTCCTCTGCGCCACGCCGGTTGAAAGGTGTCTTTGTGAAGACGAGGGTCGCTTCTTTAAAGCGACTGAAGTGTAGTGGATACCCCCGACAGGTTTCGATCCTGTGACCTCCGGGTTATAAGCCATAACCATCTGTCGATCGGACTTATGCAGTCATGTTGGCAACTGACGGTGTTTTACGGCGCACTTCCTCTGTGCTACAGGGGTTTAGGCCCCTTCTCTAATTTAGAAGGGAAAATTCGCAGTTGCCGTGCCGGGAGTTGAACTTGCCATGTCGGACTTGTAATCCGAGCATCTGACCATTAGACCACCCAGCTGCTTTGAATCGCTGCTTGAAGTAAAACTATCCGAATCAATATACTAACACGACAGATGAGACCGAGCTCACTATATTCATGATAATATTGATTGAGAATATGACAAATATAATAAATAGATAAAATAAGTTTTTAAATTGTTTTTTATAATAATATTAGTTTTTTATATAAATCAATAATTTTTTAGTATGAATGAATTCAGTATCAGATTCAGAGGTACACAGCGTTTCATCGATCGTCATTGCATTTTTTATAGCGTTTAGTTCACACATTTGGTTTCTGAGTTTCTCTTCGCTTAAAAAAGAAAGCAGCTTGAAATACATGTGATTACATATATAATTATTTAATATTTTGAATACTTCCTTGGAATTTAAAATGCAGTCGAATATTCCAATATCCATTTCTATGATTCGTGTAAAACCTGAAAATATTCCGTCTGCAATCTGAACTATATATTTAACATTATTAACTTGTTTTTGTTTGTTCGATATATATAATTTTGCTGGAATTTCTGATGATGCGGGAAAATCATAATCCAAATTTTGATGATTCATTGTCATTAATTATGTTATTATGATTGTATTGAAATGCTAATTATTTTCATGTATTGTTTTATATTTATATTGTTTATATTTATAATTGAAAATAAAATAATTATACATAAATTGATTTTTTTATTTTTTTAATTTTTGAATCCATACAAATAGAAATATTAACAAAAAACAAATCATGACCGTGAATCCAAATTTGGCTACATTAATGCGTGTCATTGAAGATCAACAATACAAAATGCCTGAAGGCGAGTATCTTCAAGCGATGAATGCATTGGGTGCACTTCATCGTACTGTTGCTGCCCCTGTTACTATACCCGTTATTCAAGCTCCAATGCAGTTATTTGACGACAATTTTCACAGAATTTTTGCATATTTAGGGAGGAATGAATACCATTAGAATGGATGCTGAGAAACATCCTGAAACGCTAAAACAAAAAAAAACAATTATAAAAAAGAATATCTAAAAAATGGTTATAATTTTTATCATTTTAAGTTTAAAAAAAATAAATTGATTTTTTTTTATTTTAATATAAAATATTCAGAAACAGAAGAATAAGAATGGCCGTGAATCCGAATTTGGCCACATTAATGCGTGTAATTGAAGAATATCAAGACAAAATACCCGAAGGTGAGTATCTTGAAGCTATGAATGCATTGGGCGCACTTCATCGTGTTGCAACTTCTGCTGCTGCTGCTGCTGTTCAACCCATCGTTCCCATCGTTCAACCCATCGTTCAAGCCGTTGTTCCCGTCGTTCCCATCGTTCCTGTTCCTGTTGTTCAGGCCGTTGTTCAAGGCCCGATGCATTTGTATGGCGACAACATTTACAGAATCTTTACATTGCTGGGGGGAAAGAATGGCTACGATGCGTGGAATCGCGCCTGTCGTATGATTCCCGGTCTTGCACAAATGCTCCCAGAAGAATGGGTTGCGATGTCTCAAGAAGAACGAAACGACCTCAACCGCTTGGCAACACGTAAAATTGCCGAAAAACATGAACGCACATACAGAAATCCAGCCCCGTCATCTTGTCCTTTCATTGCAAGACATGCAGTCGGCGATTGGAGTGAAACGCAAACATGGACGGAAACTTGGACCTGTGTTTGTGGATACAGTGGAAAACTAAAAAATTGGAAAAAACATGAGAAGAGCGCACGCCATCAAGATTGGGCGCGGCTTCGTATTGTTCCTGAAAAAACGGTAAAGACAATGCGCCAACAAATTGAAAAAGACGAGCGCGGATCCCTGATCCAGTTTATCCATCCGCTATCCGGTGGATTCCGATACTACCCAGTTCGCCAGGAACGAAACGAATGGACGCATCCCGAGCTATATTATCCCGGAACGCTGCGACTCAGTAATGGACAAGAAGAATGGTTCGTGTATCCACGCGATGCGTGTGAGATAATGGAAGAGTAAGTGAGTAACAAGTGAGTAACTGTGATTTTAAATGAATAAAGAGTAAAAACTCTATTTTTTTATATATAAGATTCTATTTCTATATAATATTCTATTTATATATAATATAATATGAAGAAGGATCGAAAAATATTATGTTTAACAAGACACTCGTTGAGAGGTTCTGCAAAGTTGTTTAATTCGCAAAATATAAAATTATCAGATAGTTTAACTATACCGACTCCATTTATTGCATGGTTCAAAAATTTATCAGATTATGGAAAAGATTTAATAAATATTAAAATAATTGAAGATATGTTGAAAGAAAATAAAATAGATTGTGATAAACAAAATTTTTGGAATGAGATTCGTGTAGATTTAATAGAACAAAGGACGTTTGAAACGGGTAAAATAATAAGAAATCAAATAAAGGAACAAAAGAAATATGATGTACCCGTAACGGCAGTATTAGATATTTCAGCCGAAAATACAATATCATTTGATCATAAAAATTATGACTCTTTGGCATCTATTTCTAATAATATACCAAACAAATCACATAATTTGAATGAAGATGTATTTAGAAAAAAGGCAAAAGCATTTTTAAATTATTTACACTTATCAATTAATAATTCTCCTTTCAAAGACAACCTTCCATCCGTATATGATGTTGATCGTAATATCAATTTATTTTATTCTAGTAACGTGTACATTGCAACTGATGTGATAATTATGTTAGCTTATGATAAGCCCCCGTTGAATCAATTATATAATAATAACAAAAAATATAAATATCAATATGAGTTAATAACGTCAGCATTATCATGGATTCAATCCTATTTCTCAAATCAATATGTAAAACAGAGCAACGCATATTTGTCAATGCCCATAATAAAATATTTGAATCAAATGGATTATGGATCTAATAAAATGATTGTAACACACGAATCAAGACAACTTATGTTACTTGATTCGCTAGAAATACCTCCATTCAAACATGATATTCCGTTTCAAAGTTATATAATAATACAAACAAAAACAAAAGTAAAAATCATATATGTAGCGCCAAAATTATCTAGAAAAACATTCACATTTCAAAGAGACAAGAGTGTGAAAAAAATAATATGGAAAGGTTCTATTGGAGAATGGAATCAGAAAATAACAAAAATGCAAACGTACATTGTTCCGGAATATCCGGATTTGGAAATAAAATCAGCATATCCGTTACATTTATAAATATAAATAAATTATTATATTATAATAAATCTACACTCGGAACATTTTCAGTTTATCTCCGACTTGTTCAATGTGTCCGTATTGGTCAAGCTCTTTAGCGTCAAACGGTTTTCCGCTAGAAGTGAGTGCATCAAATTTGTCGTTTTTATAATAAACTTTATTTGTTTTCATGGAACGAACCAACCGCTCTCCGTTTTCACCCTTGTATGTTGCAGGCAGCAGTTTAAATACCTCTTCTTCCACCGCAACGTTTGCGACCATTTCCTTTTCTGTCTCATCCAGTTCGATATTTGGAACATATGAAAAAGAAGAAGAATCCGGGGTTCCCATAAATTCAAAACATTTCGCACCCTTGTGCACTTTGCAATCGATGGATGTGGTTTTTATCGCATTCAACAGTTCCCGACTAATTTCTTCCTTCTTTTTGGAAATATCGAAGAGCGCTTGATCCGTTGTTTTTCCGCTATCCGTCGCTTTTAATTCCTTATTCAGTTTTTCTTTTTGCGCTGCGGAAAAAACAGCCAAGTATTCGAAAACCTGAACATCTTTTTCATCTTCCGGCAAATCTTCGTGACTGCAAATGCGCTGCGCGCGCCCGATGACTTGCTCCACTCGTACGCCATTCCAATATGGTTCCATGATGTGAACAAATCGCACATTTCGCAAGTTGATGCCTTCTGATCCGGATGCGGTAATCATGAAAACTTTAATCATTTCTCCATACATGTTGCTAAGAGATTTTGTTTTTTGCCGTCTTTCTAAATATTCTTTAATATTTTTCGGAGTGGATGAAAAATCACCATTAAAGAGGTTTCTGACAATTTCTTTTTCTTCGGCGTCTTCAGTTCCAGTGTAAAGCGCATACGTGGGTTTGTCCTGGTCTTCGGGTGCAATGTCAACAAACCAACCTTCTCCATCTTTATCTTTTTTAATCTTAAATTGCGCGAATCCGTTTGCGTTCAGCACAAGCGAAAACATGCCGATTCCTTCTAAAGAACGAAACTGGCTATAAACGAGATGCAGCCCTTTATTTTCCGGACTGTTTATATTCTGAAACATTTTAAGAAATTTGGGACTATAATCGTTCAATTTCCCTCCGTCTCCATATCGCAAGTCACCACCGTGTGTTTCATAGTATTGAAACAGTTCGCGTATTTTTTCGTTATAGGAGCTATCACCGGAAATCACTTCTAAAGGCGCGTCTTCCTCAACGCCTTCAACGAAAGTTGCGGCTTGTCGTTCGCGAACATCTTCTTGCGTAAGCACATCCACATTTTGTTCATTCATTTTTTCTTTCTTGGGTCGACCGGGTCGGCCGTCCATTTCATTTGCGGGTGGAAAAACGAAGTTGCAACAAAGTCGAGAAAAAATACGATAA
>Ga0114971_10003050_pt1 | contig 11403 bp, 7 predicted proteins | sample M_140625_MF_Meta_FD_87320 | JGI IMG/M metagenome (GOLD analysis project Ga0114971, IMG submission 87320) | Freshwater microbial communities from Lake Montjoie, Canada to study carbon cycling - M_140625_MF_MetaG | ecosystem: Environmental > Aquatic > Freshwater > Lake | place: Lake Montjoie... | reverse complement strand
TGCCTCGAGGTTGGGACATTTACTGGATATTCTGCGCTGGTAACAGCCGAGGCTCTGCCGGCAGATGGCGAGCTTGTTTGCTGTGACATTTCATCTGAGTACCCTGCGATTGGGCGGCCGCATTGGGAAACTGCAGGTGTGGCATCCAAAATCGATCTGCGCATCGGTCCCGCCACCGAAACATTAGATGAACTCTTAGCAACCGGGCATGCTGGGACATTTGATTTTGCATTCATTGATGCCGATAAGCCCAACTATGATGCCTACTACGAGGCTGCCCTAAAGCTCGTTCGCAAGGGCGGAGTCATCGGGATTGACAATACGCTTTGGTATGCAAAGGTCATCGATGAGGATGTCCAGGACGAGGATACGATCGCATTGCGAGCGCTGAACGTCAAGGTACATGCAGATGCGCGTGTCGAGATGGTGCTACTGCCGATTGGGGATGGCCTGACACTTTGCCGGGTGAATTAAATCGTATCGGGCAGCTGGGTGAAGACTTGGCTGTCCGGTTTTTGGAAGCATCCGGGGCTACGCTTGTTGATCGTAATATCCGCCCGGGTACTGGGCATGGCGTTCGCGGTGAGGTGGATGTTCTTTGCATGGATGGAACAACGCTTTGCGTGGTTGAAGTGAAGACGCTCCGCCGGCGTGGAAGCGGGATGACTCCTGGGATGAACGTGACGGCGGCGAAGCAACGCCAGATCGTGATGCTCACACAGCTTTGGCTGGCTCAGAATCCGCAGCCCGACGAGGTCGGCATCCGCTTTGATGTGATCGAAGTCACGCTGGGCACGCGCGGGACGCCTGACATTGTGTGGCATAAAGGGGCCTTCCTCGCGGCGTAACACCATGGGAAAGGCCCCGCACACTATAGACAGAACGACTAGAGTTTTACATTCAAGCTGACGGACTTCACAATCCCACCCGAACTTGCTGTCACCTTCACTGAAACTGCCTTTGACACTTTGCTTGTGGTCACGGTAAATGTTGCCGACTTCTTCCCCGCGGGAATCGTGACCGTCGCAGGCACCTGCACCGTCGCCGGGAGCGCACTCGCCAAGTCGATGACCGTATCCGCGCTGCTCGCCGCCGCAATCGTGACCTGACCGAGCACCGACTGCCCCCCAGAAATCGCCGTTGGCGCAAGCGTGAATGTCGCAAGCGGTGTCCCGAGAACCGTTAGCGTCCCGGATGCCGAGAGGCCATTGACAGTAGCCGTCATCGTCCCGATGGTCGTTTTAGTCACGCCAGATGTCTGAGCCGTAAATGTTCCAACAGTCTTACCTGCTGGGACCACAACGGATGTCGGTACCGTGACGGAACCCGTGTTCGAGGTCAGCTGAACGCTCAAGCCACCAGCTGGTGCTGGTTCCGTCAAGGTCACCGTACCGACTGCAGAGGCACCGCCCATAACTGTCGCTGGAGCAAGTTTTACAAGTGATGGGCCCGTTGACCGAACCGTCAGCGCACCGCTTGCCTCGGAGTCGAACAGCTTAGCCTTGATATTGCCATTGACCGCTTGTGTAACCGCCGATGTCGTGACCGTAAACGTACCAACCTTCGCGCCAGCCTTGATCGCGACCGTTGCTGGAACACTTGCCGAAGCGAGGTCATCCGTGAGGGTAACGATCAGCCCTTCCTTTGGTGCAACACCCGTAAGCGTAATCGTTCCAACTGCTGGCTTTCCACCAAGCACAACCGATGGCACCATCATAACGCTCGCCACGCGGGGCGCTTGAACGGTGACATCCGTGTCTACAATGACGCCGTTCACACTCGCCGTAACCATGGCTTCCGTATCTGAACCAACAACCAATGTCTTTGCGGCAATCACAACACTGGTCTTGCCCGCAGGAATCGTCGCTGTTGGAGGCACGACAAATGCCGGGTCATCAGAGAGCAGGAAAACCGTCATCCCCGTACTCGGAGCCGCCGCCGACATCGAAATCGTAACGGATGCTGGTAGACCTCCAGGGACTTTCCCGGGTGTAATCGTGATCCCAGAAAGGACACCTGGCAGAACAGTTAGTGTCCCCGTCGTTGCAATCGCATTTCCCGTGACTGTAATCGTTGCAGCTGTCGAAGCCCCAACACCAGTCGTCAACAGATTTACCGATATACGGTCCTGACCGGCTGGCACCACCACAGCTGCCGGAGGAATTACTGCGGTGCTGCTTGATTTGAGTGTCAGAGCCAGGCCCCCAGTTGGAGCAGGACCAGACAGGCGGATCTGACTGGTTGCGACGCCGCCACCAAGTAGACTCTGTGGCTGAATCTCAAGGGACACCGGACTCACCGGCAGAATAAGTGTGCGTTTGTCCTCGGTGTTGCCAGCAATATCCTCAGACCAGAACACAATTGTGTGACGCTTGCCATCCAGGACCAGTGGTGTGACATACGTCTTCTCGGCTCCGCCATCCATTGTGTAAACTGTCCGCGCAATCCCCGAGCGGTTATCCGTTGCCGGGAGAGCCAGACTCGTGCCCTTAATGTTTGCAACCGGAGTCGTCACTGGATCTACCTGATCTAGCTTAATGCTACTGCCCTTGGCCGCCTCGATATTTCCCGCTTCATCCACAGCGTAGTAGGAGAGGGAGTGGCTTCCATCTTCATCGATAGCGATACGGACATCTGCGCCGGCTGCAATGCGCTCAGAACCGCCATCAATGGTGTAGCGGATTTCCCGGATGCCGCTGCCGCCATCATTGTCCGTCGCCTGAATCCGCCATTCTGTGAGGGATTTGTTCCACCCGAGGGCATTTGGATTTGGGGAAATCGTGACCTTGGATGTCGGTTTTGTGGGGTCGCCAACACTCACAATGTTGATGGTCTCGATATTACCGGCCTTGTCTTCTGAATAGAAGGTAATCGTGTGCCGGTTGCCATCCAGGTTAACCTTGCTGATATACGGCTGGCTTGCAGCACCATCGATGGCGTACTTTGTGGCCGCGATACCACTTGTGGCATCGGATGCATTTAGTGTAAACCAAGTACCCCGTGGTTCGCTAATCAGCGCCGTGGATGGCTTGACGGTATCAATCTTGATGGTCTCTGACTTTGTGTTTTCTGTGTTGCCGAGGACATCCGATGCGTAGTACGACAGCGAATGGATGCCATCACCGGTCACAACTGGAGATGCCGTCGAGCCCGCAACTACGGATGCGTTGCCATCTAGGGAAATGCGAATCTCCTTGACTCCTGAGCCGTTGACATTGTCCGTTGCTTTGAGCTTGATGGTCACATTGGTCTTGTACCAACCGTTTGATCCAGTGGTGCCGGTGCGCAGCTCAACAACCGTCGTTGGCGCAAGCGTATCAGGAGCCTGAATCACGCGGGTGTTCGTAAACTCTACATTTCCTGCATTGTCCGTCGACCAGAATTTGACCTCGTGACGGAGGCCATCCACGGGAACTGTGGCTGTGTAGACCTTTGTCGTCCCGCCATCCATGCGGTACGAAATCCGCTCGACTCCCGAACGGTCATCGGTTGCCGTGAGGGTAAATGACATCCCATCCGGAGCGTAATTCAGCTGCGAAACTGGCTGGACGCTGTCTTTTCGAACAACCAGCTGTCGTGTGACTTCCGTGTTTCCCGCAAGGTCGACTGAATAGTAGGTGTAGGTTTGGATGCCATCGGTTGCGACAGGCAGCTCCAGATAATTCGTTTTGTAGGTGGATGGTGCATCGGAGTTGACCGCAACCACAAGATCCCTGATGCCGAGACCAACTGTGTCATCCTTTGCGGTCAGCTGCACGGTAACCGGAACGCGGAACCACCCGAGGTCATTCGGAGCTACGCTGGTGGACGCCGTAGTCGTCGGAGCCGTGGTGTCATCCGTGACCCAAATCGCAATACGGCCATTCCACATATCGCAGACATAGACGCGGCCATTAGCATCAAATCCAACGCCGTATGGATACCAGAGATCCGTTTCTGTCGTCCCCTGCGTGCCAAGTTTTGCGAGAAAAACGCCATCCGGGGAGAACTTCTGAATACGGTGGTTGTCGGTGTCTCCGACATAGACATTTCCATTGTGGTCAATGCCGATGCCCTTTGGAGATTTAAATTGGCCATCAAGGCTGCCTGCACCACCAAACGACTTGACCCATGTGCCATCCAGGAGGAACTTCTGAACACGGTTGTTATCGGTATCAACCACGTACAAGTGGCCGGTTTTCTTGTCCACGATGCAGCCATACGGATGATTGAACTGTCCAGCCGAGCTCCCTGAGCCGCCGATTTGCTGAATCCAGACGCCATTTTTGTCATACTTCTGGATACGGTGCCCCCAGTTGTCACTGACATAGATGTTGTCATCGGCATCGATGGCGATGTTCTCTGCAAACTTAATCTGCTGCTGGCCATAGCCATCCACACCGAATGTGAGGAGAACATCGCCATTTGTCGAATACTTAACCACGCGGTGGTTCCAGGTATCGGCGACATAGAGGTTGCCCTGCGAATCGAGGACGATGCCCTCCGGGTACTTGAGCTGCCCTTCTGATGAGCCATTTACGCCCCATTCCTTGAGAGGATTGCCATTTTTGTCGAATTTGCGGATGCGAGAGTTGCCGGTATCTGCGACATAAATATTGCCCGCTGCATCGAAGGTGATTCCACTCGGGTTGAACAGCCACATCGAGCCGCGTGAGCCGATTTGTGTCTGGTAGCGATAGGTCTGTGCCTCAGTCCGAGCTGGGAAGAAAGCGGCGGCAGCCACCAGCAACATCCAAATGGCCAGCTGTGTCACGCGGCGGAAATGGTCAAACGTTCTCATGGCAGTCATCATCACCTGAATGGGAGTTATCCAAGTATATAGGCGCCAGTTACGTTGTACGAATTCCGCTTAGCCAATGGCTTGTGCGAGGTCTAGCCAATAAGGAACAGGCGCGCACCGCCATCCAGGAGCGGTAGCTGCACACCATCCATTAGTGGACTGGCATCCCGGACCGGAATTTCACGCCCCGTCTCAGGGTCAATCTCAACTACACGTTGGCTAAGTCGGACATCGAAAACGACCGTCGGCCAAGCGCTGTAGGCAAACCGGTTGTTCATTAACATAACGGCGCGGCGCCCACTTTTATGTCTAAACGTCCCAATGATGTAGTCATGCGGCGGGTCAACTCTGTCGCGTTTGATGTCCCGGATACCGCTGTTTCGCAGCTTTTCTGATGGGGTATCACTCGGTTGGATTTGTGCGACGTCCGTGGATGTACAGTCGACCAAAACCTTTCCGTAAGACGACAGCATTTTATTAACGCGCTGGGCTTGGGCATAGTGATGCGTTTTCAGACCATCCTGGCCGATGATTGCGCCGCCCTTTGGAAACTCATCCCCGCCGGGCGTGAAGTAGCAAAAGTAGAGCAAGCCCTTTGCTCCGTAAACGAGGCTGGCATTTACCTGCCAGCGGACCTGCGCTTCCGTGGGGTCGGTGTGTGGTCCGTAAGGCATGATATTGAAGAAGTTCCAGAACGGAATCCCTGCGGCGAGGGATTGTTTACGGAAGACATCGAGGTTGTCGATGTAAACTGCGCGCGTGTCCCGGTCGGGTTTGAAGATGGGATAGTTGTCCATGCAGAGGACATCCGGTTGATAAATGCGGATGAAATCTGCGACATGCGTTCCGTAGTCGGGCGATCCCAGCTGCGAAGGGGATGCGTAGTTAGGGAAGATGTTGACAAACGGGATGGTTCCAGGTCGCGCGGCGCGCACATTGTCAGCGAGGCCTTTGAGCTCTTTGAAGCGTGCGGCAGATGGCTCATCCACGAGGCCATAGCCAATTATCTTTTTGTCCGCTGGCCAAGTCTCGGGGGTGCCCGCTGGTTGCATCAGGATTGCATCGAGGCCAAAGCGGTTCAGAATCGGAAGAAATTTATCCTTTGGGGCCCCACTAAAACTGGAAAGCACGAGGTTAATGCCGCAGTCAGCGACCTCCCGGTACCGGCGAACAGCATCCTTATCGAACGGCGGCTCAACCCAGTAGCCAATTGCGAATTTTGTTTGTTGGTAGCGCTTGGTCTGCATTTGGGTAAGTTCCTCTCGGGTTACTGGATGGTTACTGTTCAACGGTCAGATGTCCTGCGCCGCGGCGCCGCTTCTCACCCCGTAAGCGCTACTTTGCCGCTGCAAGCCGAAAGCCGATATTGTCTTCGCGTTTCTCGGGCAGCATTCGGTAACGGTAGGACGTGCGGAAAACATCCGGCCACTCGTTGTACCAAGAGCCACCTCGGAGAGCGCGGCGTGTGCCGCTAGAAGGGCCAAGCGGATCTACAAGGCTGTCTGCCGAGTAAGGGCCATTCCAGTCCTGGCACCACTCCCAGACATTTCCGATGAGGTCTCGAATTCCGTTCGCGTTGCTGTGAATCCGGTCTTCGCGCAGCGTGGATGCTGTTTTTTGTGCATCTTTCCAGGCATCCTTTGAGCACCAAAGCTTGCTACTATCGAATTCTGTTCCCCAAGGATAGGCATCGGTTTGGCGCTTGCTTTGCGCTGCGGCCTCCCACTGGGCTTCGGTCGGGAGCATCAGCTGCGTCCCGGATGTCACGACCGCCCACGCGAGAAACCCCGGCTTCCCGGATGGATGTACGGCTGTCGTGATATCGCTGTACGAAATGTTGACAACTGGATGGTCATCCAGCCAGCCCCATGCCGGTGCGGCGGGCATTTCCATGGATGTCGCCTTGCAGTATTCCTTCCAGAGGGCAACCGTCACAGGAGCCGCTCCAAGACGGAAAGGAGACATCGTTACTGCGTGGCGCGGCCGTTCGATGTCCGCGTGCGTGTCGCTTCCTATCTGGAATATCCCGCCTTTGACTGTTCGGAGGGATTTGCAGTACTTGGCAAGGAGAGGATGCTGAGCCATCCAATCCCTTTGCGGAAGCAGTATCAGCGGTAATGCAGCGGTGACAGACAGCGAGAAAAGCTCTCGGCGCGTAAGGTCGGATCGAACTTCCATAGTCTAAACCTACCTTGTTTTATAGTTGTTGTCACAAGTCGCCCAGTGTTTTGCTCTGGATAAACCTAGTAGAATTGCGTGAATCATCACACGGACCATCGGAGAGATTTCAAATCAGGGCAACAATATCCTTGGACAATGATGTCCATCCAAAGCTTGGCATTCCATTTCTAGGATTAAACAAATGATACAAGTCCGCATCCGCGCCGAACGCATCACCCATATCATCTCGCTTGGAATCTATGGAGCAAGCTACGCGCAAGGTGGCGGTGCAGGCACCAAATGTACGATTGATCGCTGGGGAGGCAATAACGCAAGTCGTTACAATCCGCAGCAAAATGCCGACAACAAAGGATCGGATTGGTACTTTCAGAGCATCCCGATGGCGACCGACACTCCCGGCGGCTATACCCGTGACTTTGCGGCCACTGCCGCTGCCGCGGGTGCCGATGCGATGCTCACTGTTCCGATGCTCGGCTGGGTCGCAAAGCTCGGCCCCGGGCGCTCAAAAACCTGGTCTTTTTCCATTGCCAAGTATGGTGTGCAGCAAAGTAATGACTGGCAGTGGTGCCCGGATGCAGGTAACGGAACGCGCACTAATGGCCAAGCAATCATGGGAAATGATCCAAGCGATGCCAATATCCCGGCAACTCCAGCCAGCTTCGCGACTTGGATTGCATCCACAACAACCGACCAGCCAAATGTCAAATACTGGCTTTTAGACAATGAGCCTGGGCTTTGGGCTTTTACGCACCGCGATGTGGTCCCAACCGCACCAACATCACAGGAGCTGTTCAACCGTTCACTGCAAACCGCTAAAGTGATCCGCGCCAATGCTCCCAATGCCGCAATCTGTGGACCGGAAGAATGGGGTTGGAGTGGCTTTTTCTACAGCCCACGCGATTTCCAAATAGGGCAGATGCAGGGTTGGGGCAGCCCGATGCCAGACCGCGCCCGCTACGGTGGTCGTGATCCTCTTACGGTATACCTCCAGCAGTTCCGAAGCCAACACTTGACAACTGGACGACGGATGTTGGACTACCTAACACTTCATTACTACCCGCAGGGTGGTGAGTTTTCGAATGATACAAGTCCAGAGATGTGCCTTCGCAGAAACCGCTCAACCCGTGCGCTTTGGGATCTTGGGTACCGGGATGAGTCTTGGATAAACGATACGGTTCGCCTCATCCCCCGGATGAAGGACCTCATCAAGCGCAATTACCCTGGGACCAAAACCGGCATCACCGAGTATTGCTGGGGTGCAGATGACCATATCAATGGCGCGACCACACAGGCGGATATCTTGGGTATTTTTGGGCGTGAAGCCCTGGACCTCGCGTGCCGTTGGGTGGCTCCGTCTGAAGGATCCATCACGTGGAAGGCGATGCAGCTCTTTCGTAACGCGGGTGGGAGTGGGCTTGGCTTTGGGGATGGCAGTGTAGCGACGGTAGTGCCAAATCCAGATGACCTTTCTGCGTTTTCTGCCATCGACCGTGCAACGGGCTACTTGACGGTGATGATCATTAACAAGACTGCAGGCGACAAGCAGGTCCAATTTGTGGTTTCGGGATTCCGGCCGGGCATTGTCCGGCGATGGACACTTCTAAGTGACAACACCATTCAGGATGAAATTCTTGGGCAGATGCCGAGTTTGTTGAAGAGCCCCGGGACAAGTGTGCAGCTGTATCGCATCGCACCACGTTTCTAGGTCCCGACTCCTCTAACCTTACTGAGTACACAGGGGGCAATTAAGCGGTATAGTTCCATCTGCAGATGAGGATAGACGGCAATAAAATGTTCGCATTGCCACGGCTTTTGGATGTTTCCATCAGTTTTCGACTCATCGTAATTGCACTGCTGATTTTGTTTCGTGGATGTGTCGTTCGGATTACACCGAATTTGCACGTACGAAGCTGGGCGGAATCCCAAATTCACCGTGTCTTTACACCGGTTCATGCGGACCTCCCAACCCAAGGTCGGCGTGGTGGCTCCCGTAAAAACCTGAAGGTGTTGATTCGCCGCCGTGTTCGCAGAATTGCACGTCACTGCAAAGTTAACATTGGGTCTGTCGCTTTCCATTTGTTGCAGCTCGCGGTTATGTGGGACCCGTTCTCTGGGCCTCATGGGAGGGACACCTTTTGCACCAGCGGCACCAGCCCCTGATCTCTGCCTCCAAATGGTTTGCGTCAACGTTCATCCTGACAACTTGGTCATGGATGCAGCTCCGGATGTGTATGACTGCGGTTTCCAGACGGCGAATGTAAATGCCGCTTTGCAGTCCTGTTGCACAGGTTTACTGAATGAATAAGAAATTAAAGTCGTGGCTAATGGATGGCTACGTCATATCTGAAGGTTATTTTGAGTCCGAAAAGGATGTCAAGGCCGAACAGCAGCACACCCACCCTTGGTGGCAGGTCATGTGTCTGACGGGTGTCGATTACTTCTCGACACTTGGCTATCAGCCGAGTATCGCGTTTATCGCCGCAGGCGCGCTCTCGCCCATCGCAACGCTTGTCCTCATCCTCTTGACCCTCTTCGGCGCACTCCCGATTTATGCGCAAATCGCAAAGGAAAGTCCACACGGTGAAGGCTCAATCAGCATGCTCAAAGGCCTGCTGTCCCGCTGGAATGCACGCCTCTTCGTACTTGTATTGCTCGGGTTTGTCGCAACCGACTTTGTCATCACGATCACCCTCTCAGCAGCGGATGCCGCCACACACGTCCGGGAAAACCCGATGTTCCACACCCTTATGGAGCACAACCCTGAAGCCTGGCAAATCGGTATCACGCTTGTCCTGATTAGCCTCCTAGGTGGCGTCTTCCTAAAGGGCTTTAAGGAAGCCATCGGAATCGCCGTTGTGCTTGTGCTTGCCTACCTTGGGATGAACGCAGCTGTCATCGGCAAGGGTATCTCGATACTCGCAACCCATCCTGAACTGTGGACAAACTGGGGAAATGCGCTTGAGCTGAAAACCAATGGTAACCACCTAGCATTGGTCGGACTCTCACTGCTGTACTTCCCAAAGCTTGCGCTTGGCTTGTCAGGGTTCGAGACGGGTGTTGCAGTGATGCCTCTTGTCACGGGTGACAAGGATGACACAGAGGAAGTCCCTTCTGGCCGGATTCGCAGCACAAAGAAGCTACTGATTGGTGCTGCGCTCGTGATGAGTGTCTATCTCATCGCAAGTAGCCTTATCACAACAATGCTGATTCCTGCGGAAGCATTCAAGCCACATCAACCCGCGAATGGCCGTGCACTTGCCTATCTCGCCTATGAGTTTTACGGCAAGGGCTTTGGCACCTTTTACGACATCTCGACGATTGCGATTCTCTGGTTTGCCGGCGCAAGCGCGATGGCAGGTTTGCTAAACATCGTACCCCGCTACCTCCCCGGCTACGGGATGGCACCTGAGTGGACACGCGCAACTCGCCCACTCGTAATGGTCTTTATGGTCATCGCGATTGTGGTGACCGTTGTCTTCAAGGCAAATGTCGATGCCCAAGGCGGCGCCTACGCGACCGGTGTTCTGGTACTAATGACGAGCGCTGCGGTTGCCGTGACTATTTCGATGTTCAGTCGGCATGGACTTGCAAAAGCCATCCCGTATGGTGTCATCTCGCTGGTGTTCCTCTACACAACAGTTGTCAACGTTGTGGAACGCCCGGATGGTGTGAAGATCGCATCGTTCTTCATCTTTGCGATTCTCGCGATTGCATTTGTGAGCCGGATGTGGCGTGTTACCGAGCTCCGCGTCAAGGATGTCATCCTGGATCAAAAAGCGCAGTGGATCATTGAACAGATGGCGAAGTCTGGGGAGATGCGGTTTATCGCAAACCACCCGGATGCTGGGGATGCACACGAGTACTCGGCAAGTGAACGGGAAGCCAGCTGGTTGCATCACTTCTCACAAGAAGCCCAAACGGCATTTGTTGAAGTCTATGTTGGTGACAGCTCTGAATTCCGCACAACCTTGATGGTCGAAGGGCATGAAGTGGGTGGTTTCTGGGTCTTACGCTGCAAAGGGATTGCAGTACCAAATGGCATCGCCGCCTTGATGATTAAAGTTGCGACCATCACGAATCGGCGGCCACATGTGTACTTCCACTGGATTGAGTCAAGCCCACTGTTGTTTTTGGCGAAGTTCTTCCTGTCAGGTCAGGGAGACATTGCACCGCTGACGCACGAAATCTTGCGTCGGGCGGTACAAGATTCGAATGAGAGGCCTGTTATCCACGTGGCTGGCTAGGAATAAGCCATTTATGAGAACCTATCCCCATTTGTTTACTTGGCAGGTGGGGATTATTTTTTCTTTTTGAGTGACGCGCTTTGCGATTTGCAAGCAGGCTTTCTTATAGAGGCCTGTTATCCACGTGGCTGGCTAGGAATAAGCCATTTATGAGAACCTATCCCCATTTGTTTACTTGGCAGGTGGGGATTATTTTTT
>Ga0114971_10003044_pt1 | contig 11409 bp, 9 predicted proteins | sample M_140625_MF_Meta_FD_87320 | JGI IMG/M metagenome (GOLD analysis project Ga0114971, IMG submission 87320) | Freshwater microbial communities from Lake Montjoie, Canada to study carbon cycling - M_140625_MF_MetaG | ecosystem: Environmental > Aquatic > Freshwater > Lake | place: Lake Montjoie... | reverse complement strand
CAATGGGGCCCTGTCATCTTGGTGGGCTTAGGGGGCGTTTGGGTTGAGATATTAAAAGATGTGGCGATGCGTGTGTTACCTGTTAATGAGCAAGAAGTTGGACGCATGTTGGCTCAACTAAAAGCGCAAGCGCTATTGAAAGGGTTTCGAGGTACGCCTGCCGTTGATGAAAAAAAATTGTGTCAAGTCATCAGTCATTTGGGTGACGCGATGTTGAACCTAGGTGATGAGTTAGAAACCATGGAAATTAATCCTCTGTGGGTGAGGGGCGATCAAATCGAAGCATTGGATGCCCTTTGTGTATGGAATGAAAGTTCTAAATAAAAAATGAAAACACCTTTGTGTCATCAGTTAGGTTGCGAGTTACCCATTTTTGCTTTTTCTCATTGCAGAGATGTGATTGTGGAGGTGACCAAGGCCGGCGGTTTTGGCGTGCTCGGTGCTTCTACTTTTTCTCCTGAGCAACTGGAGTTGGAATTGAAGTGGATTGATGATCATGTCAATGGCAAGCCTTACGGTGTTGATGTGTTGATACCCACTGCATACGATAAGAGTGCAGAACAATCTCCCGATGATTTGGCGCGCATGATTCCACAAACGCATCGCGACTTTATGGAAAATATTTTGTCGAATGCAAATATTCCTTCATTGCCCGAAGAAGACAGACAACGCATTCACAAAGAGATTGTGGACGGTCGCGGCAATATGACGCCCGATGGAGCCAGACGCTTGTTACAAGTGGCCTTGACGCATTCACAAGTGAAGTTGGTGGTGTCTGCATTGGGTTCGCCACCACCCGATGTTGTGGCAGATCTCAAAGCGCGTGGTGTGATGGTGGGTGCGATGTGTGGCAAAGGTGAACACGCCAAGCGACATCAAGCAGCGGGAGTTGAATTGATTGTGGCTCAGGGTACTGAGGCAGGTGGACACACAGGCGATGTAGCGACCATGGTGTTGGTGCCACAAGTGGTGCAAGCGGTGGGTTTTGGTGTGGCTGTTCTTGCAGCGGGTGGTATTGCAAAGGGCAGTCAAATTGTTGCTTCGTTGGCTTTAGGTGCGCAAGGTGTTTGGTGTGGCACTTTGTGGTTGGCCACACGCGAGAGTGAACTCGATCCATTTGAGCGCAGCGTCTTGCTTGCAGCAAAAACAGAAGACGCGGTTCGCAGAAAAGCACGCACAGGCAAACATGTGCGCATGCTCAAAAGTGAAATGTCGGAGGCATGGGAAAAAGACGACGCACCAGATTATCTGCCCACACCTTTGCAAGGTATTTTGTATAACGAAGCGCATGCGCGCGTTGTCAAAGCCAAACGCAAAGAGTTGTATTCATTTCCTGCGGGTCAGGTGGTGGGTATGCTCAATGAAGAAACCACCGTCAAACAAGTGATGGTGCAATTGCAAGAGGAATATTTAGTGACGATGGATCGATTGCATCAATTGTCAGCCATGAATGGAGAAGATGAATCATGAACGAAGAAGTTTTGGTTGAACACTGCGATGGCATGGTGATCATCACCATCAATCGACCCGAGGTTAAAAATGCAGTCAATAGAGCTGTGTCTTATGGTGTGTGCTCTGCAGTCGATGAATTAGATGCACGAGATGATTTGCACGTGGGAATCTTAACGGGTGCAGGTGGTAATTTTTGTGCGGGTATGGATTTGAAAGCTTTTTTGCGTGGCGAAATTACCCGCGTTGAAGGCCGTGGCATTTTAGGCATTGCCATCACGCCTCCCAAAAAACCTTTGATTGCAGCCGTTGAAGGTTATGCATTGGCGGGTGGTTTTGAATCGGTTTTGGCTTGCGATTTGTTAGTGGCGTCACGCGAGGCCAAATTTGGAATACCTGAAGTCAAACGCGGTTTGGCTGCTGCTGCAGGTGGATTGATGCGCTTGCCTCGTTTAATTCCACAACGCATTGCCATGGAGGCGGCGCTCACAGGAGATTTCATAAGCGCCGAGCGTTTGTATCAATTGGGTTTGATCAATGTATTAACTGAACCTGGTGAGGCGCTCGCACACGCCAAAGTATTGGCAAAAAAAATCATCGCCAATGCGCCACTGGCCGTTGCAGCAAGTAAGCGTGTGATTGTTGAACAACGAGATTGGCCATTGGATGAGATGTTTAAACTACAAGAAAGCATCACGGGTCATTTGCTTAAATCGGAAGATGCGCGCGAAGGCGCTACCGCTTTTGCAGAAAAACGCGCAGCTGTTTGGAAATCTAAATAAAAAGAGATGTGTGTGATGAATACATTGAAAGAAAAAAAATGGAATTAGGTTTTTTCACAATGCCCATGCACCCCACGGGGAAAGATTGGCAGTTGTCCTTGAGTCAAGATCGCCAATCATTTATATTGGCCGATCAATTGGGTTTTACTGAAGCCTATATGGGCGAGCACACAACCGACCCCGAAGAAAATGTCACTTCATCTGCATTATTTCTAGCAACATTGGCAGATGCAACCAAGCAGATCCGATTAGGTACGGGCACTTTGAACATGCCCAATCATCACCCTGCTGCAGTTGCGGCGCAAATCGCTATGCTCGATCATTTGTTGGGTGGTCGATTCATACTGGGCATCAGTCCAGGTGCATTGCCCTCTGACGCCGAAGCTTTTGGAAATATGGACATGGCCAGACCCGCTATGTTTTTAGAGGCCATCAATATGGTTTTAGATATTTGGAAAACAGAACCGCCTTATCGATTGAAGGGTCAGTTTTGGAGTGTCTCAACTGAGAGAACGTATATTCCAGAAACTGGAATGGGAACGATTCCAAAGCCTTTGCAAAGACCGTATCCTCCGATAGTTGTCACTGCAGTCGCGCCTTTTTCTGCAGGTATTACCGAAGCGGCTGCTCGCGGATGGGATCCCATCTCCGCTAATTTTTTATTCCCTAAATGGGTTAAAACACATTGGACTAAATATGTGGAAGGTTGCGAACGTATTGAACGCACGCCCACTGCCAAAGATTGGCGCATTGCCAAAACTGTTTTTGTAGCCAATGATGAAGCCACTGCAAAAGCATACGCCATGGGAAGCGACGGGCCGTACTACTATTACTATCGAACCTTATTTTCTAAACTCAAGCGTCGCGGTGCTTTGGGTGTTTTCAAAAAAGATCCCCAGCAACACGACGACACCGTCACACTTGAGGGTGTGATGAAAGAATTAATGATCTTTGGCACACCCAATCAGGTAGCCGATCAAATTCACTCATTCCAAGGTGAAGTGGGACAGTTTGGCACCTTGTTGTATGCGGGTGTGGATTGGAAAGATCCCACATTGGCAAAGCAGTCGATGGTGTTGATGGCTGAAAAGGTCATGCCTCAATTGCAAAAAAAATGAAATGACATGCGATGAAATCTGCAACACCGATTAGTACTCAAATCCCCGCGCTGATTGAAGAGCTCACCGAGCGTTATGGCGATCGATTGGCCATCGTTGGCGGTGAGCAACGACTCACCTATCGTCAACTGCAAGTCAAAGTTCAAGAGGCTGCCAGCGGCCTTTATGCATTAGGCATCCGACCCAAAGACCATGTTGCGATCCTGATGGGTAATAAGCCAGAGTGGATTATTTCTTTTTTGGCGGTTCAATGTTTGGGGGCTACTGCGGTTTGTTTAAATACATGGTCAACACCGCGCGAACTCGAGTACACGATTGCACATGCAGAAATTAAATGTTTGATTGCAGTGTCGCAATTTAGAAAATACAACTACCAAGAGATGCTGTCGAATATGCAGCCGCATCGCGAGCGATTGCCGCATCTTCAAAAAATAGTTTGGTTGCCTGAGTTGGGTCATCAACTCCAGTTGAATGTCAATGAATTGGATTGGCAAACCCTGATAGAAGGCGGATCCGTAAAAGCAGATGCAGAAATTGCAAAAGCCAGTGCGCAAGTGAATGCGAAAGATATTGCTGTGTTGCTTTATACGTCAGGTTCAACTGCTGCGCCCAAAGGCATTTTGCTCGAGCAGGGCAATTGGATTATGAATTCTTGGCACATTGGAGAGCGTCAAGGTGTTACGCCGCAAGACCGTTTGTGGCTGGCGGTTTCATTATTTTGGAGTTTTGGAAGCGTCAATGCGTTTCCCAATATTTTTACGCACGGTGCATGCGTGGTGCTTCAAGAGCATTTTGACGCCGAACTCGCATTGCAATTGATCGAAAAAGAAAAGTGCACCGTTGTCTACGGCACGCCCAATATGTTTCAAGCCTTGAGTGAGCATCCTGATCGTGCGCGTCGCAACCTCAAGTCACTGCGAACAGGCGCAATGATTGGAACGCCCGAGCAAATTCAAGTAGCTGTTGATTTGGGTTTGAATGACATTTGCAATGTGTATGGTCTGAGTGAAACTTACGGTAATTGCGCGGTGATGGATTTTCGCGAGCCCTTGTCTTTTAGGATGCATTCGGTGGGTCAACCCTTGCCTGGCGTTGATTTGCGGATTTGCGATATGGAAACGGGTCGTGTCTTGCCTGTGGGTGAGGTGGGTGAAATTCGTGTCAAAGGTGTTTTGTTTCAAGCCTATTACAAAGACCCTGACAAAACCAATGAGTCGTATGACGTTGAAGGGTATTTTTGCTCAGGTGATTTGGGTGAGTTAGATCCGCGCGGATTTTTGTTTTACAAAGGACGCCTCAAAGAAATGGTCAAGAGTGGCGGTATCAATATCGCACCGATTGAGGTGGAAGAGGTGTTGATGCGTCATCCCGATCTCAAAGCCGCTTATGTGATTGGAATGCCTGACCCCCAATTGGATGAAATATTGGTGGCTTTGTTGATCCCCAAATCAGACGCACAAAAAAATATTGATTCGATTCGTTTGTTTTGCAAGCAAGAGTTGGCGGCTTACAAAGTGCCCGCCAAATTTCAATGGGTGAAAGAACAAGACCTGCCCTTAACCAGCACAGGAAAATTACAAAAAATGAAATTGCATGAGTTGGTGATTTCTTCATAACAGTCAATGAAACAGTTCAATCATTTTTTAGGGTTTGGATTATGAATCCCGATCGGTATATCAGAGTATTTGACGTGATCAATTTATTGGTGCAACATAAGGAAGGTTTGCGCCTGACAGAAATCAAAACCGAATTGAATTTACCCGTGAGCAGTGCGCATAATATTTTGCAAACCATGGTCAATGCTGAGTTGGCGACGGTCACCGATAATTTGCGCTATCGTGTGGGCCCTCGCGCTGTTTCGTTGGCATTGCGCACACTGCAATCACTCGATGTGCGCTCAATTGCCAGGCCTTATTTGCAACAGTTGGGCAAAGAGGTTGGGGACGATGTTTACCTAGCAATCAATTTAGGTAAACGTGTGATTTATGCCGACCGATGCTTAGGTACTCAGCGAATTTCTTTGGATATTCGATTGGGTGAATCTTTGTTTTTACATTGCACTGCAACCGGTAAATTATTTGCCGCACTTGACCCCAAACTCACACCTGTCGCGCTTTCAGCCAAGATGCCAAAAATCACGCCGTCAACCATCACAACTCCTGCGGCTTTAGAAGAAGAGTTTAAAAAAATTCGTCAGCAAGGGTTTTCACGTAGTGAAGGTGAGTCTGTTGAAGGTATCGTAGGGTATTCCATTCCTATTCATGATGGGGCGGGTGCTCTTGCAGCAGCCATTCACATTTCTGTTTTGTTCAAGCGAGCCAACAAGGCTCACGAAAAACAATTATTGAGTTCGGCAAGAGAGTGCGCAGAACAAATTGAGAGACAACTGGGTAATTATGAGTGACTCAATGATTTTGATTGAAAACATTTTGCAGTCGTTGTATACGGGTGTGATTGTTGGTTGTATTTACGGACTTATGTGTGTGGGCTTGGCGCTTATTTTTAGCGTGATGCGCGTGATTAATTTTGCGCAAGGCGAGTCCCTGATGCTTGGCATGTACGCCGCATTTTTTTGCTTTGCGCATTTAGGCATGCAAGCATTATTTGGCTCTTATGTAGGGCCATTTATTTCTGCGTTGCTCGCAGGTATTTTTGTATTTGTGTTTGGTATTGTTGTTTATGAAGCATTATTAAAGCATGTCACGGGCATGCGTGTGGCTAATACAGAGGGTGAGGGGCATTACCCCCAATTGACCCTCACATTGGGTTTGTCTCTCATCATTGCCAATGGTGGTTTGCTGTTGTTTGGATCTGCGCCATTGACCATGCGAACACCCTTGTCGTCAAGTGCATGGGAATTGGGTCCTTTGTTTGGAACCGACATGATGTTGTTTCTCAATCAAGGTCGAACCATCGCATCGATTGTTGCAATTGCAGTAGCGGTTGGTGTTTCACTTTTTATCAGTCGTTCTCGCATGGGGACAATGATGCGTGCGGCTGCTGACAATCCACAAGCCGCCACTTATGTGGGTATTCATGTCGGCAAATCACATCGGCTCGCATTTGCGTTGGGCTCAGCCATTACAGCGGTTGCGGGAGGTTTAATTGCAACCTACTACCCATTCCAACCTTATATTGGCATTGAATTTGTAATCATCATGTACACAGGCGTATTGCTCGGTGGTATGGGCAGTGTGTATGGTGCATTTTTGGGTGGCGTCACCATCGGTTTGGTTCAACAACTCAGCACATTGGTATTGCCCCATCAATTGCAAAATGCCGCCATCTTTGTGGCTTTCTTATTGATCTTGTTATTCAGGCCGCAAGGTTTGTTTGGCAAAAGTGTAGATCGGGTTTGATCCAATGAATACGACACAAACATCGAGCACACGTCTTCAGCGTCCTGCTAATTCATGGAAGCAGCCGATGGCCATTATTTGTGTGGCATCGCTCATTTATTTGATACTAACGTGGATGATCAAAGATCGCTACTATCAATTGATGTTCAGCATCGTTCCTATTTGGGCATTGGTGGGCGTGGCTTGGAATATTTTTTCAGGTTACTCGGGCTTGCTCTCATTTGGACACGCAGCTTTTTTTGGACTGGGCGCTTACACCGTTGCTTTGTTGATGGTGTTTTTTAATATCAGTCCATGGTTCGGTTTGGTTGCATCTGGTTTTGTCGGTGCGCTCAGTGGTGTTTTGATTGGGTGGCCCACATTCAGGTTGCGCGGTCATTACTTTGCATTGGCCATGTTGGCTTTTCCGTTGGCATTGCTCTATATTTTTGATTGGCTGGGGTTTCAAGAAGTGACATTGCCAATGAAGCGCGAAGAGCCCTTGCTCTACATGCAATTTGAAGACCAACGTTTGTACATTGTGGTTGCGATGGCGATGTTAATCTCAGCGTTGCTGATTAATTTAGCTTTGGCTAAATCGAGATTTGGCATGGCCTTGTTGGCTATCAAACAAAACGAAGCTGCAGCGATGGCTTCAGGTATCAACCCATTGCCTTGGAAATTCGCAGCCATTGCCATATCAGGCGCGTTCACTGCTTTAGCAGGTGGTTTGTATGGTGTGGTGTTACTCATCGTCACACCTGCTGCAGTTTTTGGTATGTTGTCGTCAGCACAAGCATTGATTGTCACTTTATTTGGTGGCATTGGAACGATTGCAGGGCCAGTCATTGGTGCCTTGGTGTTGATTCCATTGGGCGAAATTTTGCACGCCGAACTGGGTGATAAATTACCTGGTATTCAAGGCGTTGTGTTTGGTGCGGCCATCATCACGGTTGTACTCGCAGCGCCCGAAGGTATTTGGCCTTGGTTGCTTTCTAAATTTAAAAAAGCATCGACCGATGAATTACCACCGCTTGGATTGAATACCGATTCATTTGTGCGTAATAGCGTGCCTGCACCTACCACAGGAAAAGTGTTGATGCGTGTGAGTGACGTTACGGTTCGCTTTGGTGGTTTGTACGCCCTCAAAGATGTGAACTTTGATGTAATGGAAGGTGAAATATTGGGCATTATTGGTCCTAATGGTGCTGGCAAAACCACTTTGTTTAATATGCTCAATGGGTTTGTAACACCCGTGAGTGGTCAAAAAATATTGATCGATCAAGACATCACACAATTTAAAACTTACGATATTTGTCGTGCAGGAATTGGTCGTACATTTCAAATTGTTCGCCCTTTCAAGCAGATGTCGGTTTTAGATAACGTGGTGATTGCAACATTTTTTGCGCAGTCCAATACCGACAAAGCGTATGTGATGGCGCAAGATGCGATTGAGTTGGTGGGTTTAGGTTCTCGCCTAAACACCGTTGTTGCTGGACTCACCACGGTTGAGTTGCGATTAATGGAATTGGCCCGTGCGCTCGCGCCTGCGCCGCGCTTGTTACTTCTTGATGAGATATTGGCGGGGTTGGGTAGCAGCGAGACCGAACACGTTTTAAAAGTTATTGAATTGATTCGTCAAACGGGTGTGACGATTGCCATCATTGAACACACCATGCACGCCATGGTTCGTTTGGCCGATCGCATGATTGTGTTGGACCATGGTCAGGTTTGTGCGCAAGGTTTGCCACAAGAGGTTACCAACAATCCTTTGGTTATTGAAGCTTACTTAGGTAAGAGATGGAGTGCACGTGCTCAACATTAATGGCATCAGCGTTTATTACGAAGGTTTGTGTGCACTCAATGATGTGCGCATCGAAGTCAACTCGGGTGAGTTTGTTGCCGTCGTTGGCCCCAATGGCGCAGGCAAGACCACCTTATTCAAAGCCATTTCTGGCGTGGTGCCACTTAGCGCAGGACAGGTGAGTTACAACGGACAAGATTTATCGAAACTGCAAGCGCATGAGCGTGCCTCATTGGGTATTGCGCATGTCCCCGAAGGTCGACAAGTGTTCCCATCGCTCAGTGTTTTAGAAAATTTACAAACAGGTGCCCAATCCAAACAAGCACGGGATGCTTGGCCACAAACATTGGCGTTCATTCACACTTTGTTTCCGCGTTTGGCCGAACGCAGTACACAAGCCGCTGGAACCTTATCGGGGGGCGAACAACAAATGGTCGCTATTGGCCGAGGGCTTGCATCGATGCCTCAATTGTTGATGCTTGATGAGCCCTCGATGGGCTTGGCACCTGCAGTGGCCGATCAAATTTTTGAATGCATACAGCGCATTCACAAAGAGCAAGGCATCAGCGTGTTGTTGGTTGAACAGCGCGTGGGCGAAGCATTGGAGAGTTGTGACCGTGGCTATGTGCTCGAGTCAGGGCATTTGGTTATGAGTGGCACTCATCAAGAATTGATGCAAGACAGTCGCATCAAAAAATCGTATTTGGGTCTTTAATTTTTACAAGGAGTGAGACATGAGAAAAAACAATCGTCGTGAACTGTTACTGGGAGGTGCTGCCATCGCTGCGTCTGCTGGTTTGCCATCATTGGCTTTGGCGCAGAACCCCAAGGAAGTCAAAATTGCTGTGGGGGTTCCGTTGTCGGGTGCATGGGCTCGCAGTGGTGAATTACACCTCAAAGGTGCTCAACTGGCCGCTGATGATATCAATGCATCAGGCGGTATTAAAGCCTTGGGTGGTGCCAAGGTGAAATTGATTGTGGTCGATGCAGGTGACTCAACAGAAAAAGCAAAAAACGCAGCACAACGCATGTTGTCGCAAGATCCCGATTTGGTCGGTGGTACAGGTGCATTTTTAAGCTCTTTTACGCTGGCAATTACGGAAATCACTGAGCGAGCAGAAGTGCCTTGGCTCACATTGTCCTACTCGGATCAAATCACTGCGCGTGGTTACAAGTATGTGTTTCAAACGTCTCCCATCGCGAGCAAACAATCGGTTGAAGCGATACCTACGATGATGGAGTTGGCCAAAGTTTCTGGCTCACCACCCATTAAAACCATCGCCATTGTGATGGATAACACGGCTTCACCCGTTGCTTTCACCAAGCCCCTGCGCGAAGGTGGACTCGATAAGCTAGGAATTAAATTGGTCGTCGATGAAATTTACACACCACCGATGTCAGACGCTACATCGATTGTGCAAAAAGTTCGCAACGCCAGACCCGACATGTTGCTGCTGATCACCACCAACATTCCAGATACCAAATTGATTTTGGAAAAAATGAATGAAATGGGTATTGGTCGTGGCCGCATTCCAATTTTGGGTAACGGTGGACATTTGGGTTTGCCAGAGCTCTTAAATGTGACAGGCAAAGAGCAACTCGAAGGCTTGATGGTTGCAATGGCCAACTGGAGTGGCAAGGGTCACGACAAATTGGTTGCAGACTTTAAAGCAAAACACAAAGAACCATGGATGCCGCAAGACAGTATTTCAACCTATGGCGACATTTGGATTTTCAAAGAAGCGATGGAAAAAGCAGGTTCTGCTGATCCCAAAAAAGTAGCTGCAGCGATTCGCAGTTTCAATGAAACGGGTGGGGCTTCACGCTTCTTTCCTGGTGGCAAACTGTCGTTCGAGCCCAATGGTCGACGTGCTAATTCAGAGCTGGTCATTATTCAATGGCAAAACGGCGAACCCAAAACGGTTTATCCAGCATCATTTGCTGCAACAACTGCTGCATGGCCCAAGCGATAAAGGGTCATGATGAGTAAATTCCTTCTGCGGTTTTTATGTGTGGTGGGATGGATGGCTGTTGCCAATATGGCAATTGCCGCCTATCCCGATAAACCTGTTCGATTGGTGGTGGGCTTTGCCCCTGGTGGTTCCGATATATCGGGCCGCATCATCGCGCAGCGTTTATCTGAGTTGTGGGGTCAGTCGGTGGTGGTTGACAACAAGCCTGGTGCTTCAGGCAATATCGGCGCCGATATTGTTTCCAAAGCAGCGCCCGATGGTTACACCTTGTTGTTACTCGTCAACTCTTACACCATCAACACTACGATTTATAAAAACCTCAGTTGGGATTTATTGCGGGACTTCTCACCCATTGCTCGCTATGCCAATTCACCTTTGGTTGCGGTAGTGAATGACAAAGTGCCTGTCAAAAATTTCTCTGAATTTTTAACCTATATTAAAAATAACAACGGCAAACTCAATTACGGTACTGCAGGTACAGGCAGTGCACCGCATTTATCGGCCGAATTGTTTTCTGCAAAAACCGGTTTATCCATGACGCATATTCCTTATAAAGGATCTGCACCATCGGTAACTGCGTTGGTGGCTAATGAAGTGCAATTGTCGTTTGGTGCCATGAGTGCATTTGACGCGATGATCAAAGCAGGACGACTCAAACCATTAGCCGTGACTACTGCTAATCGATTTTCTGCCATGCCCGATATTCCAACCATTGCTGAGAGTGGCTTGCCAGGATTTGATGTTGATATTTGGTATGGCATTGTGGGTCCCGCAAAAATGCCACCTGCGATTGTGAAAAAAATCAGCGATGACATTGCAAAAATTGTGGCTGAACAGGAGATTCAAACCAAATTGCGTGATCGCGGATTAGAGCCTGCTTTTTTAGATACTAACAAAACCAACGACTTGATCAAACGTGATGTCGCTCGTTGGCGTGAAATTATT
>Ga0114971_10003041_pt1 | contig 11414 bp, 8 predicted proteins | sample M_140625_MF_Meta_FD_87320 | JGI IMG/M metagenome (GOLD analysis project Ga0114971, IMG submission 87320) | Freshwater microbial communities from Lake Montjoie, Canada to study carbon cycling - M_140625_MF_MetaG | ecosystem: Environmental > Aquatic > Freshwater > Lake | place: Lake Montjoie... | reverse complement strand
TTCCCACTATGCAGAAGTGGTCCATGCAAGAGCGATTTGGTTTTGAAGCCAACAAGGAAGTGAAGAAATAATGTCAAGCACCTGCAAAAATATCCTTGCGCTTTTGGGCGTCATGGTTGCGGTTGCGTGCGTGGGCGCGTGCGGAAAAATTTCGGCCACCGATCCAGCCGACACGGTTGTCGCCTCTTTGCCGCAAGCCGCCATGACCAACTATGCGGAAAATTGTTCCGCATGCCACGGAGCAAATGGTGTCAATGGCGCGGCGCGTCAATTGGCTGATGCAAATTACTTGGCCAGCGTTGGCCGCGACGCCTTGATCAACATCACCACAAATGGCGTTCCCGGCGGTTTTTGCCCTGGTTCTGGCCCTGCTTCGCTTGCGCATTGGAATCCAAAACAAGTCGCGGACTTTGTTGACGGCATGCTGGACGCGTGGGGCAAGAATGGTGTGGCGTTAAGTATTCCATGGTCGGTCAAGTTGGCGCCTGCGGGCAATGCTTCCAATGGTCAAGCGGTGTACGCGGCAACGTGTCAATCATGTCATGGCGCGCCGGGTGCAACGGTGGCATCCGCCAATGGCAGTGTGACCGATCCAAACTATTTGCGCCTGATCACGGACCAAGGACTTCGCTCGGCAATTTTGTTTGGCAGACCAGAGCGCGGCATGCCAGGTTGGAGTGGTCCGTTTCCCCATCAAGCGGTGGACCGCAAACTTTCATCGCAAGAAATTTCAGATGTCCTTGTGTTTCTTCGTTCAACGGCAAGTCAAAAGCAATAGGAGCGCCACATGAGTTGCGATTGTTCAAACACGCCTTCAAGTCAACCTCCGCAAACTCCGCCACCAAGCGCGCGCCGTGGATTTATGTTGAAATTTGGAATTGGTCTCATGGGTATCGGCGGAGCAATCGCATCCATTCCAATTATTGGCTACGCCATTACGCCAGCGTTGAAGAAGTACAAGAACTCATGGATTGATTTGGGTGGCATTGCGGATTTTCCGGAAGGCGAAACACGCCTGGGCAAATTCACCAATCCAAACGCGGCGCCAACCGATGGCGCAAGCGCGGAGCAAGCGGTGTGGGTGCGCTCGTACAAGCCCGCGCAATTTCAAGTTTTTGCCGTGAATTGCGCGCATTTAGGCTGTCCAGTGAAGTGGTTCCAGCAAAGCAAATTGTTCATGTGTCCTTGCCACGGTGGCGTGTATTACGAGGATGGCAGTCACGCCAGTGGTCCGCCACCGCGCGGATTGTTTGAATACAAATGCAAGATTGTGGATGGAAGATTATTAATCGACGCCGGACGACTTCCAGGCTTGGAGCAATCAGTTTAATGTTTCGAACTATTAAAAATATGGTTGGTGGCTTGCTGGGTTGGACTGAGTCGCGCTCGGGCGTGATTACTTTTGTGCAACCCATCTTGACACACCGAGTTCCGCGCGACGCCAAGTGGTGGTATGTGTTTGGCAGTGCCTCGCTGATGTTCTTCAGCATTCAAGTGGTCACTGGAATCTTGCTCGCCACCATGTACGTGCCAAGCGCGGCCGAAGCATATGCCAGTCTGGAATACATCGATCAACAAGTTCCATTTGGTTGGATGTTGCGGGCGCTACACGCGTGGAGCAGTAATGCCATGATTCTGATGGTGTTGATCCACATGAGCCAGGTGTTCTTGCACGCGTCGTTCAAGTTTCCGCGTGAACTCATGTGGATGGTTGGCGTGCTGTTGTTGTTCTGCACATTGGCGCTGGCCTTCACTGGTCAAATCATGCGCTGGGATCAAGACGCCTATTGGGGCCTTGGAATTGGCGCGGCCATTGTGGACCGAGTGCCGGTGCTTGGAAACCAAATACGTAATGTCATGTTGGGCGGACCATATATTGGCGGCGCCACGCTCAGCCGTTTCTTCGCACTGCATGTCTTTGTACTGCCTGGCCTCACAATTGGCTTGATTGGCGCGCATATGGCGCTGATTTTGAAAAACGGAATTAGTGAAATGCCTAAGCCGGGCATGGTGGTCGATCCTAAAACATATGTCGCGGAATATGAGGAGCGCATCAAGAAGACTGGCGTGGCATTCATGCCCGACGCGGCGCAACGCGACATGGTGTTTTGTGGATTGATGCTGATCATTGTTGGTTTTTTGGCGTGGTATTTGGGACCAGTTGGACCAAACGGTATTCCAAATCCAACAATCATTGATGCCAACCCACGGCCTGACTACGCGTTCCTGTGGATCTTCACGGCTATGGCGCTTATGCCACCGCAAATTGAAACCGCGGTGTTGCTCATAGCGCCACCAATCGTTGTGTTGTTCTTGTTGGGCCTGCCGCTGATTTCTAATCGCGGCGAGCGCGCGCCAAGCCGCCGCCCCGGCGCGGTGGTTGTATATGTCCTGATTGCCACGGCTTTGGGAACATTGACATGGCTTGGTGTGGTCAGCGCATGGAGCCCTGTGATGGACGCGTGGACAAGTTTGCCAACGCCCGTGAAATATTTAGTGGGTCGCACGCCACTTGAAATGCAAGGCGCCCTTGTTATACAACACAGTCAATGCCGCAACTGCCACAGCTTGGGTGGCGAAGGCGGATTGCGTGGACCCAATCTTGACAATGTTGGCTCGCGCAAATCGTGGGACCAACTTGTGCGCCAAGTGCAACAAGGTGGCGGCAACATGCCGGCCTATGGTAAAAATCTTTCCAGCGCGGAGACCACGGCCGTGGTTGCGTTCATGACAACACTGCGCAACGCGGGCGCGCCAGAATCCACCATTCCAGGCGCAATGGAGCGACAATCCTCGCCGGATCAGGCCCCAAAAGCCGTCGCCAGCGAAGCAGGAAAGTAATTCATGAATGCTCCCGCGACCATTTGGTCGGCGTGGAATTTTCTTGCGCCATTCACCTTTGTCGCGTGCGCAATTCTGATTGTGTATTGGTGCGGTTGGCGGCGTCTGCACCGCGCCATGCCACTGCGTTGGGGATGGCGGCGCGGAATGTTTTTCACCGCCGGAGTGTGCGCATTATGGATCGCGTTGCAATCACCCATTGATGCTTTGGCGTCTTGGCGTCTTGCCGCTCATATGACGCAACACTTTTTACTGACCATGATTGCGCCGCCGTTGTTACTGCTGGGTTGGCCCATGCCGCCGTTGTTGGCGGGCGTGCCTCGTTGGTTGAGCCGCGATGTGCTGGGACCAATTCTTGCGTGGCCCCGCGCGCAACAGTGTGGAATTTTTTTAACGCATCCACTTACTGGGTGGTTAGCCATGGTGTTGTTGACATGGGGTTGGCATTTGCCAGTGACATATCAATTGGCGCTGGAAGTTCCGACGTGGCACGTGGTGGAGCACATGTGCTTTCTGTGGGGCGGTATTTTATTTTGGTGGAGCGTGGTGGCGCCCTATCCGTGGCGAAGTCCGTGGCCGCGCGTTGCCGTGCCCTTGTATTTGCTCAGCGCAGATGTTGCCAACACAATCGTCGCGGCCATACTGGCGTTCGCGCCCAACGCAATTTATCCCTGGTACGAATCCACCGCGCCAACCTTCGGCGTCACGGCGCTCACGGATCAGCAACAAGCCGCGGCAATCATGTGGATTCCTGGGCAATTGGTGTATTTAATTCCAGCTGTGGTGATTTTGTTCAACGCGCTTTCAAGCACACGCTCGCAACGCGCGCACGCGTCGAAAAACATTTCGTTGCAACAATTTGCATATTCCAATCGTCGCGCCAAGCGACCACTGTTTGACGCGCTTGCGTTGCCTGTGATCGGCGGTGCTTTGAAATCCGCGCGAGTGCGCGGAGCTATTCGTTGGGTGATGTTGATTGGCGCGTTGGTCATCGTGGCGGATGGTTGGTTTGGTCCGCGCGAGGCCTCAACCAATATCGCGGGCACTTGGACATGGACGCATTGGCGCGGATTTACCGCCATGGCTCTTGTGGCGGGTGGCAACTTGGCGTGCATGACATGTCCGTTGATCGCGCCGCGAACATTTCTACGTCGCTTCATCACGCCGCGATTTCGTTGGCCGCGCGCACTGGGCACCAAATGGTTGGCGGCAGTATTGATTGCGGCGTGGTTGTTGTGCTACGAAATCTGGTCTCTGTGGGATTCCAGTTTTGCAACCGCGTGGATTATTGTGGGATACTTGGTTGTTGTGACCGTTGTGGACTTGCTGTTTGAGGGCGCGACATTCTGCAAATGGCTGTGTCCCATTGGTCAATATCAAATGGCGCTCAGCGTGGCTAGCCCGCTGGAGGTTCGCATGCGCTCAAGCGATGTGTGCACAAGTTGCCAAACGCAGGATTGTCTGCGCGGAAACGCCGCGGCGCCGGGTTGCGGAACTGGCTTGTTTATGCCTAAAAAAGTTGGCAATTTGGATTGCACATTTTGTCTTGACTGCGTCTCGGCGTGTCCGCATGACAACATTGGTTTGCTCACGCGCGTGCCGTTCACTGACATTACCCAAGACGGTTGGCGCTCAAGCATTGGAGTTTTGTCCAAGCGCATGGATTTTATTGTGTTGTTGACCATCATTTCTGTGGGCGCATTCGCAAATGCCATGGCCATGACCGAGCCCATGCTTGTCATGGTGCAAGAGTGCCGCGAGTGGATTGGTTCCAACGTTGTAGCCGTCACTCTGATTGTGTTCAGTTGCATGATCGCCATTGCCTTGCCCATGGTGTTGGCGGCGTGGATTGAAGCGCGCGTGGGTTCGCAACACGTTCGCGCCACGATCGCGCAGATGACTTTGTCACTCTTGCCATTGTCCATCACCATGTGGTTGGCGCATTTAGGTTTTCATTTTGTCACCGGCTTTCGCTCGGCGTGGCCGCCATTGCAACGCGCGGCGCAAGACATGGGTCTTCACTTACTCGGCCCGCCACAGTGGAGCGCAAATTGCTGTGCCATCATGCCCGCGTGGCTTATTCCTGCGCAGTTATGCATTGTGGGCGCGGGATTGTTGGTCACTATTTCGCTGATCTGGTCGCGCGCCGAGCAAGGCATGCAACATACGCATGACACATTGCCTGGAATGCTCGCGGTCATGCGCCGCGCGTGCATGGGCATGCTCGCCGCCATCTCATGGTGGGTTCTTGCGGTGTGGATTGTCCTTCAACCCATGCAAATGCGGGGCTTACTTAGCCAATGAACCTGCGCATTCACACATGTATGTTCATGATCTTGCTCGCCTGCGCCATTGCCAGTCGTTCTGTTGCCGACGGTGGACAAGTGATCGCCACCGCCACGCTTGGTCAAGAGCATGCGGTGATGATGGTGAATCCATCCATGCCAAGCGTGGGTTTGGTTGCGGTGATTGTGCGGGTGAGTTCCGGTCTTGAGCCATTTGAATGCACTCTTACCGCGCACAGCCAAGTGGATGCGCCTCCCATTCAATGCATTCTTGGCGCGGACCCCGATGGACTCGGTCAACGCGGGTTGATCGAATGCGCGGAAGCTTCTGTATGGACCATCAGCGCGCGCGTGTCCACAGCCTTGGGAGTTCTGCAATTACAAGGCGAATTACAAGTTTCGCCAGTTCCGCCACATTGGCAAATCCAATTGCCCTGGATTGTATTGTGGCTCCCTTTCGCCATGCTGTTGCTGTTGAGGCAGTGCGCCCGCCGTAGGAACATTCATTACGATGACACCCGCGCAGTATCCTGATTGCCGTATCAACATTGGGAACCTCAGAGACAGTGATTACCCCAGACGATATTTCCAATCAAATTGAAAGCGACGCTCTTGAAGTGTTGCTGATTGATAGCTTTGGTTGCATCATTGCATTGAGTCCACGCGCGGCAAATTATTTCAATCGCCCTCAACATGAGTTGCAAGGCAGGTCGTTAAGCGAGGTGTTTAGCGTGGGAATACAGCCAGCAATTTCTTGGCTGAATCACTTGTCCAAGGCGGGATCCGCGCTACCGCCATTGTTTCTTAACTTGGAGCACGCCCAAGTCGACACTGCGGTGATTCATATTGAAGGCATTTTATACGCCATAGAAGTTGGATCGCGGCCACGCGGTGAAACAGTTGCTGGACTTGCAATTCGACCAAGCACAGACGTGGTGACGCAAGGCGAGTTGATAAGCGCGCAGAGACAAATTCTTGATTTGGTGGCGCAGAGATCAACTCTTATAAGCACATTGGAGTCGGTGGCAGTATTCGCCGAGAAGATTCTTCCAAGCGAGGTGTTTTGCATGTTGATGCCCGTGTCAAAGCAAGGCGTTATTGGCGAAGGTTTGTGCGCCTCGCTTCCCGCGGATATTCGCGGCATTTTGGCCCAGTATAAAAATTCCTCGGACGCCGCCCCTGGTCTGGTGGCAAAAAATACTGGACAGATGGTCTTTGCCAATGGCGTGGAGTTAGACCCAAGATGGTCGGAATATTCCAATCGGTTGCGCGGCCATGGGTTGGTCGCTGTATGGAGTGTTCCTGTTTTTGATTCACGCGCCTCGGTGGTGCGGGCCTTGCTCGAATTTCATTTGCCGGTTCGCCGCGGACCCTCTCGCGGCGAGTTGCAGATGGTCGAAGAATTGACACAACTTGCTCGTTTGGCGATTGACTTGCACCAGGTACAGTCCGATTTGGATGCCAGTGAATCCAGTTTGCGCTCCACGGTGCAAACAATTCCATTGCTTTTATGGCAGACCGATGCGGAAGGACGTTTCACCGAATGTCAAGGAAAAGCCCTTGATTCTCTTGGTTTACGCGTAAGTGAGGTGGTTGGTCATTTAGTCGAGGATATTTTTTCATCCGATAGCAGGGCCAAGCTTTATCATGACAGAGCGCTCGCTGGCGAGAATGTCTCCGGCGAAATCTCCGTGGGCATGTCGCAATTCATCCAGTCGGTTGTTCCGCTTCGCAACGAGGCTGGTGCCATTATTGGCGCGCGCGGAGTGGCGCTAGACGTCACGGCGCAGAGACTGGCCGAGGAGTCCGCGCAAGAGAAGGGCGACCTTCTTAAGATCGTCATTGACACCGCGCTTGACGCGGTGGTGACGATTGATGTGCATGGAAAAATTATTTTGTGGAACAAGCAAGCTGAGTCGATGTTTGGTTGGACAAGCGAAGAAGTGCGCGGCAAACGGCTTGAAGAAACCATCATTCCGCAGAGTTTGGTCAAGGCTCACCAAGAGGGCATACGACGCTACAAGACCCAAGGCCTAGGGCCCATATTAGGCAAGCGCACTGAAACCTCCGCCATCAATCGTCAAGGAGAAATTTTTCCTGTTGAGTTAACTGTGAATCCGCACAAGGGAAAATATGTTGGCGGATTCAGCGCGTTCATCCGTGATATTTCAGATATTCGTCGCAAAGACGCCGCCAAGAGAGCCATCGAGGAGCGTTATAAGTTGGTGATCGAGGCGAGTAGCGACGGGTTTTGGGATTATCAACTTGATGGCGGTGACAGCGTGGTGAGCCCTAGATGTTGGACCATGCTTGGTTACGAAGTCGGGCAGACGCAGTTGAGCACGCCCGATGTGAATCCATTGATCCATCCCGAGGATGCTCCGCTTGTGAAAGAGCTTTGGCATACCCATCTTGCTGGAAAGAGCGCGCGCTATGAGTCACAGCATCGCCGCCGAGCCAGCGATGGATCGTGGCGCTGGATTCTTGACCGCGGAAGAGTGGTCGAGCGCATGAACGGCGACAAGGCTTTGCGCGTTTCAGGAACACAAACTGATATCACCGAACGCCGTGTCATGGAGGCGAATTTGGGCGCGGCGCAACGCATGGAATCTCTCGGCGCGCTCGCGAGTGGATTTGCCAAGGAATTGGAAAGCGTTCTTTCGGTTATCCGCGCCCAGGCTTTGTTGACCAATATCACCTCTGATTTGCCCACCAAGGCGGTGGAAAGTTTGGGGATCATCCAACTGCAGGTGTGGCGCGCCATGACCATGAGCCGCAATCTTATTTTGCTTGGTGAGGGAGGCGACGTTGGCGACTCTTCGCCCAAGATTCAGGTCAGCGACGCCGTGAGCGCGGCCGTGCGGTTGCTCGCTCCTAATTTGCCTCGAACTATTTCCGTTGTGGTGGAGGACCTGACCGATGGGCGCGAATACGTGGCCATTGATTCAAGCCGGTTACAGCAGGCGATCCTGAATATGCTGATGCGTTCGATCGAGGCATTGGCCAACAGCGGGTTAATCACCTTGCGCATTACGCAATTCGTCGACGCAGGCGAGTCGTCGATTCGGGTTGAATGCATTGACAAAGGTGAGCCGCTGAGCGCGTTGCAATTGGAACACGCGTTCAATCCGCTCGCCTCAGATGGATCACTGCGAGGAAGAACCGCGATGGGTCTAGCCGCTGTAAAGCGTTTCGCTCAGGCCGCTGGCGGACACGCCACCATTGCCAATACTCAAGAGGGAATCGTGTTGTGCCTAAGCATTCCCACAATGACGGAGATTGCGTCGCAGGATCGATTACCCATAGTGTTGTTCAAAAATCATCCACTTATGCGACCCATGTTGGTTGAGGCACTGCAAGCCAGCGGGCATCGAGTGATCGCGATCGAGAACGAAAAGGAATTGGTCGCGGCCGCCAAGCGGGCGGGGGCGCAGTGCATTTTAATTCTTGATCAAGCAAGTATCTCCGCGCCTCTTGACGATGTGCTTGATGCGATTAAGGCGGGATTGAAATCCATGCCTCCGGTAATCCTGCTTGTGGGTGGCGCCGAGAAAAATACTCAAGTACACCTGCCCGTCGTTCGCTTGCAGAAGCCATTCATGCTTGATTCGTTGTTGGCGGCGATCGCGCAATTGTCGGTGGCCGCTCAGTCCAAACGCTAACCTCACGTCCATGACTTCAATCACGCCATGCTTGGATGCGCTGTTGAACACGGAAAGTTTCCAGGCATTGGCGCAAGAGCGCTTGAGCACAATGGCGTTTGATTACTACTGCTCAGGAGCGTGGGGCGAGTGGACTTTGCAAGCCAACGTGGATGCGTGGAAAGAAATTGCATTGTTGCCGCGCTCCTTGGTTGATGTGTCGCGCCGAAATCTTTCCTGCGAACTATTAGGAATGCGCTTGCCATTTCCATTGCTGATCGCGCCCACCGCCATGCAGTGCATGGCCGATTCGCAGGGCGAAGTGGCCACCGCGCGCGCCGCCGCAAATGCGGGCGTTCCCATGGTGCTTTCCAGTTTGTCCACGCGCTCCATAGAGGATGTCGTCAACGCCTCAAGCGCGGATGTGGTGATGCAAATTTATATTTCCAGCGACCGTGGTTTCACAAAGGCGTTGGCGCAACGCGCGCAAAGCGCCGGGTGCAAGGCGTTGATGGTCACCGTTGACACTCCGGTGTGGGGCGTGCGCGAGCGCGACATTCACAATGGATTTTGTGTTCCACAAGGAATGTCAATTGTGAATTTGCAACGGCTCGGACAGCCCACCGGTCATTCAGGCAGTGGTATGGGAGCGGCGCTTGGCTGGACAATTGACGCGTCGTTGACATGGAAGGATTTGGACGTGATCCGCCAAGCGGTGAATATTCCAGTCATGGTCAAGGGAATTCTGCGCGCCGACGACGCCGAGCGGGCGTTTGATCATGGCGCGGCGGCGGTGGTGGTGAGCAATCATGGCGGCCGGCAACTTGATGGCGCGGCTCCAACCGCGCGCGCATTGCCCGCGATTGTTGCGCGGGTGGCGGGACGCGGTCCAATTATTGTGGACGGTGGAATTCGCCGTGGCGTTGACATTGTTCGCGCTCTCGCTCTTGGCGCCAACGCCGTGCAGGTGGGTCGTCCAATTTTGTGGGGACTTGCCGCGGGTGGAGAAGCTGGCGTGGCGCGGGTGTTGCAAATTTTGTTTCAAGAATTCGATCTCGCCATGGCGCTTGCTGGTTGCGCTGATGTGTCCGCGGTGACGGCGGATTTAATGTGCCCGCGTCCCTGAGGCGCGGCAGAGTGAAAAACTAAAAAAAGAAAAGCCCAAATCTACTTCATTTGGGCTGTGAAATGCTTGATGTGTGTCGCAAAGTGTCGCAGTGGCGAGGCTCACTTATCGATTAAATACTCCATGCTCACCACGGCCTTCGCGCTTTTTTTAATCGAACTCACGTCGTTCATTCCGTAATCAGAAACCTCATTGGACCCAAAGGGAACAATTTGAAACACGCCTTGCGACGCGTTTGCCAACGCGCCTACTTTGCTACCAGAACTTTTTGCCAACAACTGCGCGCGATCAAATCCATTTTGCGTGGCCTTCTCAAGCAGTTCCATTTTCACGGCCTCCAACACGCCGCATGTGTACTGCGGATCGCCGGAGGCAATTTTAATTCCTTCCTTGAGCAAGTTGGATACTTTCATTTGCAAGTCGGCAATCGCGTTGACACGAGGCGAAGTCACATTGATTGTTTGCGTGGCCACGTAGTAATCCACCTTGTTCATCGCCACGCCTTTTTCATTTTTTGTGTACACGGGTGTGACATCAAGATTGGACATGGTGATTTCCTCGCCGGTGAATTGATTCGCCGTGATTACGGCTTGCACCTTGGCCACCCCAGGATCAAGTTTGGAGAACGCGTCCGCAGTTGAGTTGCCGCTTGCCGTCACCACGCCACTCCAATGGCCGCTATCGGAGATCACGGTGATTTCAGAAACGCCTTTCACGCGAATGGTTTGACCAGATTTTGTTCGCGTGGCAATTGCCGTTCCAACCGCTTGCGAAGAGAGCACCACTCCAAGGGCAAGCGTGGCTCCAAGCAAAAACATTCCTAGTCCAAAATTTTTAACCAGGGGTGGAAAACGTGAAATAAAAGATGTGTTCATGTGCGCAGTCCTTTGCGGAAGATTTTAGAATGTTCAACAACCTTGTCGAACTGCGATCAGCATATGAATTTTCTGTTTGCAAGTAAACACAAATTCATTTGTTTGTAAAAATATCTGAATGTAACGGGCATGCTTTGGCCACGCTTGGACCAGTCTTAGCCCAATCTTAGACAGGCTTGGCTGTTGGTTGTTCGTTTACAGCAACGCCCAAGCCGCCGTAGGTTCGGCGCCGATTGGCGAAGTCAGCCAGGGCCAAATCCAAATCGCGATCACAGAAGTCCGGCCACAACGTTTGCGTGACATAGAATTCGGCGTATGAAATTTGCCACAATAGAAAATTACTCACGCGCATCTCGCCGGCGGTGCGAATCAACAGGTCGGGGTCGGGCAAACCCGTGGTGTAAAGGTGGTCGCTTATGGTTTTTTCGTTGATCGAATCAATCTTCACTGCGCCACTTTTCACACGTTGCGCGATCTCTTTGCACGCCTGGGTAATTTCAGCGCGCGCGCCGTAATTCAATGCCAGGCATAGGTTTAAGCCGTTGCAATGGGCGGTGGCCCGCTCGGTTTCGTCAAGCAAAACCAGCACGTCGGCGTGCAGGCCGTCACGCTGGCCAACGCGACGAAAGCGAATATTGTTGGCAAG
>Ga0114971_10003040_pt1 | contig 11417 bp, 8 predicted proteins | sample M_140625_MF_Meta_FD_87320 | JGI IMG/M metagenome (GOLD analysis project Ga0114971, IMG submission 87320) | Freshwater microbial communities from Lake Montjoie, Canada to study carbon cycling - M_140625_MF_MetaG | ecosystem: Environmental > Aquatic > Freshwater > Lake | place: Lake Montjoie... | reverse complement strand
TGTAGAATTATCAATATTCCATAGCATGGCAATTTTATCTTCCCCATATCCTTCTCTTAACATATTACCATTAACATCAAAAGATCGGGAACTCCCTTCTTTTGCCCACAATTTAGTCGTTGGATTAAAATACCAAGGAGCTACTTTCTGGCTTTGGTCTTTATCCGCATACTCTGCTAAAAAATAGATGTATTGGTCATCATACATCGCCCTAAGTGTCGTAGGAAACTTGTCACCAATATAGCCAGTAAATAAACCATTTCCAGGATCAGGAACAGTAGGCGTAAATTCAATTTTTGAAGCATTTGCCCATACCGCATCTACAGTTCCATCAATAATTGGGGCAGTAGTTGTTTTTAAAGCCAATAGGTCTGTATTATTTGTTGCAGTTGTTGAAACAACCACTTGATCGGTTTTAGTACAATACATAAAAAATAGTACTAAAAAACTAAACAGCGTTACAATTTTTAAAATTTTCATATAATAATCATTTATAGTGAGTGTTAAAATTCCAAGTGTAAAGTGAGTAATTTTTGTTTTTTCAAATACTTACGCTTCTCACGAAACATTATGATACAAATCATAACTAGAAAACTTACCTTTAGTATAAGAATAAAAATTTGTCCAGTATGAACCATTCATTCAACAGCTTCAAGAATATCATTACCAATTCTATTAAGTTTCGGTTCTTTTTATTTACAAAACTACCTGCCGCCTTTTTTGCTGGTTTAAGGATTCATCATTTTGATGCAACCTCATGTGTGGTTCGTATTCGCTATTCATGGTTTAGCATGAACCCATTTAAATCTATCTACTTTGCTGTGGAAGCAATGGCTGCCGAAATGTGCAGTGGGATGTTGGCCTTTGGACAAGTGTATCAACGTAACCCTAAGGTCAGTATGCTGGTCGTGAAAATGGAGGTTGCTTTCGTAAAAAAAGCAACAGGGGTCATTTTATTTACTTGTGAAGATGGACTAATGATTCAAAATGCAATCAATGAAGCGATTGCATCGCGAGAAGGCAAAACTATAGTTTGTAAATCCGTAGGTAAAAACAGCGCAAATGAAGTTGTTGCTGAATTTAATATTACTTGGAGTTTTAAAGCAAAATAGCTTTCGCGTATAATTTTTTCAAATATTACCGCCCAATACCATACAGGCCCGCTCCAATGGAGCGGGCCTGTATAATTAAAGCACTAGCTATATATAATTATATTTTCCTAGCTAGCAAATATTAAAACGTTTTGCTGCCATTGGGTTGAAAAGAATATCTAAAGGTGAAGTAGCGTTGCTTAGAAAGTTTCTCACTATCAGATGCTGTCACAGGCAATGTAACACCACCTTTATAGTAATTAATTATTTCCAACTTGGCATATTTCCCAGATGCAGTTCTGATCACTAATACCCGACCAGCCAATGGCGTAATTAAACTTGTTAATTGATCATAAACATACCAACCTTTTCCACTACCATAAGTAATGGCATAGGAGGCAGGGGCATTATCAGTTTTAAAAACAGAATCAGTAGCGATTGTTTTAATATCGTCAAATAATCCAGTATAAATAAATGCGCCGCCCAAACCAGTTCCACTGGTGCCGCCATTTGTTAGAATTTTTGTACCAGCAAAAGCTAAATCCCACTTGGTACTTGCACTATCTGTATTTAACACAACTTCATTACGCTCTAAGCTATAAAAAGTATACTTGCCTGCACTATAGGGCATTCCTGTTATAGCATTAATACCTAAAACAGTATCTGCTGCTAAGTTTTTCACTGTAATTGCTGTTATAGGAATGACAGATGCTGTTTCGTTTTTTGTACAAGAAATTAGGATACTACTAAGTGTAAGTAATAATAAAAAGGGGGTTAACTTTTGTCTCATAATTTATGTTTTTGGGGTAATTGATATTTTAAAGTGGTGAAAAATGTTCTTCCAGATAAATTGGGTAGGTTTAGCGCATCTATGTAATTCAACATATTATCGCAGCCAAATTGAAAGCCAAAGCCTTTGACGTATTCTTTTCCTACAGCTAAGTGTAAGGCAATATATTCTTTAGCAAAACTATCTCCTGCGTCATAAACTTCATTCCCATTGGTATTATTTACTGCCCATTTGCTTCGATAAAGCGCTCTGATGTTTCCGAACCATCCATTTTGATTACTATAATTAAATTTTAGTTGCGCTTTGTGTTTACTATTATTAGGCAGCCCCACATATTCACTAATATTTAATTTTCGGCTTAACCCATTTACATCTCTTGTATAAACTGTACCCGATTTTATTTGCGCTATCTGATCTTTATCCCCTGTCTCTAAATATTGATAGGCAGTACTTATTGAAAAATGTTTTGAAATTTGATGCTTAGCTTCAAATTCAAAACCAGTTGTAAAAGCACGGCCAATATTTAAGTAACTAAATATTTGTGCGCCTGTAATGTATGCCCCTACCTGTTGTACTTCGATTAAGTTTCGAATATCATTCCTGAATAACTGAAAACTAAAAAAACTTTTGGTATTGGGCACAAATTCCCAAGTTACATGTGTACCAGTAGCATATTCAGGTTGCAGTGCTTTTAATTGATAAAAATTATTGTACAAGGTGCCTATTTGACCAAGCGTATTTAATTGGCCGATTACTTTTTGTGCTTGCGCAGTTCCAAATACGCTATAGGAACCTGCTGCCGCATTGGTGAAATCTAAATATAATTGTCTAAAGTCAGGTGCTTTAAATCCTTGGCCTATACTTAACCTGATGCTGTTTTGCTTATTTAATTTATATAACATAGAAGCCTTTGGGCTCCATGCAGAAGCATAGGTTTGATTATGATCAAAACGAATACCTCCAATTAGTATTAATTGTGAATTGGGTGTCCACTCCCATTGGTTAAATACATATTGATTCGTATTTGTCTTTCTTATTTTTTCACTATCATAACGACTACTTTTAACACCTTCCATAACTGCACCACCGCCTACAATCGTGGTAAGATTTTTGTTTACTACCCAATCTGTTTGATTTTCAAGTCTATTAAATAAATGATCAAGTAAGTCAGTATATGGTAAACCAGATATAGTTAATAAATTTTGTACTGCATTGTATTGTGTGATATAGGATCTAAAGCTTGTTTTTAAACTATTTGAAAATCGATGATTTACAGAACTTGATAAATTATAATCTGTATTTTTTTCCTCCCCATTGGACTGTATGATAGTGCCTCCATTGGATACGGAGATTTCATTCTTTATTTGCTCATGGGTAAACCGCAAACCTACTAGTACATTGGTATTATTGCTTACATTATATTTGAATTGTTGGTTTGATGCGAGCCTTTGTATAGGTGTTGTTACTCTAGATGCCGTGCTAGGTCGAATACTATAGCCATCCGTACTATAATAATTGTAATACCCCTGATAAAAAATAGACTTAACGGCTAATGAGTTATTCAGCCCCACATCAACTGTATGATAGGTGCCATACCTAAGTGAAGATTGTAAAGGTATTTTAGTAGTTGCATCTGTAATGATATTAATAACCCCTGCCATGGCCTCGCTACCATACAAACTAGAGGATGGTCCTTTAACTATTTCAATTTTTTTTATATTTCCTAGTGCAATTCTATTTAAATCCAATACACCTGCTGTCCTCCCCACCAAAGGTTCTCCATTGATTAGGATAATTGTATAATCGGGGTTTAGGCCTTGTAATTGTACCCCCGCACCAAAACCACTCGTCATGGTTAATCCGGGTTGTTCTCTTAAAATATCAGTTAATCGTAAAGCGCCAATCTGTTGTATCGATCTTGAATTAATAATGGTCATAGGTACAGTAACATTACTCAATTTTCGCTCTGACCTAGTTGCAGTAACCACCACACTATCGCCTTGTAATTGTATGGTGTCTTTTACAAATGTAACTTGACTAAAAAGACAAATTGGCGTAAAAAACAAAAAATATAATAATCTTACCTTCATCAGAACGCGAAGTTCCGATGTAGAAAAAGATTAATTTCAAAATCAATTGAAAAAGTAATTCTAAGCGTATTAAAAATGACAGTGCTATGACATAACCAAGGATAAAATTTTAAATGATGACCTATGTCATACTTTAATTACTCTTGCTTTTGTTAATAATTTTCTGAATTTCTTTTACCTCTGAAGCTAAAATAAAATATTCCAGGAATCGTTTATCGTCTTCCTTTCTAACGCTAACAATCAATGGATTTGGGCCATTGGTGATAATTTGATATTTATCATTGATACCATTAATTACATCACTTCTGACCTTTTTTTGCAATCCTACATTCTTGTCTTTGATGCCTAAAACATGATTTATTTGATGTATTTCAATTTTTTCATTCGCTAATGAAGCTTGTAAAAGCAAATCAATTAATGAAATTTCGGTACCCACAAAGGCTTGACTCACTGATTTTGCTTTTAAATGCTTGAGTTGTGACAATACTATTCTTTGTTGAATCTTTTGTTTAAAATAGCGTGTAATAAAAAATATTATTAAAATAAATAATAATACAAACGCTACATATTTATCACTTCCAGTATCTCTTCTCCAAATAGGAAATCTCAATAATTCAAAATTTGATAAGTTAAAGGGTACGATTTCAAATTGTCCACTGAAAGGGTAGAAAAAATATATCTGTCCGTTATGTTCAAAAGTATTTCTAAATCCTACACGTCTTATAAAAAATTGATTATAATCAGGTTTTATAGATTTGTAAATTTTATTCTCAATAAAATTGATATAGTATATTTCATCATTAATGATATGTAAAAAACCATTTTTGACTGATAAGAAAGCAGTTGGATTTTTATCTTCTGCAAATATTTTTTTGACACTTGGATCTAACATACCCAATTTGAACCATGCTTTTTGTTTCAAATCCAAATAGTAACTTTCCCACTGATTTTCTAATTGACTTTCAGGAATAAATTTTAAACCAGAATTCAAGACTGTTTGAAATGGAACAAAAAGTTTTTCTGCTTTATTGGAGTACCATCGATACCCATTTGAAAAAATTTCATAATTCATGGGGACAATATCCCATTGCTTATCAAATAAATTAAATTGGCGGATATGTCCATTCGTTTTCCAAAAGCCATAACCCCCATAACTATATATTTGATCATTGTATAAAAAATTATAACAGCCAATATTATAGTTTATGTTAATGGTTCTATCAATTCTTCTAAACTCCAATGAACTATCTTTTTGACTAAATAGCTGATAAATAAATCCAGTTTGCTGAATATTGACATATAAACGCTCATCATCCTTAATCACCTCCTGACCATTTGGTCCGTAAACAGTTCCCTGAACTGGAATGATATAATTATCTGGGCTAAGATTGATATTAGCATAAAGGTCCTGGTAGGATAGAACTTTTTCTAAAAAAGGCGTTTTTTTGACAAAATAAACCGTGTCTAATTCGGAATGTTGCGCATTAATTTGCGTAAACCCTAAAATATTTAGAAAAATGATCAAAAATACATATTTAACACAACTCATTGAATATCAATTTTAAAATAGGTAAATAACGTATATGAAATATATAAATACAATTCAAAAATAAGAAATAACCTATAAAGAAACTCAATTAGTAACATAATATCTAACTAAGATTATTGAGATCAATGATATTCGCCATAGCTTTTGGGGGAAAGCTATGGATTTTGTAAAGGGAGCCGGGAAACCAGCTCCCTTTTTTTAATTAATACACCCACCATTTTCTTCAAATCTTCCAATCAAACTACACTCGACCTTAATCGGTTATTTTTGTACTTACAATATTGTAACTATTTGATTTTCAAATGAATAGTTATTCTTAACAATTTGGTAATATTGGGAACAGTGTAATCAAACCCCAATCAAGGAAATTTGCAAGGCTTATTAAATTAACAATAAAACCTATTTTATGGACTTGAATTCTATTTTTAAAATTTTTCTTCCAAAGGACCGTGTTTTTTTCCAACTATTTGAAGATGTAGCAGAACACGTTTATGAGATGGGCGTTAAGTTAAAGGAAATGGTGACTGAACCAGATGCAGATAAAAGAGCAAATATTTTAGCACAAATTGAAAACCTAGAACATATCAATGACGATTTAACACATAATATATTTACAGAACTAGGACGTAATTTTATCACGCCCTTCGATAGAGAGGATATCCATTATTTAGCAACTTCACTAGATGACATTGCTGATTATATATATGCATCTGCTAAAAAAATTAATTTTTATAAGGTCAATCCAAATGATACTGGTATTCACAAATTAGCGGAATTAGTTTTACAAGGTACCATTGAAACTAAAAAGGTAGTATTAGGTTTACGTAATATGAAAAATATTAAGGAAATGACCGAGGCGATGATCAAAGTAAATAGTATTGAGAATCAAGCGGATGATGTATTTGATATGAGTATCGAAAAATTGTTTGAACAAGAAAATGACTTTAAAGAGGTTATTAAGAAAAGAGAGATTTATCAAGTACTTGAAATTGCTACTGATAAAATTGAAGACGTTTCAAATGTAATCGAATCCATTATTATCAAGTACGCTTAATTTAATCCAAGATGACCCTATTAATTGTAATTATTGCGTTAGCATTAATATTTGATTATATCAATGGATTTCATGATGCAGCAAACTCCATTGCTACCGTAGTTTCAACAAAAGTATTGACGCCATTTCAAGCTGTATTATGGGCGGCACTATTTAACACAGTTGCTTTTTGGATTTTCAAAGACCATGCTGTAGCAAATTCTATTAGTAAAACCGTTTATAAGGATTTCATCACCTTGCCTGTAATTTTTTCAGGTTTGTTGGCTGCTATTTTTTGGAACCTACTTACTTGGTGGTATGGCATCCCTTCTTCCTCCTCACATACTTTAATTGGAGGCTTTGCTGGCGCTGCAATTGCGCATGCACTTATGATTAAAGGGATTGATTATTCTTGGGCTAAAATTGTTGATGCGGATACTATTTTAAAAACAATATTGTTTATATTTTTAGCACCGATTATTGGAATTATTATTTCCATTTTTATTACCGTAGTCACCATTATGCGTAATGTTTGGATACGTTTATGTATAATTTCGGTGGTTACTTTAGCAACCGTTTTGATGTTTGATCATTTTGAAGCATCTAAAATGAACGAAAATGTTCAAAAGTTTTACGGTATTGATAAGTACAAAAAAGAGGTATCAAATATTAAGGAAGAACTTAAGGCGAACAAATCAGATACCACACTTTTGGCTAACTTAGTAATCAATGAGGAGAAGTTATCAAAAGCGACTGCTTTTTACGAACAAATAAAACCTGCCGTAGACAATTTTGATGTTTTGGGTGCTGATTCCATTGCTGCAATGGCAAGCAACAATGGATGGCTTAAAACTGTCGCTATTAGTCGATTAAAAGATGAGGTGAGAAACGCAAATGACTTTTTAGTATTGGAAGCCAAAGCGCCAGAAAATAAAGAGGCAAAAGCGGAATATGGAATTGCTAAAAACGCCACCGAAGGTTATAAAGCTCCTTTAAAGCTATATCTGGAAGGTGCCATTGACTTAGATTCCACACTTATTTTAGTGAATAGTATTTATCCGATTCAAGAAAAAAATAGTGATAAGGTTAAAGCAAAAATTACCAAATTCAATATTGAAAAAACTTTTTCAAGTGAAATTGACAAAGCAGACAACTCAATGATTGTTTACGGAATCATTGGATCCTCCATCTTATTCATGTTAGTTTACATATATGTTGAAAAAATAAAAACACCAACAGCGCGTAGTGTTGCATATATGTTTAAAAAATTACAGTTATTTAGCTCCGCCGCATTTAGTATTGGTCATGGTGGTAATGATGCGCAAAAGGTAATGGGTATTATTGGGGCTGCATTAATTGCTAGTGGAAGTATTCAAGATTTTGGCCAACTACCAAATTGGGTGCCTGTCGCTTGTTATTTGGCAATCGGGTTGGGCACGATGAGCGGTGGTTGGAAAATAATTAAAACAATGGGTTCTCGTATTACTAAAGTAACTCCTTTAGAGGGCGTAGCTGCTGAAACTGCGGGCGCCTTTACGCTTTTCTTTACCGGACAAATGGGTATTCCTGTTTCAACTACGCATACCATCACAGGTTCAATCATCGGCGTAGGTGCTACTAAAAGATTAAGTGCTGTAAGGTGGGGTGTCACGACTAACTTGTTGTGGGCTTGGGTATTAACCATCCCTGTTAGTGGTGTATTAGCTGCCATTACTTATTTGATTGTAAATTATATTACTAAATAAAATATTACCATAATATTTGGATCCAACACGCCAAATATTATGGTAATTCTCCTTCCTAAAATATATTTAAGGCCTAAATTTGTGCATGCAAATTAAACTGCGCCTTTTCATTTTTTTGTTTCTTACTATTTATTACAATTCCTACGCCCAGGATTCCAGTTACAGTGATTTGTCGCCAGTGATTGTCACCGCTAATAAATTAAAGGAAAAGCGTTCTCAAGCACCCATTGCCATTTCAATATTATCGTCAAAGCTAATTGAGGAAACAAAGGCACAAAGAATAGATGCCCTTTTAAATAAAGTGAGCGGTGTATACATGCCCACCATTGGCGGAGAGCAACATATGATGTCCATACGACAACCCATTTCATTAAAAGGGTTGTACTTATATTTAGAGGATGGCATGCCGATTAGAACCAGTGGTTTATTTAGTAGCAATTCCCTTATTGAAATTAATACGGCTAATATATATTCCATTGAAGTGATCAAAGGACCAGCAAGCGCTTTATATGGTGCGGAAGCTATTGGCGGTGTGGTGAACTTTTTATCACAACCAGTAACAACTAAAAATACACTTGATTTAACTACTCAAATAAATAATGCCGGTTTTAAAAAATTGGATATTTCGGGTGGCATACCCAAAAAAAAAGGGGGCTGGAGTATGAACGGATCCTTTATAAATAAAAAAAATGGTGCAACAGAATATAGTGACTATAATAAAAAAGCATTTTCAATAAAAAAAGATTTTATCATCAATAAAAAATTAAAGGGCTACCAAACCATTAATTATATTGACTATTACACACAAATGACTGGGTCATTAGATAGCATCAAGTTTTTTCAACAAAATTTTAGCTCGCAGCAAACTTTCACATTTAGAAAAATTAATGCTTTGCGATTAAGGCAAAATTTGCAGTACGATTGGAATGCAAACACAAGTACTACGATTAATTTGATGTATCGAAATAATACCATGGACCAAAATCCCACTTACTCCATTGCATCCACTAGTAACCCCACCAAATTCAAAGGTCAAGTTAATAGCAATCAATTTGATGCCTATGTTTTAGATATTCAACATAACTGGAATTTAAAAGCAATTAATAGTAAGTTGTTCATTGGCGGCTACTGGGATTTTACGCCACAAAATTTAATCGCGCATTATATTGATATATTGAAGGATACTGCTATTGGGAAATATACTAAATATAATTATCCGACGAAGGATTCCTTAATTACCTCCTACGAGACTGAATTAAATAACAAAGCCATTTACGCAAATTATATTTTTGATATTAATAAATATATTCGCTTGAATGCATCTATTCGTTACGACGATTTTACCTACCTTTTTAATAATCAATTAACTACTGGTACCCCATCTGCCAATAACCATTTTACCAACTGGACGCCAAAATTAGGAATCAATTTTAATCGAAATCATCATGGCGTGTATGTCAACTATAGCGAAGGATTTGTCCCGCCTCAGATAACTGAAATTTACAATGCCGTCCGAGTTCCTTTTTTATTGCCTCAAAAATTTAAAAATTTTGAGATAGGTAGCTGGTATCAAAGTAAAAATATATACGCGGAAGTTTCCCTCTATCAGCTCACTGGTGAAAATGAAATTATTTCGGTACGGCAAACGGATGGTGTTAATCTGAATCAAAATTCAGGAGCAACGAAGCACATAGGTCTTGAATATCAAATGAAGTATCAATTAAATGCACAATGGGAATTACAAATTAATGGGACCAACACAAAACACACTTATATTAATAACTTAATCAAGGGGACAGATGTAAGTGGAAATGAAATGAATGCCGCACCACGAAATTTTACAAACATAAGCGCAACTTGGAAGCCCAATTCAAAATGGAGATTATCGATCGAGGAATTACATCAGTCTAAATATTTTATGGATGAAACAAATACCACAAGCTATGCTGGGTTTGATGTTTTAAATATGCGCTTTGGTTATACTTTAAAAAGGACCGAACTGTGGTTAAATGTATTAAACCTTACGAATGCCTATTATTCAACAATGGCAACCAAAAATTTTAGCGTAAAAGGTACAAGCGCCTACTCCTATTATTTAGGCGATGCAAGAACAATTACCATTGGATGGAGATGGCATATAATAAAATAAGAAGCCGTTGGGCTTCTTATTTATATTGTTTAGAACGCAGCTCTTATCCCAGCGTTACTTTTTTATACTAATTACCTGCACTAATCCTAATTCCACCCATTCCACCACCTCTTTGCATATCCTTCATGATGGTTTGCATTTCAATTTGGAATTGCGCGCGATTTAATTTTTTTCCTTTAGTAGGCTGCTTTAATTCCTTAGGTGAATATTTAGGAATATAATTAATTGCTGATATTACATTACTACCATTATCGCTATCTACTTCTAAAATTGCCCCTGGTAAACCGCTGTAGGTATCAGGCCCAATGGATAAAGGAATCGCTTCTGTATACCAAACTACGAGTTCAATTTCCTTGGGTTTTCTATCTGCTTGCTTTGTCGTATCTCCGTTTCTTCCACCACCGCCACCACCACGACGATCTCCACCAAATCCACCAATACGCATTGTAAATGCCATTGGAGCTACTGAGGTAGTCGCTTTTTTACATACATAATTAGCAATCGTCTTAGTTTCATCTGATAATTTCCAACTATTGGGCTTTAAAGTATCAATGATTAAATATTCATTTTCAAATATAGATCGTGCTTCATATTGCATTTGAGAGGCAATATCAGTGTAGGTATTTGTTTCTGGCATGCTGAACATAAAACCCATACCTCTTGAACCACCACTACCAGGTGCACCGCTATTCGCAAAAGGATCAGGTGCATCTTCATTAGGAAGCGTTTTGAACACCGTTGCTTGTTCGTTAAATACAAGTTCAAATTTTTCAGATCTAAATTCAGGAATATTACGCCTCATTTCAGGATCCGTAATCATTTTATACAAATTAGTTTTTCTTTCAAAAATTAACTTGCCTTCCTTTACCTGAGCCGTTACATTTGATAACGATAATACAACCATCGTTATTAATAAAATCATTTTACGCATATACTTTTTTTAATGTGTTTATAAAGATAATTAATTTTA
>Ga0114971_10003037_pt1 | contig 11427 bp, 8 predicted proteins | sample M_140625_MF_Meta_FD_87320 | JGI IMG/M metagenome (GOLD analysis project Ga0114971, IMG submission 87320) | Freshwater microbial communities from Lake Montjoie, Canada to study carbon cycling - M_140625_MF_MetaG | ecosystem: Environmental > Aquatic > Freshwater > Lake | place: Lake Montjoie... | reverse complement strand
GAACCAGGTTGAACAGGCGGGGCAAAGTCCTTATCTTCGAGATGCACAACATCTGCAGATAACGCTCCCGCTGACAAGAACACCATCGAGACCCATACAGCATCTGCCATTAGCAAGTGCAGCACCTGCATTACAAGGGGAGCCTTAAGCCACACATTCAAACCACCGACCGCCGTTTGTAGCACAAAAAGCCAGACAACGAAGTTACTCCACTTTGCGGTGTCACGACTCGGTCGTAGGTGCCGAATCATTGCTGCAACAATCACGACAAAGCAACCAGCACTGAGGGCGATGTAAGGGTGCAAAATCCGAAGTCTAAGAATGGCGGGTGCATTATCGGCCTGTGCAAGGCGCATCACTTCCTGATGCGATTGTGCAGGGTACAGCGTGTCTCCCAAAGCCGTTATGGCTCCTGAAATACCGAGCACAATCATCGTCAAGAATGTAAGCAGGATCGTGGCAAGTACTGGACCCTGATCTCTGAACCGAAGCGCAGGCCTGTTACTCGCACACCACGCGGTGATTGCAGACGATGTCAGGAGCAAAAATGTATTTGTGAGGTGTAGAGACATCCAAAACGCACGGAACATGCTTTTGTTATCAGCGACTAGGCCAGCGTTAACAATGTACTTACCGATCCACGCTTCAAATCCTGTCAAAACCAACATCACCAACGCTGCGTGCGTTGCCGTGTGCCGGAATCGAAAGCGGAACCCAACTAGACCTACAGTGAGGAGGACCAGTAGGCCATCAAATGCTGAAATCCGACGATGCGTGATTTCAATAATGGTTTGGATGGTGGGAGCTAGAGGCACGACCTCGCCGTTACAAAGTGGCCAGTGGCTACCACAGCCATCCCCTGACCCCGTCGCTCGGACAATGGTGCCCGCTAGAATAGTCACGATGTGCCACACTAATGTCGCCCACGCGATTCTGGATATCCATTTGAGCGGTAGTCCAGGCCCGTCTGCAGTCGAAGTGTTTAGTTTAATAGCCTTACCGATTCCCATACCACCCGTTAATATACCGAGGACAGCCGGACATTCCATGGGCATATATGCATAATTCGTGAAAATAGTCACAAACTTGTCCAAAGCATTAATGGCAGCATCGCAGCGGCACCGGTAAAACACGATGCAGCATCCCATAACAGCGGAGACTAACGTGGCAGGAACAAATCCGTATATCGACATCCCTCAGGCTCCAAAGCCTACATCCCCATACACATTGATTCTTAGAATGGATGGCAACGAACATACACTCACCGTTGACCCGAGTCAGATTCCCTACGGACGCTCTGGACAACCAGGCTCCATCCTCGATATCTGCGAAGGATATGACCTTGCACTCGAGCACACTTGCGGTGGTGTGTGCGCATGCGCAACCTGCCATGTCATCGTTCGAGATGGACTATCGACATGCAATGAAGCCACAGATGATGAACTGGATCAGCTGGAAGAAGCTCCCGGCATAGCGTTGAGTTCGCGCCTCGGGTGCCAATGTGTACCGAATGGCTCCAGCAAAGTCGTCATCGTCGAAGTTCCGGGCTGGAATCGTAATGCAGTCAAAGAAACGCCTCACTGATTGCAGTAATGCAATTCCGCCGGTACTATAAGCGTCGTTACGAGGGCGGTTGGCGCAGTGGTAGCGCGCTTCCTTGACACGGAAGAGGTCACAGGTTCAAATCCTGTACCGCCTATAGAAAAACACTCTACGGACTACGTAGAGTGTTTTTTCACTTTTCTACGGGCTTTAGATTGGTTGCTGCAAAGTCAACCAGCCAAGATGTTGGTGGATGCTCTTTGCAGCGTTTCTGATACCGTGCTGAAACAGCTACGACAATAGGTCAGTGACAACATGTCCGTGCACATCTGTGAGGCGATAGTCACGCCCTTGGTTTCTGTAGGTTAGTTGATGATGATCGATACCGAGTTGATCCAGAATCGTCGCCTGCAAGTCGTGAACATGGACCACTCCCGGGACAAATTTGTCCTTTGATGGCGTAATCACATTCCCATTTTTGTCCAACAAATTGTAACCGTAGTCATCCGTGCTACCGTAACTGAAGCCACGCTTCATTCCCGCACCTGCCATCCATAAGCTAAAGCACCTCGGGTGATGATCGCGACCATAGTTGTCCTTAGAGATTGCTCCCTGAGAATAAGCTGTACGTCCGAACTCTCCACCCCAAATTACCAATGTGTCATCCAGCAAACCGCGTCGTTTTAAGTCGATAATCAGGGCAGCACTTGCCTTGTCCGTGAGCTTTGCCTGGTACCGGGCATTTCCAGGCAGATCCCCATGATGGTCCCAGCCCTGATGGTAAAGCTGAATAAAGCGAACGCCTTTTTCTGCCAAGCGGCGGGCAAGAACACAGTTCGCCGCAAATGTGCCTGGGGTGCGGGCATCCTCACCATACAATTCAAATGTTTCTGCAGGCTCGGATGATAGGTCTGTAACTTCTGGAACGCTCGTCTGCATCCTAAATGCCAGCTCGTATTGCGCGAGACGGGCATCCACTTCAGGATCACCCGAAACTTTGCTCTGCTGGCGCTGAAGGACGCCTAAAGTGTCTAAGACATTCCGGCGGGATGTTGCCGAGACGCCTTCTGGATTCTTCAAATATAAAACAGGATCTTTACCGGCGCGGAACGGCACTCCCTGATATCGGGAATCCAGAAATCCACTCCCCCACAAGCGGGCATACAGCGGCTGGTCACCCTGACCTTTTGTCACAAGAACTACAAACCCAGGCAGGTCTTTGTTCATCGAACCCAGGCCATACCCAACCCAAGCTCCCATCGAAGGACGACCGGCGATCTGCGACCCTGTCTGAAAAAATGTCATCGCAGGATCGTGATTGATCGCTTCCGTCCACATACTACGAACCAGACAAATGTCATCCGCGACGCCACCAATATTCGGAAGTAAGCTGCTCATCCGCATTTTGGACTTACCATAATCAGCAAAGTCGAAGGCACTCCCAGCCATAGGCAGACTGGCTTGATTTCCACTCATCGCTGTTAGGCGTTGTCGTCCGATCACCGATGATGGCAGCTGGTTTCCATGCTCTTTACGAAGCAACGGCTTTTCATCGTACAAGTCGATATGCGCCGGACCACCACTCTGGAAGAGATAGATCACACGTTTGGCCTTGGCAGCCTTTCGAGGAATGCCAGCCGCCTGTAATCCTGATTCAGCCAGACCAAGTGCTCCCAACCCAAGGGATGCGCTTCCTAAAAAGTGACGTCTCGTCATCTGCAATGGATCAAATTCAGTCATATCCCTACCTCTTCCAAACACAAGCATCCGAGTTAAGGACTGCCTGAGCCACCATCGTCCATGCAGCCACGATGTCTCTCCCGATGTTCGTCTTTATTGGATGTTTGCCGACTGCCGCCACAAGCTTGGCATCATTAGACTTATTGGCAAAGAACTTAAGCTGCTCATCAAGTAAATTGTTCAGTGCTTTGAACTCGATGGCATTCGGTGTTCGCCCAGTAGCCGTTGTATACATTTGAATGAGCCGCTTCCGGTTATCTTCTGCAGGACCTGAAACAGACAGGATATTTTCAGCAAACACGCGGGCGGCCTCTGCAAACTGAACATCGTTCATGAGTACGAATGCCTGTAAGGGAGTGCTGGTGCTCGGGCGCCTGGCGGTACAAACTTCACGTGTAGCAGCATCGAAGGCAATCATGTTGACCATCGGGGATGTCCGCTTCCATACGGAATAGATAGATCGACGGTACAGGTCAGTGCCCAGACTCTCGTTGTATGCGGGGCTCATCGAGTTTGTTTCGCGCCACAAATCACCTGGTTGGTATGGGCTGACGGGTGGCCCGCCCATTTTGCGATCCAAGAGTCCAGCTATTGAAAGTGCAACGTCTCGAATTTGCTCAGCAGTGAGACGTCCGCTTGGCCCACGTGCGTAAAACTTGTTTTCAGGATCGAGCTGCCGCTCAAGTTTCGACACATTCGATGAACGTCCATAGGCATCTGAGAGTGCAAGCATTTTCAGCAAACGCTTGACATCCCAGTTGTGATCCCTAAAGTCGCTGGCGAGCCAGTCCAACATCTCTGGATGCGTAGGGCGGCTACCCTGAACACCAAAGTCTTCTGCTGTTTCAACAATCCCTCGGCCAAACAGCTGCATCCAAAAACGGTTAACCGCCACTCTGGCTGCCAGTGGATTCTCTTTGCTGACCATCCACTTGGCCAAGTCAAAGCGATTTGCCTTCGATGTCCGGAGCGGTGGCAAGAATGCAGGCACAGTACGACCGACTAGGCGGTCTGCCGTCTTCGGTGCATCGTATGCGCCTCTGGCAAGGATAAACGTAGGCCGAACGCCAGGCATCTCTTCCATTGCCAAAACTTCGCGGACGCTATCCTCTGCCGCAGCCACAGCAAATCGGGCATCCTGCAGCTCTTTGCGTGTTGCATCGAGCGATGAATCTTGTGCACCGAGATATGTAGCAGAATCCTCGGGTGCAACTTCACTAAGCGTGCGTGGTGCCTCTGCGGGGATTCCTCGGGACATCCATGCTACCTCTGACGAGGTCAATGCACGGTTGTAGATCTCAATCTCATCTACTTTGCCGCCGCGGAAGCCACGTTCCCGGAAGCGCTCTCCGACATTGATGGCATGCGTGCCGGTACCCTTCCAAATGTGATCCCGGACGATGTTGGTCTCCTGTGGGACACCATTAATGTAGATCCTGTAGCCTGCTGCCTTGCTGGATCCATCGTAGGTGACCGTAAGGTGAGTCCACTCTTTGGCCCTAATTCGTTGCTTTGTCTCTACAGCGATCGCATTCCCAGGCCAGTGCCGATACATCCTCGCCGTGACACGCCCCGCCTTGATCGTTACATCGCCACCATGAAATCCAACATCCGTGCCCGCACTTCCATGGAAGACGACCATTTGTTCATCATCCACACGTTCATCGAAAATCCACATCCCGACGGTGTGCGGCACATGACGTGCAATACGCCCCGATCCGCCAAGCGACAAGGCATTATCGCCATTTAGCTGAATCGCATCTCCTTTGAAGCCCTTGGTGGTCGCTAAGCCAAGCGGTGCAGATGCTGCTTCGGTGAAGCCCGGTGCAGAGTTGGCCAGTGATGTGCCATTTCGATCATCTAGGCGATAGCGCGCCGTAAGTCCAGGGCGTCCCGGAGAAAACGTGCGGCTTCCTGCCGGCTCGGCACTCTGGCGATCTCGAAGGGATGCTTCCAATTCGTTAACGCGCTGTTTAGCACGTTCGATTGCCTGCTCCTGGGCTGGTGTTGGAATCAGAAGGGATGGGGTTGGAACGATATCACTTTGGTTATAGAGGCCGTATTCATCTACATTATTGACAAAGGATGCCATTGCGTAGAAGTCCCGCTGCTTGATCGGATCGAACTTATGGTCGTGGCAGCGCGCGCACTCGAACGTAAGGCCAAGAAACGCGGTGGTCGTGGTCCTGACCCGGTCAGCCACACCTTCCATCCGCCATTCCTCAGCGACTGAACCACCTTCGTTTGTCATTCTGTGGAGGCGCTGAAATGTCGTCCCAAGCTTTGTTTCAACCGTGGCATCGGGGCGCAAGTCGCCTGCAATTTGATTGATGATGAACTGGTCGTAGGGCATATTTGCGTTGAAGGCACGTACGACCCAGTCGCGGAATGGCCACGTAGGTGATAGCTGATCGGATTGATACCCGTATGAGTCGCCGTAGCGGGCAATGTCCAACCAAGCAACTGCGGTATGTTCGCCAAAGGCTGGGCTTGCAAGGAGGCGATCAACGACGTTTGCTTTCGCCTTTGGGGATGAATCGGCAACGAATGCCATAACATCTGCATCGGATGGTGGCAAGCCTGTCAGGTCAAGCGTGACCCGCCGCAACCACTCGTATTTGGATGCTATGACCGATTTGACAAGTTTACGCTTGGTTATCTCACTGTTGATGTAGGCATCTATAGGATTACCCACGCCTTTAGGGAGTTTAGGATTCTGAACTGGTTGATAGGCCCAGTGCGGCTCGTAGTTTGCCCCTGCGCGTATCCAATCCGCGAGCTTGGCTTTTTGTTCGCGGGAGATCACGCGCTGACTGCTTGCAGGAGGCATCTGAAGCGCACCATGCGCATTGATACGCTGCATCAGCTTGCTTACTTCAGGGTTCCCAGGAACAAGGATTCGCTTAGCGACAAGCCCATCTAGCCGGTCCAGCCTAAGGTTTGCCTGACGGGCGGCACTGTCGGGACCATGACAGGTGATGCAGTTATCAGCAAGGATTGGTCGGATGTCCTTGTTGAATCCGATGACGCTCGGCGTCGTTGGGGCTTTGACATCCGCGGCTGTGGAGGCCAAGGTCAGACCAGCGGCCAAGAGGCATGGCAATACCACCGTTACAAGTTTCAAATGCGGCATAAAGTGATGTTCCCTCAAGACCGCATTTGTTCCTGCTGTACTTTGCTGTCAAGGGCGCAAAAGAATCGTCGTGTTTAGGAGATAGCTATTTCTTGTAGAGATCATCCGCGGAAATAATGACGGGTTGCGTTTCAGTCCACTCTACCCCGATGGCTTGCCGGTAGTAACACGAAGTGTGTCCAGTATGGCAGGTTGGCCCTGCCGGGATGGCAGTCACCAGTAATGAGTTCATTTCGCAGTTGACAGAGACAGTCTTGACGGCCAGTGTCATCCCGCTTGTTTCGCCCTTCATCCAAAACTTCTGGCGAGAGCGGCTCCAAAAACAGACACGATTTTCTTGCAGTGTCCGCCGGACCGCATCGCTGTTCATAAAGCCAAGCATCAGTACCTGATGTGTATCAGCATCTTGAACGATCGCTGGAACCAAGCCATTTTCATCAAATCGTAGGGCAGATATCAACGTACTTGCATCAACCATTCTTTACCAACCTTCGTACTGGAACGCCGCAGCGCTCCATCGTGTCCTTTAGGCTGCCCACCGTGTATTCGCCGTAGTGCAGCAAGGATGCGAGGAGGACGGCATCGGCATTTCCGTAGCGGATTCCATCAACCAAGTGCTCGGGGGTCCCGGCACCTCCACTTGCAATCACAGGGATTGGGACAACACTGGTAACCGCTTTCAGCAATGGGATGTCATAGCCATCACGAGTGCCATCACGGTCCATCGATGTCAGTAAAATCTCTCCAGCACCGAGCGCAGCAACTGTCTCTGCCCATACGAGAGCATCGATTCCTGTTGGAGTCCGACCGCCGTGCGTGTGCACTTCCCAGCCACTTGGGGTGTTCCCGGTTTTCATCGGGTCAATGGCAACCACAATGCACTGACTACCAAATCGCTCTGCACCTTGTCGAATAAGTTCGGGGTTACGCACTGCGGCTGAGTTAATGCTGACTTTGTCGGCGCCAACGGAAAGGATGCGACGGATGTCTTCAAGTGTGGAGATGCCGCCTCCAACCGTAAATGGAATAAAGACCTGTTCAGCGACGCGGGCGGCAATGTCAAAGATGAGGCCTCGGTTCTCAGCGCTGGCCGTAATATCGAGAAATGTAAGCTCATCGGCGCCCTGACGGTCATAGGTTGCGGCCAGCTCCACCGGATCTCCAGCATCCTTAAGTCCCAAAAATTGGACGCCTTTAACCACTCGACCGTCCTTGACATCGAGACAGGGAATAACCCGTTTTGCAAGCATTCCAAATTGTATCGTTATGTTGTGTCACATGTAGATGCTGCGTTTCGTATACATAAATTGTGACAACGAACAACGATCCGCTAGGGTTTCCTATCCATGCCTTGACGGATGGCATCCCAAATGCTGATCGCTTTGTGCATGCCGGTGTCCACGAACGCGTTCGGACGCACTTGATTGGTCAGCGGACCGAAGATGGCATTTGGCCGGCACACAGCGCGGTCCCAGCAGCGGTGGATGCGTACCGGCGCGCGCACGCTTCATTGTACGAATCTGTGGATGCGACTGCGGCGGCGCGGGATTACGAGGTTGCGACATCATTGGATGCTGGGTACCTCCAGGCGTGGGTCGGCTTGGCCCTAGCGTGGACATCGATGGGAACCCCTGACTCGATTGAAAATGCTGTTCAGTTATGGCGAGCATTGGTTGAGCTGCCCGTTGGTGAAGATGGTGTTACGCACCGATGTATGGGAATTCTGCTCCAAAACCTTGCTTATACGCTGTACCAAGAATATCTGTATAAGCTTGATGTCAACTTATTGATCGAGTCAGCAAAGTGGTATCAAAAATCTCACCAAACCGACGGGGACATGCGCCCAGAGCTTTACTATCCTTGGTGTAATGTTTTGTTGATTCTTGGCAAGGAAGAAGATGCTTTTGCTTTGTGGAAGTCGGCTGACCTTGGAACGCAAGGCTCCGTAAAAGACGTATACTTGTCTAAGTACACCGGTTTGAATGCATTTGATTTACGATGGGGTAAATGATGAACAGAATTCGATCAGGTTCGCGCATTGTCGCCGTTTCTATTTTGATATGCCTTGTGGCACTGATGTCCAGGGTTGCTTTTGCGGACTTGAGTGGTCCCGGAGCTCCGCCACCCCCTCCTCCAGGTTCAAAGGGTTAGTCGTGATGATTATGAATAACAATGGAGTTATTTCGGCATCAATGCAGACTCGGCTAGCAGGAATAGCATCCGCTGTAAGTGCCACTCCACGCCAACGCTTTACAAACGCTGAGCTACTCTCCCGTGCGAGAAGCGGTTCCTCTGCAGCCGTACGTTCCAATGCTGCCCTTGCACTACGTCAACGGATTGTTGGCATTGTTTGGGGGATTGCTGCCGTTCATGTAGGACTTACGCATGAAGACCGCGAGGATGTCACACAGGACACTTTGTTGAAACTCATCGCGACACCATCTATCTTAGATCCACATCCTGCCTACATCAAGCGGATTGTGGCTAACATCCTGATTGACAGGCATCGGCATGCAGCTAGTCGTGGGCTGGTTTGCAAAGTTAGCAACTCTGATGAGGTTTTGTCTGTTTACGCCGAGTCGGCAGCAGCAGTGTGTGAGCCAGCGGATGAAAAGGTTAGCTTGGAAAGTCTGTTCTCTATTCTCAATGACCGTGAGCGCACTGTCGTTTTCTCTCGTATGGAGGGAAAGAGCCATGCAGAGATCGCAGATGCCCTTGGTGTCTCATCGCCATTAGTGCGTAAGCTACATGAGCGTGCGATATGCAAGCTGCGTAAGGGCCTGCACTGTGATCTTTCATTGGAAGTGGCATAACACCCCACCTTACTGTCGCTGCGGTGCATGGTTGTGCGATTGACATCAGAGAACGTTTTCCCCCTTGCCAGATGAACAAGCGTTGAGCACTGAGTCAACGACATTGTTGATAAAATTATGTATTGCGTAATGCGTACAAGTACGGTGATGTGGAAGCAATGGATGGAATCGACCAACAAGGCTTGTCTGCGGGCTGGAGACTTCTGGGTCTTGGTGACAGTAGCTGGTATCACAACGGTAGTAGCGTCAAGTTTCCAACGCGTCTGAGTCAAGCATTGGCTTGGTTTTTGGTATTACGTGGACGTGATGTTCGACGGGCTGAAATCGTTGAAGAGTTCTGGCCCGATGCTAAGCCTGAAGATGGCAAAATCAGCTTCGCGTCACGTTGAGTCGCCTAAAATCGATGCTCGCTGCGTTTCCGGACGCGCCTAAACTTACAACCGACAGATTTATTGTCAGCATCGATATTGGTTCGATTCCCTGCGTCGCCCGCAATTATGGGGCTCTGCTGGACCGTGTTGAGGCATCCTCCGGTTCAGACAAGCGCACGGCATCGATTGAGCTTGTTAGGCTATACGGCGGAGACCTACTCCCCGAGTTCGATTACCCATTATTTGGCTATTTACGCAATTTATATCAAGAGAGGAATGTCCACTATCTTGGCTGTGTAAGCAAAGACCTCAAGCGAACAGGCGATTTTGTAACAGCTGTTGACATCCTCCAGAGGTCACTTTCCATCGACCCGATGCAGGAAGAACTCTACGTGATGCTGTTTGGCATTTATGCACAAATGGACCGCCCGTTGCTCATTGAGAAAACGGTTATAAACCTGATTCGTGAGATGGAAGCAAGACTTGGTGACCGACCGACGGCCCGCCTCGAGCGGACCATCCTGCTTGCCCTTCCTCCGCGGCTGCGAGAGCGGATGACGGAGGTACTCACTGCAACTTCGTCGACTGCAGAAACTGCCTACAAGCCCCCCATCGGCCCCTATGAAAACACATATATCGCCCGGACGAGTGAGTTTAGCGATCTGTGTGGACATGTTACGAGTGGACTCAGTCGATGTATAGCCGTGTCTGGCCCTCCTGGCTCAGGGAAAACACGCTTGGTCTACGAGTACTGGGTTCAACATCAGCATGATGGCGGGATAACTTGGATGGATGGCTCCAAGGTGAGTTCAGTTGAGGATCTCCTTGCACAGCTGGCAGCAAGCGCATCCCGGCTGTCAGCTTATGACAATCAAGCGCTTACTAGAGGAACCATTTTGTTCGATTCGTTTCATTTGACGAATCCAGAATGGCCCACGACTGTTGCAGATTTCCTCAACACACATGGTGATATTACGATTATCGTTACGACACGATCTGCTGACGTACCTGTTGGCTGGGCATTTGTTCCGATATCAACATTGAGCGCTCCATTGGCATCGATGTCCGATGCGGCATGTTTGGAAACGCAAGCGGTCCAGATGCTTTTCTCGTTGATGCCAGCAGCCGTTACATCGCTGTCGGAAACAACATCGACAATCGCCTACATCCGCACATTGTTTACCTACATCGATCCCTTGCCGTTCATGATTGAGGTTGTTGCTTCCTGGTTGTCTGCGATGACGATGCAACAGCTGATTGTCCGGCTTTCGAAGGACCGTTCCAATCTGCTTCAAGCCGCAGCAGAACGATCACGAGATGGTGTGGTCTTCAGTGACACAATTCGCGCATCGGTGAAGGTGCTGTCCCATGATGGCAAGGATGTGTTGAGACTTCTTGCACTTTACGGTGAACCGCTCTCCAAGGAAAAAGTCATTGAGGTGCTTGGCTTACGAACGGATGTCGCGTTTAAGGAAGTTTGTGATTCAGGCTTGGTCCGTCTATTGGAAGATGGCAAGGTAATTATTTGGAGCTTGGTGGGCGAGTTTGTCCGTAGCACGCAACCGACCAGCTGTAGGAATGTGTTGCGTAAGATGATTCGAATGGGGGTGATTTCAATCACAACTGCTACCAGCAGTTCAACTGAAATCGTTGAAACGTCATTAACATTCGACAATCCGAATGACCTGAATAAACTCCTTCAACAAATTGTGTTTACTGGCAACACATCAGACATTTACGCAACCAAACAAATACTTCATGCTCTGTCTCCAAAGGTGTTGATGCTAGACTTTTCATCAATGTCTCAATATGAGGTCACCGTAATTCT
>Ga0114971_10003036_pt1 | contig 11429 bp, 7 predicted proteins | sample M_140625_MF_Meta_FD_87320 | JGI IMG/M metagenome (GOLD analysis project Ga0114971, IMG submission 87320) | Freshwater microbial communities from Lake Montjoie, Canada to study carbon cycling - M_140625_MF_MetaG | ecosystem: Environmental > Aquatic > Freshwater > Lake | place: Lake Montjoie... | reverse complement strand
TGCTGCGGATCGCCGGCACCTCCAGCTGATCCACATCCTGGATCACGTGGCCGTTGAGCGTGACCCGGATCCGCGGGCCCACCGTCGTCACCTCGAGCGAGTTCCATTCACCGGTGGGCCGCAGGGCGTTTTCCAGCGGAGCGACGTAGCGGTAGAGCGACCCACAGGATTGCGTCGTGGGCAACGCGTCCATGTCGTCGAGAAGTTGTAGCTCGTAACCGCACATCGATGGCCGCGTGGCCTGCGACCGACGCCGGTCGAAGGCCACCGTTCGCAGCCCGATGCCGGAGTTGCAGGAGCGGCGGGACAGGTGCTTCTGCAGCTGAAAGTCCAGCCGCAGCGTGACGTCGGCAAACGGCTCCGCGGCGTAGCGTAGAAACCCGAAGCCTCGGCCATCGCACACGATCTCACCGTCGCGGACCGACCACACGGGCCGGCCGTCAGGATGCTCCTCGGAGTCGGCGTGCGACTCGACGACCCAGCCTTCGAGGTCATGGCCGTTGAACAGGTCTGCAAACTCCCCGTCGCCGGCGATTGCCGGTGCGGCCAGGCCGGCCGCTGGCCACGCCGCAAGGGAGAGGGCCGCCACGAGCCACACTCGATTCCACCATGAAGAATCGAACGTGCCTCGCGTCATCGCGGACGGCCTCCGGGGCAATCGGTCATGGTGCGGCGAACATCTGCTGCAAACCAGAGAACCGCGAGTCGGGCGTCTCACCGGGCGCCGTGAACCGGAGCAGCGATTCCTGAAAGAAAAAAACGACGCCGCTGTAGCCGAAGTCGCGCACCATGGCCGTCTGGGCACACACCATCTCGATCGGCACGGGCTTGGGCTTCTGACCCGCCATCACACCGATCGCCAGCCTCGCCTTGCCTTTGAGCTTCGCCAGCGCCGGACTGCGAAGTTCACCCTCGAATGCGGGCAGGGCGTCTCGGTAGACCTGGACGACCACCTCGTCGACGATCCCGTCTTCCACCCACGAGGGCCAGTCTTGCACGTAGTTCTTGTAGGACCAGGGATAGGGATTGGGCGACACCGACAACTCGATCCCGGGCCTGGCCGCCTTGATCGCCTTGGAGATGCGGGAGACGAACTGGGTCAGCTTCATGGCCCGCCAACGGACCCAATCGGCGTCGGCCGGGGCGGGCCGCGTGGTCCGGCCCGTCTCCTGCTGGTAGCACGACAGCGTGAAGTCGTCGTAGCCGAAGCTGCTCTTCAGCGAAAAGTGGTCGTCAAACTGGATCGCCGGGACGTCGTAGCGGGTGACGAACTCGACCATGAGTTCCTCGTAGAACCGCTGCACGTCCGGGTGCACGAAGCTGAGGTACGACGTCGGCGTGCCGTCCTGGTCGAAGGTGCGCTGTCCGGAGTCGTCGCACGACAGCCATTCCGGATGCTTCGCCGCGAGGGGTGAATCGGCCGGAACCTTCAGCCCCCATTCGAACCACGGCACGATGTCGAGGCCGTGCTGCTCGCCAAGCGCGACCCACTCGGACATCGGGTCGCGATCGGCGGTGGCGAGGCCATAGCGGACCACCATGGCCCGGCCGGCATACGTCGCCATCACGTCGCTCGGATAGAAGGTTTCACCCTGGCTCCAGACCACCGGATAGAGGGCGTTCATGTTGAGTGCCGCGATCCGCTCGGCAAGCGCCGCCATGTTCGCGCGGGAGTGCATCACCTGCGAATCGACGTCGCTCACCCACACCCCGCGAAGCTCGACGGTCTCCGTCGCCCGGCGGCTGCGATCCGGGCGCTGAGCCACTTGGCTCTCGTCGGCACGGGCCGCCGCGGTGAGTCCACCGGGATGCCCATGCGCGATCGCCGCCACGGCGACCACACCAGCGACGAAGCGAACGAGTCCCACGCGGAATCGGCGGGACTGCTCCCGTGGCGACACCCGACTGGCGGCTTCAACGGACATGGTCATGCGGATGTGATCCTGACTACGAAACCTTGGCCGTCTCGTCGGTCCGCAGGTGGCGGAACCAGAACCAGTACAAGCCGGCCGAGAGCACCGCCAACGCCACCAGCAGGCCCGCAAAGGCGTCCCACTTCCGCAGCACGAACACCATGCCCAGCAGGAACAGCACGAGCTGCCAGGGCACTGCGAACGCGATGGCGGCGAGGTCGCGGCGGGTCTCGCCGCGGATGGCCTCCTGCTCCTCGCGCGGCAGCTGACCGACGATCGTCCCCCAGAACCCGAAGGGGCGGGTCACCTTGACGAAGTTCAGCAGCGTATCACGGGAGGTCGGCGCCGTGAGGAGCGAACCGGCCACGCACCCCACGAGCGAGATCACGCTCGGCACCACGAAGTTCATCGCCTCCGAGAGTTCGATCTTGAACACGCGGATCAGCACCGCCGAAAGCATGCCGCAGAGCGTGCCCAAAGCGAAGCCGTAGCCGTTGTAGCGCCACCAGTACCAGCGGAGCAGCAGCGGGATGAAGAGCCCGGTGCCGAAGGCCATGGTGATCCAGCCCCAGATATCGTTGATGTTGACGCTGTCGAGGCTGAAGGCCAGCCCGAGCAGCACGATCGCCACGGTTGCGCCCCGAGAATGCCAGATCAGCGTCTTGTTGCTCGCCTGCGGATTGATGAACGTCTGGTAGATGTCCTTCACCCAATAGGCCGCACCGGCGTTGATGACCGCCGTGAAGGTCGACATCGCGGCGGCCATGAAGCAGGCGATCACGATGCCCTTCATGCCCACCGGCATGTACTCCGCGATCACGGTGGGCAGCACGAGTTCGGGATCGATCACCTTCCCGGTGGTCATCCCGTAGTGGATGCCCAGCATCGCGAGGCCCATCACCAGCGGCCAGCGGAACGAGAGCAGCAGGATCCAGAAGAGCGAGAGGAGCCCCGCCTCGCGGTCGGTCTTGGCGGCGAAATACCGCTGGCTCGTGTAGCCGCCGGCGCCGGCGAACCCCTCGACGCAGGTCTTCACGAGGTAGAAGAAGATCGTGATGCCGAAGGCGTTGTACCGGGAGTATTCCCCCGGCATGTCGATCCTCATCGGCGGCATGACGGCCGACCAGTCGGCGAGCGATGTCTTCACCGCCTCGAAGCCGCCCTTGCCGTCGGGCACGGAGACCATGAACTCCGGCGGCAGTACGACCTGCGTCATCGCGAGCACGATCACGTAGAGCACGGCCACGAGGATCAGGCCGCCCTGCACGACGTCGGTCCAGACCACGCCGTAAAAGCCGCTGGCCGCCGTGTAGGTCATGGTCAGCAGGATCAGCGCCATCGAGGCCACGCGGTCATCGATGCCCATCAGACTGCCGAAGAACTTGCCGCCGCCGACCGCGAAGTAGCTGATGATCCAGATCGACACGACCAGGTTGGCCAGGGCGCTGATCAGCCGCGCCGTGCGGCCTTCGTGGCCGTCGCCGAACCGCAATCGCATCCACTCGGCGAGCGTCATCACCTGCGCGCGGCGGGTCCACTTGCCCATGAAAATCATGAAGAACGCCATGATCAGCACGACCCCGCCGCGAATCTCGATGAAGAATGCCTTCACGCCCATCGAGTAAATCAGCGCGGTGATCACCATCGTGCCGGCGATGTCGGTGTTGCTCGACATGCCCGAGGCCCCCAGCGCCCACCACGGCAGGTTGCGGTTGCCGAGGAAGTAGGCGTCGATGTTGTCTCGCGCCTTCCGTTCCAGCCAGAGGCCGAGAATCATGATCCCGACCAGATACGCGGCGATGAAGCCGTAGTCGAGCGGGGCGAGGACGTTCGTGCCGGTGAACCAGTTCATGAGCGTGGCTCCGATGAAGATCTTTGCTCGAGGGTCTCGAGGAGATTCCGACACAGCAGCAGCGCCCGGGGCACATGGAAGGCGCACTTGTAGGCGCCCCCCTTGAACGACTGGCTCACGCGACCCTCTCGATCGAGGTAGCCATACCATTCACCGTAGGTGCGGTCGGGAAAGTGGGCGAACGTGTAGTCCTTGGTGGCTTCGAACAGCGACCAGTCGGCCTCGCTGCCCGTCACGCGGTAGTTGAGCAGGTGGGCATAGAGGGCCTCGCAGTGCGGCCACCAGAGCTTCATGTTCCACTCGAGCTGCACCGGCGAGTTGCCCAGGGCGTCGAGGAAATAGAACAGGCCGCCGTGCTCCTTGTCCCAGCCCTCGGCGTGCGACCAGCGGACGATGTTGACGGCCAAGTCGGAGAGCTCACCGTTGTGCTGCCGCTCCGCCCAGTGCTGCAGGAACCAGCCCGCCTCGATGGCGTGGCCCGGGTTCAGCTGGCGGCCCTCGGGCAGCTCGGTGCAGAGCGAACCATCCGGCCGCACGAACTCGTAGACGCGCTTTTCCGCGGGCTTCACGTGCCGCAGGAAAGCCTGCTGGCACTGCTCGAGCTCCCGCTCGTAGGGGGCGGCCTGGCCGTCGGTGAGTTCCTCGATGAGATTCATGAGAATCATCGGCACGGCGAGCGACTGGAGCGGCGTCTCACCGGCATAGGACGGCCTGCCGACCTTCTTCCAGTCGAACGCCCACTCCCAGACCAGCGCGAACATCCGCCGCGCTTCCTCCAGGTAGCTTTCGTCGCCGCCGGCGCGCCCGTATTCCGCCATCGCCATGATGTAAAAGCATTCGCTGAAGATCTTCCGCTGCACGTAGATGGGCGTGCCGTCGGCCGTCATCCGGAATGGGATCCGGTCGTCGGGCGTGAGGGCCTTGAAGCGGAGAAACTCGGCGCCGCTGCGGGCCATCGCCAGCCACTCGGGTTTCTGCTCCACGGTGCGGTAGAGCTTGCTGAACAGCCAGGTCTCGCGGCCCTGCAGCCAGCCGTACTTCGTGACGTCGAACACCTTGCCGGTGCGGTCGAGGCAGTTCCAGAAGCCGCCGTGCTCGCGGTCCCAGGAGTGCCTCTCCCAGAACGGGATCACACTGCCGAACAGCTCGTTCTCGAACTCGGCGCGGAGGCTGCGGAGGGCCTGAGCCGACACCGGAAACCGATCCGCGGTGGTGCGTGCACCGCCAGTATGCTGCGTCATGTCGAGAGATCCTCGCCGCGCCACCATTCCTGGTACCGCTGGTAGAGCTGCCGGGCGGCCAGGTAGGTGGAGTTGGGGCTCATGAAGTGGGAGAACTCAAAGGTGATGAGTTTATCGACCCCGGCGGCCGACGCCTGCTCCGCCTTGTAGAGCAGCTTGCGGATGTCGGTCGGGGGAAACTTGATCGGCATGTCGCGGTCAAAACTCTCGAGATTACTCCAGCATTGCAGGCCGTACCTGACGGCCAGTTCGCGGTTCACCTTGAGATACTCGGGCAGTTCCAGGAAAGACATCTGGCCGTCCTGGAACGCGACGATGTCGACCTTGCCCTCCAGGTCGCGAAACACGGCCCCCCATTCCTTGACGTGCTCGTCGAGCGAGATCGCCCCCGCACCGAACTGCTTCACGCCCTTCACGTAGGGGGACATCAGGATGGGCACGTCCTTGAGCGACCGCAGGTGCCGGGAAAGCTCGTCGTAGACCCGCATCATGCCGGCGTTGAACGTGTTGATCTCGTGACTGATGTACCAGCCGGCGAACGCTGGACGATGCCCGTAGCGTTCGATCACCTCGCTGCAGAAGTCGCGGTTAAGATCGCTTTCCGCCTGGTAGTCGCCGTTGATCCAGTGGTCGCCCGAATCGTAGGTGCCGAAGAAGAACCTCATGCCGCAGCGTTCCGCCTCGGTGAGGAACAGATCGACGAGGTCTTGGTAGGCCGGCAGGCAGGGGCGGTGCTTCCCGATCACCCGGGAGTCGAACGTCAGCCGTTCGCGGTAGCCGGCGCGGATCAGGATCACGGTGTCGATCCCGATCGCCCGCATCGCGTCGAAATCGGCCGCCCACTCCCGCCTGCCCCAGTTCTGCGGCGGAATGTCGTGGGTGATCTCGTCGATGAACGTCCCCGTGATCCTCAGCATGGCTCGATCTTCCAGGTTTGAATTTCGAAGGGCTTGAAGATCAACTCCAGCCGTCGCTCCTGCCCGAGGTCGACGGAGGAGAGCGTCGTCGTCTCGTCGAGTTTCACGCGGGTGGCCCGAAAACTTCCAGCAGGCAGCCCAGGGAGCGACGCGGCCGTCGTGACCACGTCGCCGGTTGGATTCAGGAGCCGCACGACTATCCCCGACCCGATCGCCGGCTTCATGCACATCAGCTCGAGCGGTGTTTCGTTGATGTCGAACAGGGAAGCCCTCAATGCGTCAGGCCCCGTCGCAGGCTTCGCGGGCACGACGGGACACTCCTGGATCCAGCAGGGATGCAGGGTCTCCTTCAAGAGCCGCATCGCCTCGACGACCTCCGCAGCACATCCCACCGCGAGGACGTGATCGAGCCTTCCCTGCATCTGGGCGTCGGGCGTCGGACGCTGCGGCCCGGCCTGGCACGAGCGGATCCGGCCGCCCCGCACCGAGAGAGAGCCCACCGCGCGGTGGAGCGTAAACGCCGCGGCGGGCACCGCCGAAGCGCCCGACGCCACCAGTTCGAACTCGTGCAGCCCGACGCCGCCGGCGAAGGGTCTGGCGGCGGTGGCATTCCAGACAATGCCTTCGTTGGTGTGATGCACAGGATAGGGCTTCTCGCCCGGGTAGGCCGGGGTGGCGAGTGGGCCGTCCCAGAGAGCGTGGGCGGCGGGCTTCGCCGGCAGCGACCACCACTGCGCCTGACCGTCTACGATCACGTGATCGCACGCTCCCATTCCGCCGCCGCCAGCGAGTGTCTGCGGATCGACCACCACCCGCAGGCGGCTGTCGGCAAACACGTTGCCGTAGGAAATCTTCAGCTCCCACACGAACGACCGCTCAGCCCCGGCCCGCGCGTTAAACCGCCGTTGGGCCCGCACCGAGATCGGCATCGTGACCTGCGGGCCGAGGCATTCCTGCAGTCGCCTCTGAGCCAGCTCGTCTCGCGAGATCGACGCCGGGCCGCGGATCTCGTAAGCGAGATGAAAGACGTCCGCCGTCTGGGCGTCGGCTGCCGCGGAGACGAGGCGGGCACGCTGCACGAGAAGCTCGGGGCACGGCCCGTGCGAGTAGCCGTCGCCGAGGTCGGCGTCGAGCTCGAAGCGGATCGCGTCGACGAGAGCCTTCGGCACGGGCGCGGACTTCACGATCGTGGCGAGTTGGAGTGGTTCGTCCGTCTCGCTCAACGTGAGGAACTCGAAGCCGAGCGGAGGCAGGTGGAACTCGGCGTGCACCTCGTAAGCCCGCCCCCAGGTGGTTTCCAGGTAGCGGTTGCGGATCGCCTTGCAGGAGCTCGACAGGACTCGCACCGCGATGTCCGCGCCGGCCGCATCGACGCCGCGCAGATGGCGGGCCGCGGAGGGTTCGGAAAACTCCCCCCCCTCGTCGGGCAGCAGAATGCGGAAGGCGGCGGAGACCGCGACGGGCCACGGATGGGGATTGAAGGCGAACACGCGGGCGGAGCGGGGGGAGGGGAGTGCCGGCAGCCGTCGCTGGGCAATGTGCTCGATCTGCCGGTTGAGCAGTTCCCGGCCGAGCGTGAGAACTTCATGGAATCGCTGGACGTCGTCGAGGTGCACGTCGTCCACGCTGCACCCGCAGATGTCGTCGTGGGCGTGGTTCTTCAGCAGCGCATCCCACGCGGCCTGGAGCAGCGCCGGGTCAACGGACGGCAGGCCGTTGATGCCGGCCCATGCGGTCAAGGGCTCGACCACGCCGGTCAAGAGGGACTGGGCCCGGTGGTTCAGGATCTTGAGATCGACCCGCGAGGAGAGCACGTTGCGGAGCAGTGGATGGTCCGCCTGGCCCAGGAGGTCGCCGACATACACGGGCAACTCGTCGGGCGATGTCGCGCCGCGGAGTTCCGCCAGGTAGTCTTCGAAGCCGCCGAATCGCAGCGTGACATCGGCCTGCGTGGTATTGAGATGCTCGACCAACGGCTTCAGATCACCGCGGGCGGGCAGGTGGTCTCCGCCCGCGGGCAGCAGCACGACCGGCTGCTTTTGAAAGGGGAGAATCCTCGCGAGCGTGTGGCTCAACCGCTCCCGGGCCCGCTCCTCGCTGGCGGGCAGGCCGTCGTACCGCCCGTGAAAGCTCTCCTGGCCCAGCGCGCCCAGTGGAAAGTAGCCCTCGCGGAGAAAGGTGGCGAGCACCTCGGATCCGTCCGGCGCCCGCCACATGAAAATGGCGCCGTCGCGATCACGAAGCTCGACGGGCATGCCCCGCATGAAGAGAAACGAATCGATGCCGAAGCCGGAAAGGATCTGCGGCAGCTGGGCGAAATGTCCGAACGAGTCGGGAACATAGCCCACTCGCGAAGCCCCGCCATGCTCGACGGCCGTGCTCAGGCCGCGCTGCAGGTTGCGGATCAGCGACTCGGGCCGCGCCAGGAAGCAATCCGGCATCGTGTACCACGGGCCCAACGTGATGCGTCCCGCCTCGACAAGGGCCCGGATCCGCCCGCGGTCCTGTGGACGGATGACGAGATGGTCTTCGAGGACAACGGTCTGCCCATCGAGGACGAAGTTCGGCAGGCCGCCCGTCTCGAGCAGGTCGAGCAGTTCCGACACCATCTCGACCAGCCGCAGACGGTAGGCCTGAAACGGCAGGTACCACGCCCGGTCCCAGTGCGTATGGGGAACGACGATTCCAATGCGGTGCGTGCTCATAGCCGATTCACCCTGGTCCGAATCCGGGGTCACCGGCGGCCGGACTCGATTCCAGGCCTGTTATGCACCATTGACGCGGTTTTGAGGAGAGAATGGTGGCACCTCCGCGACGACCACGCGGCCGAGCCCGCACGGCCGCTGGCCTCACGGAGCCCAGGAGATCGGGCCCTCCAGGCCGCGGACGAAGGCCGCCAGCAGGTCGGCCGTGCGATCGGCGTCGGAGAGTGAAATCGTCTCCACCGCCGAGTGCATGTAGCGGTTGGGCACGCTCACCAGGCCGGTCGCCACGCCCGACCGCGTGACCTGCAACGCATTCGCGTCGGTCGGCGTCGCCCGGCCACTGGCCGCCAGCTGGATCGGGATCTCCTTCGCCTGCGACGCCGCCAGCAGCCGATCGACCACATGGGGGTTCATGTTGGGCCCGCGGAACACCACCGGCCCCTTGCCGAGGGCCACATCGCCCTCCGACTTCTTGTCAATCGTGGGGCAGTCGGTGGCGTGGGTCACGTCCACCGCGATCGCCACGTGCGGGTCGACGCCGTGGCAGCTCGTCTGGGCGCCGCGGAGGCCGATTTCCTCCTGCACCGTCGAGGCCACAAACAGGCCACAAGGCAGGGGACCCGCCGCCACCGCGCGACGGAAGGCCTCGAGCACCACCCACAGCCCCACTTTGTCATCCATGGCGACGGAGCAGCAGAGGTCGCGGCGGAGTTGCCGCACCTCGAGTTCGAGCGTGATGGGGTCTCCCACGCGGACGACGCTCTCGCAGTCGGCCTTGTTGTCGGCGCCGATGTCGATCCAGAGATCCTTCATCTTCGGCACCTGCTTCCGCTCCTCCTCCGTCAGCAGGTGGATCGGCTTGCGCGACATCACGCCCGTCACGGGGCCGCCCTTCGTCCAGATTGTCACCCGTGCCCCCACCAGCTGTATCGGATCCCAGCCGCCAATCGGCTGCACCGAGATGAAGCCGTCGGCATCGATGTACTGCACGATCAGCCCGATCTGGTCGCAGTGGCCCGCAAGCAGCATCCGCGTGGGAGCCGACGCGTTCTTCGCGCCGATCACGTTGCCGTGGGAGTCGGTCGTCACGGTGTCGGCACACCGCTCGAGATACTCACGGACCAACTCCTGAATCGGCTGCTCGTAGCCGGAGGGGCTGGGGGTCTTCAGCAGGCGGAACAAAAACTCGCGGGCGGCGGATTCCAAGATGACTCACTCCGGGAAGGAACGTGGCTCACCTGGCCGGCGGCCAGATCGAAGGCGTGGCAGAGAAAGCCCGCCGCTCCGGCCTATCATGGGAGCGGCCTCAGAAAATCGGCAACTGGGACGGGGTGCGGCCCCCTGGACCGCGTCAGGCACCGCTGGCTGCCGCATCCGGCACGACCCTTACGACCGGCCCCTTGGTTCGACGGGCGTGCCGTGGCCGCGCTTTCCGGTGTGGCCTACGGTCATTACGATCGACGATCGATTCTCTCGACCCGCCTCGGAGCCCGCCCCACCATGCCAGATCCCGTTCGTGTTGGCGTCGTCGGTCTGGGCACGGTCGGCTCCGGCGTCGTCCGCCTACTCGTCGAGTCGGCCGACCACATCACCCGCCATGCCGGGAGGCCGATCGTGGTGGAGCGGGCCGTCTGCCGCGATGTGGGTCGCGACCGCGGCCTCAAACTCACCACCGACCGGGTCTCCACCGACATCCGCACCATCTCCCGTGATCCGTCGATTTCGGTGGCCGCGCTGCTCGTCGGCGGCCTGGAGCCGGCGAGGTCGATGATGATCGACCTCCTGGAGAACGGGAAGGATGTCGTCACCGCCAACAAGGCCCTCCTGGCCGAGCACGGTCCCGAGCTCTTCGAACTCGCCCGCAGGAAGGGCCGCTCGATCGCCTTCGAGGCGGCGGTGGCCGGCGGGATTCCGATCGTGGCCGCGATCGGCGAGTGCCTCGCCGCAAACCGCATCGACAGCATTCGCGGCATCCTCAACGGCACGAGCAACTTCATCCTCTCCACGATGGAAGAGGAAGGCGCCGACTACGCCGACGTGCTCGCCCTCGCCCAGGCCAAGGGCTACGCCGAGGCCGATCCCTCGATGGATGTCGACGGCACCGACGCCACGCAGAAGCTCGCGATCCTCGCCCACCTCGCCTTTGGCGTCTGGGTGCCGTGGGCCGAGATCCCGCGGACCGGCATCGAAGGCGTGGACAGCGACCTGATGGCCTCGGCCGCAGAACTCGGCTATCGGATCCGACTCGTGGCAATCGCCAGCCGCAGCGATGATCGGCTCGCGATGCGGGTGGCGCCGGCGCTGGTGAAGATCGGCACACCGCTCGCCGAGACCCGTGGTGCCTTCAACGCCGTGAGCATCGTCGGCGATGCCGTGGGGCGGATGTTCTTCCACGGCCTCGGTGCAGGCCAGATGCCCACCGCTTCGGCGGTCGTGGCCGACATCATCGACACGGTCGTCGGCCGGGCCGCCATCACCTTCCGGACGACCGGCGTCCTCGACGCCGAGAGCCCCGCTGCCCGGATCGGCGGCGCCGACATGGTGCAGAAGCACTTCTTGCGGGTCCACGTCGACGACCGGCCCGGCGTGCTCTCGCGGATCACGGGCATTCTCGGCGAACACGGGATCTCGATCGCCTCGGTGATCCAGCGGGATCCGGCCGGCGTCGCCGGCGTGCCGCTGGTGATCATGACTCACGCCTGCGGCACGAACGCCGTGGCCAAGGCCGTGGCCCACATCGACGCCTCCGACGTCGTCTCCGGAACCACCGTCTGCCTCGGCGTGCTTGACGACTGACGCCC
>Ga0114971_10003034_pt1 | contig 11431 bp, 11 predicted proteins | sample M_140625_MF_Meta_FD_87320 | JGI IMG/M metagenome (GOLD analysis project Ga0114971, IMG submission 87320) | Freshwater microbial communities from Lake Montjoie, Canada to study carbon cycling - M_140625_MF_MetaG | ecosystem: Environmental > Aquatic > Freshwater > Lake | place: Lake Montjoie... | reverse complement strand
TGACCATGCGCGGCCATTGCTACGACGCGATGGTGACGCTGGCTGGCTGCGACAAGTCGCTGCCGGGGATGATGATGGCCATGCTGCGGCTGAACGTGCCGAGCGTCTTCATGTATGGCGGCTCGATCCTGCCGGGCAAGTTCAAGGGCCGTGACGTGACCGTGGTGGACGTGTTTGAGGCGGTCGGCCAGCACGCCGCCGGCAACATGACCGATGAGGAGCTGCACGAGCTGGAATGCGTCGCCTGCCCGTCCTCGGGCTCCTGCGGCGGGCAGTTCACGGCCAACACCATGGCGACGGTCTCTGAAGCGATCGGGCTCGCCCTGCCAGGTTCGGCCGGCACGCCGGCGCCTTACGAGGAGCGCGACGTCTGGGCCTTTGAAAGCGGCAAGGCGGTGATGGAGCTGGTCAAGAAGAACCTGCGGCCGCGCGACATCGTCACCCTGAAAGCCTTGGAGAACGCCGCGGTGGTGGTTGGCGCGACCGGCGGCAGCACCAATGCCGGCCTGCATTTGCCGGCCATCGCGCATGAGGCGGGCATCCGCTTCACCATGGATGATGTGGTGAACATCATGCGCCGCACGCCCTATATCGGCGACCTGAAGCCGGGCGGCAAATACGTCGCCTACGACGTCTACAAGATCGGCGGCATCCCCGTGATCATCAAGGCGCTGCTCGATGCCGGGCTTATGCATGGGGATTGCATGACCGTCACCGGCAAGACGCTGGCCGAGAACCACAAGGACGTGATCTTCCCGCTGGATCAGGACGTGATCTTCCCCGTCAGCAAGGCACTCTCGCCCACCGGCGGCGTGGTCGGGCTGAAGGGCAATCTCGCCCCGGATGGCGCCATCGTGAAGGTGGCCGGCATGAAGACCCAGCGCTTCGAAGGCACCGCGCTGTGCTTCGATTCTGAGGAAGCGGCCTTCAAGGCGGTCGAGAGCCGCGCCTACAAGGCGGGCGATGTCATCGTCATCCGCTACGAAGGGCCGAAGGGCGGGCCGGGGATGCGAGAGATGCTCTCGACCACCGCCGCCATTTACGGCCAGGGCATGGGCGAATCGGTGGCGCTGATCACCGATGGCCGCTTCTCTGGCGCGACGCGCGGCTTCTGCATCGGCCATGTCGGGCCGGAAGCCGCCGTCGGCGGGCCGATCGCGCTGCTGCAGAACGGCGATAAGATCATCATCGATGCCGAAAAGGGCACGATCGATATGATCGTGCCAGAGGCCGAGATCGCCCGCCGCAAGGCGGCCTGGACGCCGCGCCAGACCGACTACAACGCGGGTGCGCTGTGGAAATACGCCCAGCTGGTCGGGCCGGCGCATCTGGGCGCCGTCACCCATCCCGGCACGGCGGCGGAGACGCACTGCTACGCCGACCAGTGATACCCACGGCACGAGGCTGTGACCCGTGCCGAGCGCCCGACCGGGCGCCGCGGCCAGTGCGGCGCAGCCGTCGCGGCCAACGCCGCGCGCCGCAGCTTTGCCAGCTTTCTGCCACGCTCCTGCGCTCTGCTCCCGCTTCTGGAGGAGAGCCATGCCTGCCCGTAAGTTACTGACCTTGTTGGCGCTGCTCGCTGGTCTCGCGGGCTGCACCGTCTACCCGTCCGCGGGCTATGTGGCGCCGGCGCCGGTCGCGGTCGGCGTCAGCGTGCCGTTGGTCACGCCCGCCTATGGCTGGGGCTACCGGCCCTGGGGGTGGGGTGGCTGGGGCTATCGGCCCTATGGCTACGGCTATGGCTATGGCTGGCGCCGCTGACGGGTAGCGCCCCTGGGTTCAGTCCAGATCGATCCAGACCGGGGCGTGATCGCTTGGCTCGGCTTCGGCGCGCGCCGTCGTATCCACCCCCGACCCGCGCAGCCGCTCGGCCAGCTCCGCGCTCAGCAGCGCATGGTCGATGCGCAGGCCGCGATCCTGTTCGAAGGCCGGGCCGTAATCCCAATAGGTGAAGGGCGGATGGTCCGGATGCAGCGCCGCCAGCGCATCCGTCATCCCCGCGAAGATCAGCCGGCGGAAGGCGGCCCGGCTTTCCGGCCGGACCAGCGCATCGGTCGGCGGCAGCGCGCCTGGCGCCAGATCCGCTTGCGTCGGGCAGACGTTGAAATCGCCCAGTACGGCAACCGGCGTACAGGCCTCCAGCCGCGGGGCCAGCCACTCCCCCAGCCGGTCCAGCCAGCGCAGCTTATAGGCATAGCCCTCGGCGCCGCCGCTATTGCCGTTGGGCAGGTAGATGCCGGCGATCTCCATGCCCGCGGCCTGCACGGCGACAAAGCGCGCCTGGGTATCTTCGGCATCGCCGGGCAGGGCGGCCGCGGTCACCGCGAAGGGGATGCGGCCGAGCACGGCGACGCCGTTGCGCCCGCCTGGTTGGCCGAAGGCTTCTGCCCTGTAGCCGCTGCCTTCCAGCTCCAGCGCCGGAAACTCCTCCGTCCGGCACTTCAGTTCCTGGAGGAAGACAAGATCGGGCTGGTGGCGTTCCAGGAAGCGCCGCAGATGCGGCATCCGCCGGCGGATGGAGTTGACGTTAAAGCTGGCGAGCCGGGTCATGCCGCCAGCATGCCGCGCCGCCCCGGCAGCGGCCAGGGGGAGGGCGAGGCAGGCCGCCCCCGGCAGAAAATCAGGCGATCGCGAAGCTCGCCCCGCAGCCGCAGCCGGAGACCGCCTGCGGGTTCCGGACCACGAAATGCGCGCCGATCAGCGCCTCGTTCCATTCCAGCGCGGACCCGGCCAGCAGGTCGAGCGAGACGGGGTCAACGAAGACCCGCACGCCGGATTCCTCGATGACCAGGTCGTCCGGGGCGCCGGCTTCGGCCAGTTCGAAGCCATACTGGAAGCCCGAGCAGCCACCGGCGCTGACCGAGACACGAAAGCCCGCACCCGCGCGGCCTTCGCGCCGGGCAATATCGGCGATTTCCGCGGCGGCGCGGGGGGTGACGCGGAAGCTGGCAGGGGCGGCGGTGTCGGACATGGCGGGGACTCCAAGGCCATAACATAGGCGGTGCGGGCCGGCCTCTCAACCACGCGGTTGCCCCGGCGCGGGTGCGGCTGCTAGGCGTAGGCGGTGGTTGTGACCGAACTTGCCCCCTCGCTCGCCCCCTGGGCGGTGCATGCCGCCACCTCTCGCGACCGGCGGCATGCCGAACCGGGCGGCGATGCGCGTTCCCCCTATCAGCGGGATCGCGACCGCATCATCCACACCGGTGCCTTCCGCCGCCTGCAATACAAGACGCAAGTCTTCGTCTTCCACGAAGGCGATTACTTCCGCACCCGCCTGACCCATTCGATCGAAGTGGCGCAGATCGCGCGCGCCATCGCCCGCCGGCTGCGGCTGGATGAGGATCTCGCCGAGGCGCTGGCGATGGCCCATGACCTGGGCCACCCACCCTTTGGGCACGCGGGCGAGGAAGCGCTGGATTCGCAGATGCGCCCCTATGGCGGCTTCGACCATAACGCCCAGTCGCTCAAGGTCGTGACGAAGCTGGAGAGCCGCTACGCCGCCTTCGACGGCTTGAACCTGACCTGGGAGACGCTGGAGGGCCTTGCCAAGCACAATGGCCCGGTCCGCCGCCCGACGGGTTGGCTCGTCGAATATGACAAGCGGCACCCGCTCGATCTCGACACGCATGCCTCGGCCGAGGCGCAGGTCGCGGCGATCGCCGATGACATCGCCTATAACAACCACGACCTCGACGACGGCATCCGCGCCCGGGTTTTTACCCTGGAAGAGGCGGTGGAACTGCCACTGATCGGCGAGGCCTGGGCCGAGGCGCGGGCGGCGCACCCGGCCATGCCGCGCGACCGCGCGATCACCGAGACGGTGCGCCGGGTGATCAACCGCATGATCCAGGACGTGGTCGATGAGGCAGGACGGCGCATTGCCGCGCTTGTGCCGCGCTCGGTCCAGGATATCCGGGCCGCCGGGCAGCCGGTAATTGCCTTCTCGACCGATATGCAGCTGGCCAACCAGGCGATCCGCGAGTTCCTGTTCACCCGGATGTACCGGCATTGGCGCGTGAACCGCGCGATGCAGAAATCCAAGCGCGTATCGCAGATGCTGTTCCAGCTGCTGCATGGCGGGCCGCAGATGCTCCCCCCCGAATGGCAGGCGCGGGCGGGGGAGGCGGGCTCGACGCAATGCGCGCAGCTGGTCTGCGACTACATCGCCGGCATGACCGACCGCTTCGCGCTGGAGGAGTACAAGCGGCTGACGGACCCGAATATTCCCGGGTAGCATGCGCCTTGCTTGGCATTGGCCGAGAGAAGGATCGCCCGATGCCGAAGCTCGCCCGCCGTACCCTGCTTGCCAGCCCGCTGCTCAGCCTGCCGGCCTATGCCCAAGGCTTTCCGGAACGCAGCATCCGACTGATCATCCCGTGGCCAGCCGGTGCTTCGGCCGACATCTTCCTGCGCACCGTTGCCGACCTGGCCGGCAAGCGGCTCGGTCAGCCGGTGGTGCCGGAGAACCGGCCCGGCGCTTCCGCCACGCTCGGCGCCGTCCTGCTGAAGGACGCCAAGCCGGATGGCTACACCCTGGCGCAGATCCATTCGGGGGTGGTCCGGGCTCAGCTGATGGCGGACAAGCCCAACTATGACGCGCTGGCCGATTTCACCTACATCATCCAACTCGCCGGCTCGGGCTTCGGCATCGTGGTGCGCGCCGATGCCCCTTGGCAGACCTTGGCGGACCTGCTGGCGGAAGCGAAGCGCCGCCCTGGGGCGCTGAATTACGGCACGCCGGGGGTCGCCTCGACCCACAACATCACCATGCTCGACATCCAGCGCCGCACCGGCACGGAGCTGACGCACATCCCCTATAACGGCGCCGGGCCGCTCTATACCGCGCTGATGGGCGGTCAGGTCGATGTGGTAGCTGATGCCTCCGGCTGGGCGTCGCTGGTCAAGGAAGGGCGCTTTCGCCTGCTCGCGGTCTGGGGCGGCAAGCGGATGCCCGAATTTCCCGCCGTGCCGACGCTGCAAGAAAGCGGGATCGATCTCGTCGTCGAATCCCCCTACGGCATCGCCGGTCCGCGCGGGATGGACCCGGCGGTGGTCGCGAAGCTGCACGATGCCTTCAAGGAAGCGGTCTTCGATCCGGCAGCGCAGGCGATCATCGCCCGCTACGGCATGCTGTTCCTCTATGGGCCGAGTGCCGGCTACGAGGCCACGACGCGGGCCGTCTACGCGGAGGAGCAGGCCAACCTGCGTCGGCTCGGCCTGCTCGGCTCCGTCAAATAGCGTTCTCGTCGGCCTGGTGGACTTCCACCACATTGCCCTCCGGGTCGTAGAAGAAGATCTGGTGCCAGCCGCGCATCGCCCATTTGCCGAAATCCGAATAGGGGATGCCGCGGGCTTCCAGCCTTGCCTTGAAGGCGGCGATATCATCGGTGCGGAAGGCGATATGGCCGCGCAGCACCGGGTTCACCGCCTGCTGCGTGCGAAAGCCGATGCCGAGATCCTGCTCGGCCAGATGGAACTGCGTCTCGCCATCGGTCAGGAAGGCGACCTTGCCGGCATAGCCCTGGTTCATGGTGCGGGTCGCATCCGATAGTCGCGTCTCCGGCTTCAGGTCCAGCACCTCGCTGTAGAACTCGGCCAGCCCCGGCACGTCGCGCGAGACTACGTTCACATGATGCAGCTTCAGTTTCATGGTGTCCTCCCACCGGCAGCTTAACAGGGTTTCGGGCCGCGCGCTTGGGTGGGCGCGGCCGGCGCGCTAAACCCGCGCTATGCCCGACCACGACATCTTCGCCGCGCTGCGTGCGCGCACCATCGCCGCCCTGGCCGAATTGCTGCCCGACCTGCCGGCCGGGGCCTTCGCCCGCGTCCAGATGGAGCCGCCGCGCGACGCCACGCATGGTGATATGGCGACCAACGCCGCGATGGTGGTGGCCAAGGCGGCCAAACAGGCACCGCCCAAGCTGGCCGCCGCGCTGGCTGAGAAGCTGGCCGGCCTGCCGGAAGTGGCCGCTGCCGCCCCGGCCGGGCCTGGCTTCGTCAATCTTCGCCTGCGGGAGGGCTTTCTCCGCGCGCAGTTGCCGGTGATCCTGGCGGAGGGGCTGCGCTATGGCGATGGCACCGCCGGCGCCGGGCGGCGGGTCGATGTTGAATACGTCTCGGCCAATCCGACCGGGCCGATGCATGTTGGCCATTGCCGCGGCGCGGTCGTGGGCGATGCGCTGGCCAATCTGCTGGCCAAGGCCGGCTATGCCGTGACCAAGGAATACTACATCAACGATGCCGGGGCGCAGGTGCAGGCGCTCGGCTACGCCGCCTATTGGCGCTACCTCCAGGCGCTCGGCACCACCATGACCGAGGATCATTACGCCCAGCTCATCCCCGGTGGTCTGCAATACGGCGGCGATTACCTGGTGCCGGTCGGCGCGGCGTTGCGGGCCGAGTTCGGCGAAAGCCTCGCGGCGCCGGATGCAACCTACCGCTTCGGTTTGCTCGGTCCCGATCATTGGCTTGAGCAAGTGCGGCGCTTCACCGTCGACCGGATGATGGACGCGATCCGGGAAGATCTTGCCGCACTTGGCGTCCGGCATGACGTCTTCGTCTCCGAAGCCGCGCTGGTCGAGGCCGGGCTGCTGGAGGCCGCCGAGCAGCGGCTGCGGGACAAGGACCTGATCTATCGCGGGGTGCTGGAGCCACCGAAAGGCAAGACGCCCGAGGATTGGGAGCCGCGCGAACAGACGCTGTTCCGCGCCACGCAATTTGGCGATGAGGTCGATCGTCCGCTGCGCAAATCCGATGGCTCCGGCACCTACTTCGCCAACGACATCGCCAACCACCTGCACAAGCTGGACCGTGGCTTCGCCGAACTGGTCCATGTCTGGGGCGCCGATCACGGCGGCTATGTGAAGCGCATGCAGGCCGCCGTCGCCGCGCTCTCGGCCGGGACCGTGCCGCTCGATGTCGTGCTGACGCAGATCGTGCACGTGCTGAAGGACGGGCAGCCGGTGCGGATGAGCAAGCGCGCCGGCACCTATGTCGCGCTGCGCGACCTGATCGAGGAGGTCGGGCGCGACGCGGTGCGCTTCACCATGCTGTTCCGCAAGGCCGATGCGCAGATGGAGTTCGACCTGACCAAGGTGGTCGAGCAATCGCGCGAGAACCCGGTCTTCTACGTGCAATACGCCCATGCCCGCTGCCGTTCCGTCCTGCGTCAAGCGGGAGACCTGCCGCCCGGCGATCTGGCGCTCGCCCCGCTCGATGCCCTGGTGGACCCGGCGGAGCTGGCCCTGATTCGTCGGCTGACCGCCTGGCCGCGCACCGTGGAAGCCGCGGCAATCGCCCGCGAACCTCACCGAATCGCGTTCTTTCTCCATGACTTGGCCGGAGACTTTCATGTACTGTGGAACCGGGGACGAGAGGACTCGACCCTGCGGTTCATCCGGGAGGACGAACCGTTGGCCACCCGGGCGCGGCTGGCGCTGGTCGCGGCGACCGCCACCGTGTTGCGCTCGGGCCTCGCGGTGATGGGGGTCGAACCCGTCGAGGAGATGCGTTGAGCGATATTACCGTACCAAGCTGGCGGCCGCAGCCCGAAGGTGGGCGCCGCCAGATTCCCTGGCTGGCCATCGCCGGCGGTGCCTTGGCGCTGGCGGCCATCGCCGGGGCTGTCCTTTGGGGCTTTTCCCGATCTGGCCCGCGGGTGGTGCCGGTGGTCCAGGCTGATCCCCGCCCCATCAAGATCCGCCCGGCCGAGGCCGGCGGGATGATCGTGCCGAACCAGGACCAGCAGGTGCTGCAGCCCCAGAAGGAACGCCGGGAGGCAGAGCGCCGGCAGCAGCAGAGCCCGCGCTTCAACGAGGGACCGGAACGCCCGCAGCTGGAGGGCCTGCGCCAGCAGACCCAGCCGCCCGAAGCGGCGCGCCCGGCGCCCAGCCCCTTGGCACCGCCGCCGCCGGCGCCGCCCAGCAATGGCTCGGCGCTGCAGGCTCCCAGCCTGCCGGCCCCGGTGCCGGTGACGCCGCCGCAAGCCGCCAAGCCGAACGCGGTGCCGGCAACGCCCGCCGCGGCACCGAAGCCAGTGGCCGGTGGCCGTGGTCTTGCCCAGCTCGCCGCCGTCGATTCTGAGGCGGCGGCCAAGGCGGAGTGGGCGCGACTCGCCCGCCGCGTGCCGGAGCTCGCCGCCTTCAAGCCCGCCATTGCGAAGGTGGAGCGAGAGGGCCAGCCGACGATCTGGCGGGTGCGCGCCGCCGGTCTGGCTGATGCCGCCGCGGCCAAGGCGCTCTGCGACATCGTGAAGGCCAAGGGCGCCAGCTGCATGGCCCAAGGTGGCTGAGGCCGGCTCGTTGAAAACTGGCGGCGATCCGGGCGCTGCGGCAAACTGCGCCGGCTTGGGGCGGGGGTAGAGGTTGGGATGCGGCCGCGCGCGGCGATCATCGGGGTTTCCGGGCCGGTCCTGACCGCTGATGAGGCGGCGCTGTTGCGCGCCCAGAGGCCGCTCGGCGTCATTCTCTTTCGCCGCAATGTGACCAACCCCAGCCAGCTCAGCGCGCTGATCGCCGATCTCCGCACGGAACTCGGCGCCGAGGCGCCGATCCTGGTGGACCAGGAAGGCGGCCGGGTGGCCCGGCTGCGACCGCCGCATTGGCCGGATTTCCCCAGCCCCGCCCGCTTCGAGGGGCTGCCCGCCGAGGCTTGCCGCGCCAATGCCGCGCTGCTCGGCCTGACCTGCGCCGAGGCGGGCTTCGATGTGGTCTGCGCCCCGGTGCTCGATCTCCGCATTCCCGGCGCCCACGATATCGTCGGCGATCGCGCCTCCGGCGCTGAGCCGCGGGAGGTGGTGCGCCTCGGCCGCGCCTGGATCGAGGGGCTCCAGGAAGCCGGCTGCGTCCCGATCATGAAACATATCCCCGGGCATGGCCGGGCGCTGGCCGACAGCCATCTCGAATTGCCGCGGGTGACGGTGGGGCGCGATGACCTTGCGCTGGATTGCGCGCCCTTCGCGGCGCTGGCCCGCACCGGCGCCTGGGCGATGACGGCCCATATCCTCTACACCGCGATCGATGCGCAGCTGCCAGCCACCCTGTCGCCCCTGGTGATCGAGACGGTGATCCGCCGGGCCATCGGCTTCGATGGCGTGCTGGTGAGCGATGATGTCTGCATGCGCGCCCTGGCCGGCGACCCCGCCGCGCTGACGCGCCAGGCGCTGGCGGCGGGCTGCGACCTCGTGCTCCATTGCAATGGCGTGCTCGCTGACACGGCGGCGGTGCTGGCCGAGTGTCCTGTGCTCTCGCCGCTGGCCGAGGCGCGGCTGGAGGCTGCCCGGGCAGCGGTCGCGCGGGCGCGACGGCCGCTCGATATCCTGGCGCTGCGCGCGGCGCGGGACGCCGCGCTGGCCTTGGCGGCCTGAGGCGGGGATGATCCAAGGCGCGCATTGGCTGCCGGAGGTTCTTGCGGCGATCCTGGCTGCAGTGGTGGCCATTACGTTGCACGAGGCGGCGCACGGCTATGCCGCCCTCGCCATGGGCGATACCACGGCGCGCGACCAGGGGCGGCTCAGCCTCAATCCCTGGCGGCATGTCGATGATATGGGGACGCTGATCGTCCCGGGGCTGCTACTGATCGTGCAGGTGCTGACGATCGGGCGGGTGGAGTTCCTGTTCGGCTGGGCCAAGCCGGTGCCGGTAGACGCGCTGGCGATGCGCAACCCGCGCTCCGGCATGGCCTGGGTGGCGCTGGCGGGGCCGGCGATGAACTTCGCCCTGGCGCTGCTGGCGGGCCTTTCGGTGCACCTGGTCAGCGCCCTGATCTGGCCGCTCTCGCCCGACTCGGCGGTGGTGCTGTATCGGTTCATCTGGCTTTTCATTCTGTCCAATCTGGTGCTCGGCCTGTTCAACCTGCTGCCCATCCCCCCCCTCGACGGTGGCCGCGTGGTCAATGCTCTGCTGCCCGCGCGGGCAGCTGATATGTATATGCGGCTGGAACGCTGGGGCATCCTGCTGGTGCTGCTGCTGGTCTTCGTCCTGCCGCGGCTGACCCACGGGATCGACCCGGTAGGCTGGCTGCTGCAATCCGTGCTGGGCGAGGCGATCCGCTTCGTCATCTGGGCCACCGGCAATGGGGCCATGCCATGATGCTTGCGACCTCCGAGCCCGCGCGCACGCCGACGCTCCACCTGCAGCTGGAGGGTTTCGAAGGCCCGCTCGACCTGCTGCTGGAACTGGCGCGCGGGCAGAAGGTGGATCTGGCGAAGATTTCCATCGTCGCCCTGGTGGACCAGTTCCTGGCGGTGCTGGACCAGGCCCGTGCCGTCCGGCTGGAACTCGCGGCGGATTGGCTGGTCATGGCTGCCTGGCTCGCCTGGCTGAAATCCCGCCTGCTGGTGCCCGACGAAGCCGGCCCGGCGGAGGATCCGGAGGCGCTGGCCGCGCTGCTGACCGACCGGCTGGCGGAGCTGGAGCGCATGCGCCTTGCCGCCGCCTGGCTGGGCGCGCGGGCGCAGCTGGGCCGGGAGGTCTTCGGCCGGGGCGCGGCCGAGCAACTGCGCATCGAGGATCGCTCTGGCCTGACCGCCGACCTGCCGGCGTTGCTGCAAGCCTATGTGGCGATCCGCCGCAAGGCGCTGGCACAGCGCCCCTACCAGCCGAAGCTGCGCCGCCTGTGGTCGGTGCAGGAGGCGCTGGCGCGGCTATCCGGCATGCTGGGCGCGCTGCCCGATTGGACCCTGTTGCAGGGTTTCCTGCCGGAGGGGCTGGCCGACCCGGTGGAGCGGCGGGCGGCCCTGGCCAGCACGCTGCTCGCGGCGCTGGAGACGGCGCGCGGCGGCGGGATCGAGTTGCGGCAGGAGACGAGCTTCGGGCCGATCCTGGTCCGCGCCCTGGCGGCGGCGCCGGGCGCCGAGGCGGAGCGAGGGGCGGATGCAAGGGCAGCCTGAGGACGCGGCGGCACCCGCTGCAAACGCCCCTGGAACGGAGCTTTCGTCGGTTTCGGACAAATCCCCGGCCCTGGGCGCCGCGATGGCTGACCGCCTGGCCGAACCGCCCGAAAACGCCGCTGCAACCCAGCTTTCGTCGGTTTCGGACAAATCCCCGACCCTGGGCGAGGCGATGGCCGAGGCGCCGCTGCCGCCCCCTGGGCCGGAGCTGCCCGCGCCGCCCGACCCGGCCGTCTTCGCCCAGGCGCTCCGCATCGCCGAGGCGCTGATCTTCGCGGCTGAGCGGCCGGTCACGCTCGGCCGGCTGGCCCAGGCGCTGCCGCCAGGCGTGGAGCCGCGGGCGGTGGTGGAGGCGCTGGTCGCGCAATGCGCCGACCGCCCCGTGCATCTGGCCGAGGTGGCCGGCGGCTACGCCTTCCGCACCGCGCCCGATCTGGCGCCGGCCATCACCCGGGTGGTGGAAGTGCCGCGCCGGCTGCCGCGCGTGGCGATGGAGACGCTGGCGATCATTGCCTATCACCAGCCGGTGACGCGGGGCGAGAT
>Ga0114971_10003033_pt1 | contig 11431 bp, 10 predicted proteins | sample M_140625_MF_Meta_FD_87320 | JGI IMG/M metagenome (GOLD analysis project Ga0114971, IMG submission 87320) | Freshwater microbial communities from Lake Montjoie, Canada to study carbon cycling - M_140625_MF_MetaG | ecosystem: Environmental > Aquatic > Freshwater > Lake | place: Lake Montjoie... | reverse complement strand
GAATCATTTGTTAGTTTATAATCTGCGATTAATGCCTCAGCTACTGGCTTCCATCTGCCATCTATAAATTTATAACCGCCATATCCATATCGTCTATCTCCATCCCAATAATCACCTTCATATTCTTTTGCCTTAAGCATGCATACCACTTTATCATCAATCATTCTAGCTAAATAATCTCGTTTTGTTGCCTGATGCAATGGAGTAACAAAATTTTTAAGTTGCGGCATAATATAAAATTTTTTCAAAATTAGTTCTCTGTTATGATTAATATTATGATTTTTATCAAATTATTAAATGATAAAAATCATAATAGTTAGATTATGGCTTAACAGAATTTGTTAACATTGCCTTTTTTACAAGCCAAATATTTTCAATTCTTTGTTTCTCTTCTTCATTAGAAATTCTTAAACCTTCTACACAAAAATGAAGGGTTTTGCCTAATGTTAAAACTTTCTTATAAATTAACTCTCTTTGATCAGTATCTATTGGCAATTGAAATACACTATAAAGTGCTATCCCATCAATAGAATTTAATTCATCTAATAATAATGTAAATATTAGATGAGAATTTTCCATCGCATATTCACTTGCACTCAATAAAAAATGTAAGTTGTTTTTTTCACAGTAATCTCTTATAACAATATTTTGAATGTGTTGTGGAACACGTTCTCCTAGAAACGATCTGCTAAAAACATAGCCTCGAATTTTTTTTATCATAAATTAGGTAATTTATATTTCATCCCAACTTGTGTTGCTGCTCTTAAAGTAATAGGTTCAAAAAATTCTCCTAATTTTTTATCGCCATATGGAGTAAATACAGATTTAAACCTACAATTCATAGACCATCGTGTTTCTTTTTCAGTATTGATTCTATTTCCATGGGGTAATGCTTGATCAAAAACTAAAACTTCTCCAAATTTAACTTCAAGCCATTTTACATCATTTTTTATAGATTGATAAAGATCTTCGCTATTTTTTCCTGACATCTCCTTAAAATCTTTACTCAGATTTTCTGACTGCTTTGGTGGAAGTAAATACATTGCCTTAGTTCCATAACAATTAACAATAGGAAGCCAAACAACTACCTCGTAAGGCGAGTCGCCAGACCAAGTATCAGCATGGACAGGTAATAAAGAGCTGTCGTCATTTGGAAATTGAATGCTTAGGTTAACTCTAAGCTGCATAGCTAATTCATTCCCTACTAAAATCTCTAAATACGGTCTTGCAACTCTGTAGTACATTTCCCTAAATTCACTTGCAGAATTAAATGCACGGATAACTTTTAATCTAAATTGATTTAATTCCTTAACTTCAACTCTGTCATGTATATAATTTAATATTTCTTCTGGCTCCTTGACATCAGTAATTCCAAGATATTCAGAAACAATTTCAACAAATTTATTTCTCATCCATTCTAATGCCTCTAAATCAGCTACAGGCTGAATAATATACCCATTTTCTAAATATTGATTTGTAATACTTATTTCCTTTTTATCTAAAAACATAATTTATTTATTTAATTTGTTTTTCATTGAACTTATTATATTTTGAACAGTTATCCCCCAATGTTCAAGTAATGAATTCTGACTTCCATACTCTTCTGCAAATTTATCAGGTATGCCAATTCTAAATATTTTATTAGTATGTTCTGGTATTGAATCACTACAAAATTCCAATATCGCAGTTCCTAATCCTCCAATACGAGTATGTTCCTCAATAGTTACAACTGCTTTAACATTTGGAATTAAGTTAAATAATGAATTTTCATCAATTGGTTTAATAGTATGCATATGAAGTACGCCACAATTAATTCCTTCATGTTCTAATTTTTCTACTGCTTGTAAAGCTAATTGTGTCATTACCCCGGTTGTAATAAACAAACCATCCTTACCATTTTTCATTAAAATGGACTTACCAATTTCAAAACCTGCACTTTCATTACTTATAATTTTATCTCCCCCTTTTGCTAGTCTAATGTAAATTGGATGTGGCCAATCTAATGTTTTTAACATAAATCTATTCATTTCATCTGCATCACAAGGGCACACAATGGTCATATTAGGAAGTGCGCGCATTATTGCAATATCTTCAACAGCCAAATGAGTAGGTCCTAGAGGGGCATATACACCTCCTGCTCCATTAGAAATTAATCTTACTGGTAGGTCTTGTAAACATAAATCCATAGCAACCTGCTCAAAACATCTTCTAGATAAAAAAGTTGCAATTGTATTTACATAAGGTATAAACCCTTCCATTGCGAGTCCTGCAGCCATCCCTACAATATGTTGTTCACTAACTCCTTCCATAAAAAACCTTTCAGGCATCTCATTTTTCATATTTTCTAAAACGCCTGGTCCTAGATCTGAACCAATAAAGATTACTCTTTCATCATTTTTTGCTAGAGTGTAAACAGAGTCTAAAGCTTTTTTTCGCATGTTTTTATATTAAATTATTCTAAACATTTATACATTTCTAAAATATCCTCTTCCTTAAGGCCTGATTTATGGTGCCAGTTTGGATTTCCTTCTGCAAATGGAAATCCCTTTCCTTTAATAGTATGACAAATTACAACTGTTGGTTTTTCAATATTGACAGGTAATGTTTTTAAAAGTTCTTCTAACGCTTCTATATTATGACCATCAATTTCATGGACATTAAATCCAAAACTTTGCCACTTTTCAGGCAATGGTGACATGTCTAAAACTTCTGTAGTTTTACCATAGGATTGTAATTTATTGTGATCTATAAATACTATCAAATTAGATAATTTATGTTTTGAAGCGGACATTGCCGCTTCCCAAACTGAACCTTCATTTATTTCACCATCTCCCATCACAACTACAACTCTATTAGTTTCTTTCTTAATTTTTGCAGCCAAAGCCATTCCTACTGCCATAGGCAATCCATGACCTAAGGCACCTGTAGATGCTTCAACCCCTGGTGTTTTGTCTCTTTCAGGGTGTCCACCTAAGATTGAGGTTGGTTTACAAAAATATTTAAATTCATTTTTAGAGAAATAATTTTTATCTGCTAATATTGAATATAATGCGAGGCAACCATGGCCTTTACTTAAAATGAATCGATCTCTTTTTTCCCATTTTGGATTTGATGCATCAAAAGTTAAAAATGAATCGAATAATACTCTCATTATTTCAATTAGGGACAATGCTGGACCAATATGTCCTCTTTTATCAACTTCCACCATCTTGATAACATTTTTTCGTAAATCTTTTGAACGTTCGTCTAATTTAGTCATATTTTTAATTAATTTTTTCTTCTAATTTAATAGAACTTAAGAGTGATTTTGCTTTTCCTAATTGAATTTCTAAAAGATTTGATGTTACTAAATTATTTTCAGTTGTAGCTGACATTCTTCTTTCTAAAATTTCAGGTCGAAAATCATTTAAAATAATTAAGCACCAAATTAAACCATATAAAGGTTTACATAAATTTGCTCTTAGAAAAACTTCTTCATCAAATATTTCAAAAGTTTGTTTTAGCCAATGCTTTTTTTGAATGCTATTTAAGTGCATTCCTGGATGATAATAAAAATCAGAGATTAATTTAACTGGATCATCATATCCAAAGTATTCAAAATCAATAAAACAAAGATCTTTATTATTCTTTTTAATAATATTATGAAAACCGAAATCAGAAGGACTTAAAGTAAGTTTTTCAAATGGTAAATTTTCATCAAATCTGTAAATAAAATTCCAGTTATTTTTTGCATTTTCTAAGAAATAATTCATTGTCGGTACAAATTCATCCATTATAAATTTTGATAAATCTTGGTTTTCTATATTTTCAAAAAATCTTATTCTTTGGAGTAATTGCTCTTCAATGCCTTTTCCTGATATACATGCAGCTGATGCTAAACCAATTTTTGAAAAAACTTTCTCTGATTTTACTTTAAATAAATCATTTATAAAGTTTGAACATTTTGATATATCATCTAAATTATGTTCATTAATAATATCTCCTTCTAGCCATTGGTAAGCTGCAATACCCAGTTCTTTATCATAATTTATAGGTTTTGGTATCGAATCAAAACCAAAATCACTTAAAATTTTTGTAGAGTAAAATTCTGAATTAATCCTATCATGATTATCATCTACAGGATATATTTTAAATTTCAAAAATGTATCATTTTCAAGCCCCAATTTAAAAACTGCTGAATTTCTACCTTGAGAAATTTTATTGATGCTAATTATCTTATTTGTAATAATATGATGTGCTAGACTAATAACTTCATCATTTTCCCAAATTCCATTTATTAAATTATCAATTTGCTGCCAATCTGACTTTATTTCTTCATTATTTAACCCTCTGTAATTTTCATCAAAATGTATAGTTTTGATTTGGCTAAATTTTTTTAAATCATAAACCACCTCTATGAGATCATCAATAAATATTTCAACTTTTTCAGATTCTATTTTTTCGACTTTCTCGTTTCTTGTATTTAGAAAAAATACATCATTAACTAATGGGGATTCGCAACTAATAATTTTATTATTTTTGAGAAATTCTGAAGCAATTTCTCTTAGTGAATTTTTTTCTTCATCGAAGTGGCCAAATTTAGTTTTATGACTAATAATTTTAATTTTATGCCCTTTATTTTTTAGTCTCCAAATAAATCTTTTTACACCCGTATAAAGCTTCGCGTTTTTTAATAATAATTTTCCATATGCAAGCCCCTGAATTTTTTGCCAAATAAGTTCACCTTCATTTAATGAGTTGCAATGTTTTTTTAATTCGATTTTATTTGTTATACCTGATGGAATATTTATATTCAAAAATTTTGCAGATTCAATAAATGCATTATCATATTTAATAATGGTATTATCGAGATCAATGCCTACAATCATTGTATTAAGATAACTTATTTACTTGATGAGCAATTTCTGTCACTTCCTTGTCTGTCAAATATTGATTAACCGGTAATGTCAATATTCGAGTAGCTTGATTTTCGGTAATTTTAAAATCTCCTAGCTTATACCCTAAATTTATTGAAGCAGGTTGCAAATGAATAGGTATTGGGTAGTGAATTCCTGTTTCAATTCCCACTGCTGCAAGCTTTTCTTTTAGCAAATCCCTATTTTCAACCTGAATAACAAAAGTATGAAAAGTATTGTACTCTTCATTTCTTTGATCTGGTATGAATATTTTATTTCGATCTAACAGATTATAATATAGTTCAGCATTTTTGCGTCTTTTTTCAGAAACTAAATGTAATTTATTAATTCTATAATTCAATATTGCAGCTTGGATGGAGTCCATTCTAGAAACATAGCCGAAGTGCTTCACTGTATTTCTATCTATCATCCCATGTGTTCTCAATATCCTTATCTTATTTGCAATTTCGTCATCATCGGTTACTAAAAACCCTCCATCACCACAAGCATTTAAGTTTTTTAAAGGGTGTGTGGAAAAACAGCCAACTTTTCCCCATTTTCCACTAGGTATATTAAGGTATTTTGATCCAATTGCTTGAGCACTATCCTCAATTATTTGTAAATTATGCTTAGAAGCAATATCTCTTATTTCATCCATACGAGACATTCTTCCTGTTAAATGCACAGGCATGATAGCTTTTGTATTTTTAGTTATTGCTGCTTCAATTTTTGAAGGATCAATATTTTGGTCAGGTAATACATCAACAAAAACTGGTTTTGCGCCTAAATGAGTAATTGCAGAAGTTGATGCTACAAAAGAATTGGGTGGAGTAATGACTTCGTCACCTCTTCTAACACCTAAAGCAGCAAGTCCAAAAACAAGTGCATCAGTACCACTATTCAAAGCAACACAATGTTTAGTTTCACAAATTTTAGCTGCATTCATTTCAAACTCTTCTACAACTGAAGTAGAAATATATTGTCCTGACGCAAGAACTTTTTCAATTATAGGCAATAATTCTTCTTTTTCTTCTTGCCATTGTGCTACTAAATTTACGTATGGAATTTTATACATTTTAAACTATTTATTTTTATAGAAATCCGAAACTGTTTTAATAACATAATCCATTTCTTCAATAGATAAATGCTGATCACAAGGGAAGCTTATTATTTTTTTTGTATGCTCATCTGAAACTGGGAAGTCGCCTAATTTATGGCCTAAATGTTTCAATGCAGGTTGTCTATAAATTGGAACTGGATAATGCACTTTTGCTTCAATCCCTTTTTCTAAACAATATTTTAATAATTCATCTCTTTGTTCAGCAAAAACAATATATAAATGATATACAATTTTAAAGTCTTTTAATCTTGGCGGTATTGAAATTTCTTTCAACTTATCAAGTCCATCATCATAATATTTTGCATTTTTTATTCTTTGATTCGCAATATCAGCAGTATGAGGTATTAACCAATTTCCTACAATTGCTTGAATTGTATCAAGTCTTGAATTACAACCCATTATTGTGATTGTATCGCGGTCAAACATTCCATGATTGCGAATTAATCTTAGTGTTTCTGCAATTTTATCATCGTCTGTTACAATTACACCCCCATCAGACCATACATTTAAATTTTTAAGTGGGTGTAATGAAAAAGCGCCAGTATTTCCCCAAGTACCTGCATTTTTATTTTCTATAGCGCCTAAAATAGATTGACAAGCGTCTTCTATTACAGGTAGATTATACTTTTTTGCAATAGGTAGAAGTTTTCTCATGTCAGTCATATATCCTGTATAATGAACTGGAACTATTGCTTTTGTTTTAGGTGTAATAACAGCTTCTAATTGAGAAACATCCATACAAAAAGAATCATCGCAATCAACAAATACTGGTATTGCACCTAATTCCATAATTGCTCCTACCGTTGCAACAAATGTATTTGCTGTTGTTATTACCTCGTCTCCATGTCCAATGCCAATTGCTTTAAGCGATAATTTAATTGCATCTGTGCCAGAATTAACACCAATTGCATGTTTCGTTCCAATTAGTTTAGCAAATTTATTTTCAAATTCAGTCAATGGCTTTCCAAGAGTAAAGTCGCCAGTTGGTACAAAGGCTTTTAATTCTGCCCACAAGTCATCACAATTTTCAAATTGTTGTTTTAAATACGAATATCTAACTTTCATAAATTTATTAGTTTATTTTAATTCTATTGAGTTCATTACCTTAATGTTAAAATATTTATTGTCTGTAAAAGAATTAGGAAGCAGCCCATCTTCAAAAGCTTTTCTTAAGTCACTAGCGGCTTCTTCAATACTATGACTTGCTACAAATCCTAACTTATTTTTTATTTTTTCAGACGAAATATGATAAGAACGATTATCATTTGTTGGTGTAGTTATTAATTTAACATCCTCCCCAACAACTTTTTTTACGGTTTCAGATAATTCAGAAACTGTTTGATTTTCAAATCCTACATTAAAAATTTCACCGGCAATTTTTTCTTTTGGTGCTTCAATTAACATTAGGTAGGCAGCTACCATATCTTTTATATGTATATTAGGTCTATACTGCTTACCTCCAAAGACGCTTATTTCTCTTTTATGATAAGCTAAATTTGTAAGTATATTTACTACAACATCTAGTCTTTGTCTTGTTGAATAACCACAAACAGTTGCAGGCCTTACTGTTACAGTTGTAAAATTCTCTGATTGATAAGGTGCCAAAATTTTTTCACAATCTGCTTTAAACTTTGAATAGTCTGTTAATGGTTCTAGTGACATACCTTCATGTACTCCTAATTCTTCTTTTACGCCATATACCGATGAAGAGGATGCATATATAAACCTTTCTACTCCATTCTCTTTGCTAATTTTAACTATTGGTTCAAATGCATCTAAATTTATTGATTTTCCTAAGTTTGGATTTAATTCAAAAGAAGGGTCATTGGATATACAGGCCAAATGTATAACCACATCATGCCCAGGTATTTCTTTATTTAACAAAACAATATCTCTAATATCGCCCTTTACCATTTTTAAATTATTATTTGGTTTTATTACATCTTCGCCATACATCATTAAATCAAGAACTGTTACATGATATCCTTTTGATAATAGTTCAGGAACTAACATTGCTCCTACATAGCCAGCACCACCAGTAATAAATATTTTTTTACTCTCTTTTTGTGTCATATATTTTATTATTAATTTTTACCAAGATATTTAAACCAATCTTCTGTCTCATTAGCAATGGTATCAGGGGTCCAAACAGGGGCATTTCTCCAATATTCGATATTTTCTAACACTAACTTCACCCCATCTTCAATTGAAATTTTGGGAGTCCAATTTAATTCTGACTTTATTTTAGAGATATCAGCATAGGTACAATCAGGTTCACCTGGTCTTTTAGGAATATGCGTTTTTTCACCTCCAAGTAACTCAACTAATTTATTAATTGAAACAGTATTCCCACTTCCAATATTATAAATTTGTTCGGTTTTATTGCTTTTTGCAGCTGATAATAAAGCATTTGCAACATCAGTTACATAAGTAAAATCTCTTGTTTGATTACCATCACCAACAATAGTCATTGGTTTATTTGCTAATTTTTGTGCTAAAAAAACTCCGAATACTGCTCCATAGGTTCCAGATGTTCTTGATCTAGTTCCATAAACATTAAAAAATCTACATGAAACTGCAGGTAATTGATACACTTGAGCCCAATGCATAACTAATTCTTCGCCAATTCTTTTAGTTAAAGCATAAGGATATTTAGGTTTGATTGCAGAAGTTTCAGCTGTTGGAAAATTATCTGGAATTCCATAACATGAAGAAGATGCAGCATAAACGACCCTTTTAATATTGGCGTGTTTACAAGCTTGAATTACATTAAAAGTCCCATTAACATTTGCATTAAAATATGCTTCAGGTTTTTGTATACTTGGAACAATATCTGCTAGTGCAGCTAAATGGAAAACCCAATCAACATCTTTAAAATGTTTTACCCAATCACCGTTTATTGAAAGGTCGCATTCTACTAACTGAATTTTATCTTTTACATGATCTAAATTAGCTCTTCTACCAGTACTAAAATTATCTAATACAATTACATCAAACTTATTTGCTATTAAAAGATCGACTAAGTGACTTCCTATAAATCCAGCTCCTCCTGTAACTATTATTTTCATTATTTATTAATATTTAGAGGGTTTGAATATAAATACTGCATGCACATATGGCCAACAATCATTTGCAAATCTTCTGAAACTTGCATGTCATTTATTTCAAAATGAATAGGATATTTAGCTACATTTTTTGCCTTACCGCCAGAAAATCCTAAAATTGCAAATGTTATCATTCCTAATTTATTGCCCATTTGTAATGCATTAATAATATTTGGAGAATTACCGCTACCAGAAAGACAAATTAAAACATCGTCTTTATTTGCTTTTACCCTTAGTTGTTCAGAATATATATTTTCATACCCAATATCATTCCCTAAACAAGTTATAATTGATGTGTTGGCGCTCAAAGATTCAACCCTTAGACCAATGCCATTATTTATACCTGCTCCATATAGAAAATCATTAGCTAAATGTGTGGCATTACCTGCACTACCACCATTACCACAGAAGTAAATATTCTTATTATTTTGCCAAGCCAATCTCATTTCATTAGCTAATACTTCTGTATAATCAATGGCACCTTGAGTAAAGGCATTATTTATTTTTTCTAAATATTTTTTTTTAATTTCTTTCATATAAAATTTAATTAATTATTCAATTTCGTGTAATGTTCCCTTTTGAATTATTTTACCTTCTTTTAATTTATAAATAATGTCGCAGTCTTTTACTGTTGTCAGTCTATGAGCAATAATTATCATTGTTTTTACACCTTGCAACATTTTAAGTGATTCCATAAATTCAATTTCTGTTTGATTGTCTAAAGCACTTGTTGCTTCATCAAAAATTAAAATTTGGGGATTATTATATAATGCTCTAGCAATTCCTATTCTCTGTCTTTGCCCACCAGAAAGTCTTACACCTCTTTCACCTACTTTAGTATCCAATCCTTCTGGTAATGTTTTTATAAATTCAGATAGTTGAGCTGCCAATATTGCATTTTCTAACATATTTTCATCGATTTCCGATTTATGTACACCAAATGCAATATTATTCCTAAGAGTATCGTCTACTAAATAAATTGATTGTGGGACATAACCTACTTGATTTTGCCAACCTCTTAAATTTTTATTAATTTCAATCCCGTCAACTGAAATAGAACCTGAGTTTGGATCAAGTAAACCTAAAATAATATCAACTAGAGTACTTTTACCAGAACCGCTTTGGCCAATTAAACCAATACAACTTCCTTTAGGGATTTCAAATGATATATTTTTTAAAGCTTCTAGATTAGATGTATTATACTTAAAACATATATTATTTAAAATAATTTCATTTTTAAAAATGTAATCTTGATGTACTTTTTTGATTTCATAATCTTCCCTTATTAAAGAGAATTCAGCATGAAATAAATTTATAACAGGTTTTGTAAATGTGATACTTTGTAGCGCTGACATTATCCTATTAACAGAAGGAATCATGCGAAATGCAGCAGCAACAAATAAACCTAAAGTAGGCATTATAAACTCTGTAGGCTTATTTTGTATAACCATTATCATTATTAAAAATGAAAGTGCAATTATAGATAATAATTCTAAGTATAATCTTGGTATTTGGTTGAGGGTTTGAACCTTGGTAAGTATTTTTGTATTTGAAACATTTGGAATTGTAAATGTTTCTAAAAAATAATTCTCTTTGCCCATTAATTTAACTTCTTTCACACCACCCAGCCCTTGCATTAAGCTTTGACTCATTAATCCAGCATAATTTTGTCTTTCCTCACCCCATATTGTCAATTTTTTTTTTGTGATTTTAAAAAAAATGTACCCGGAAATTAATAAAAATAGCATAACGCTAAATGCACCAATTGGTTCAATTAAAAATAACATAAAAGCAACACCTGTAACTACTGATATTTCAGTAATTAAAAAAATTATAGAGTTCGTCATACCTGTAAAATTAGAAACTTCGCCTTGGATGTTTCTAATTAGTATTGCTGAATTTCTCTCTAAATGAAATTTATATGGTAATTGTAAATAACCTTTAAATAACTGTTTTGATAAACTAGCAGACAGGTTAGCTGAGAATTTGGATTGTTCCCATGTCGAATATATTATAAAAGCCGTTTTTAAAATATAGATGCCTACTATTATTATTAAACATAAAAAAATAAAATAATTATGTGTCGGATTCCCAATAAATTTTAGGAGAGTTCTAAGTATAGGATATAAATTAGCAGCATTTGGCTTTAATACAATACTTAAAAAAGGCAATAAAATTCCTAAACTAAGCATTTCAAAAAGCATTCCTATAAAAACAAGAATAACTAAAAAAAATGTAGATTTTTTTTGATTTACATTAAGTAGGTAAAATATTTTTTTTAGATTTAGCATAATTATTAAGTGGTCATGTTT
>Ga0114971_10003032_pt1 | contig 11432 bp, 8 predicted proteins | sample M_140625_MF_Meta_FD_87320 | JGI IMG/M metagenome (GOLD analysis project Ga0114971, IMG submission 87320) | Freshwater microbial communities from Lake Montjoie, Canada to study carbon cycling - M_140625_MF_MetaG | ecosystem: Environmental > Aquatic > Freshwater > Lake | place: Lake Montjoie... | reverse complement strand
ATTCAAGAGAACAAAATCATGACAGCAATTCAAGAACTTACTGGAAGAACACTCTATGCTCTTGATTGTTCTGGTTCTGTTGGTTTTGATGGTTCACTTAATTATTTCCCGATTCTGCTTCGAATGATTGACAAATGTCCTAAACATTCAATGTTTATTCGTTGGGATGACCAGTCAAGCATCTGTTCAGTTCCACAAATTATGAGTTGGATTATGTCAAAAAAAGGATATGGTGGAACAAGTCCAATATGCTTTATTAAGGATATCCCTGCTGATTTTGGTCCAAACGATACTCTTATTATTGTATCTGATGGACAAATTCCTTCATCAAGTGCTCAAAGTTTCTGTCAAGAAATGAATACTCGATTTCCTTTTGGAAAAAAATTCAAGCAAATTCAGGTCATTTTGATTAATACGGGTGGACCAATTGATAAATCGATTGTTTCTGCTTTTACAAAATACGACTGTCCATTTGTATTGGAAATCTATGAACAGAATGGTTCCCTGAAATCACAAGAAGAAGAAAACTTTTTTAGATTGTTTGACAAGCTTCGTGATATGGAGAATCTTTCTGATTTTACGCCTGAACTTAGAAGGTCTATTCATAATCTTGCGCTTGGTTGTTCTTCAACTGACCAGATAGTTGTAGATCTTCGCTCCGAAATTAAGCGACTTATGCGCAAATTTCAAGAAGAGCTGGACAGAGCTCCCCCAGCAGGAAATCCAACTCTTGATGAATTTACCGCGGAGACCGGAAAAGATAATATATCTATTTCTGTCTTGAAAAAATGTGTCAAGAAGATGAGTTCTGATTTTCACTTGAAAAAAGTAACTGCTGGGAATCCACTTCTGATTCTTATTCAAACAGAAAGCGACCTTACACACAGATTAACTGATTTTGGAATTGATTCTGGATTACACAATTCTGCGAATGGACTGTCTGGTTTGGCTGTTGAGAACGCAAATGTTGTGGAAGAAGTTGATATTGATGCTTGCGCAATGGAGGCTGGATGTAATTTTGAGGACCCCATTTTAGAAGGACTTTCATTTGATTTTGAGGACCCTATTTCTGGAGAACTTACAATTGCGATTGTTCCAATTTCACATGGCGATTCACTACTCCCATCCGGAAATATTTCTCAGATAAGGAAATTTCCGATGTCATTAGGAGTTGATGATAAAAACTTTATGGCTCCGATTGGATTTGATGGATTTGATGGAATGATTCAACATTCACTATCAAATGGATTGAATCTTTCGCATCCTCTTACAAGAATCCCAATACGTGATACAGGAATCCTTATATTTCCAAAAAAAGCGACGGATGAACAAAAAGTGAGTATCGTAAAATTCAACAATTCTGCGATTGCGAAGCTTTTGTTCAATGGAAAGAAGATTGGCGACCCCAACCTTTTCTACTTCTGTTTCGCAATAAGAATGTTATCGGTCTCATTTCTTGAAGACTATAAACCTCAAATTGAGGAAGAAATTCGATGGAGATTGAAGAACTCGATGACTTATGCGACTTTGTGTGGCCCATCAACTGAGTTTCCTCACGACAATATGAGCATTCTGAATGCGCTTATTTTCACTGTTTTGTCTGCGTGTGTTTGTGAAACATCAGCTCAAAACCCGCTTCTCATGCACATCTCTTATCTTTCAAAGATTAAAAAACTTTTGGAGATTTCAGGTGTCAAATTACCGGTTGAAATAAAGAAGCATCTTGAACTTATTCAGGTTGCGATGAAACTTCTCAGTATAAATAAAGAGGACCAATCCAAAAATGGTGGAAAAATGAGATTACTTGGATATAGGAATCTCATCGGTTGGAAGTTAATTACCGTTGATGGATCCTTTTATCCAACAGGCATTCGTTTGGATGAAGAAGAACAACTTGAACAGAATGAGATATTCAAGGAAATTCTTAAAAAAATTGTTGGATTTCCAATTGAAATCGATATGTTTTGTTCATTGTATGACTTGTTCATCAAATATAATGACTTCTTAAAGCTTCCGCATATCCCTTTTGGATTACCGATTGAGGTCTGTCCTCGCAATTTCACATTGTTCAAATCAAATGATGAAGATTTTCGGAAGGCGATTGTTGATTACGTGAAAAGTCGAAAATTCGACAAATTACCGTCATTCGATTATATGTGTTCAAAGCTCTACATTACAAAACCGGACCGGCTTCTTACAAGCGAAGTTTGGGATGAATTGGTTGCGGGTGAATTAGACACGGATGATAAGATTGCGTCATTCTGCGAAACGTATAAGTTTGTTCCAAAATACGCGAGTGGTGGTGGTAGTGGTGGTGGTAGTGGTGGTGGTAGTGGTGGTGGTAGTAGTAGCCGTGGAGTACCGCGAACAGGACATCACTCGCGTTTTGGAAGAAAAACACGTCGGCGCTGGTTGGGCCTATCAAAGTCTGAACAAAAGGCTAGATGCAATGGTCAGTAATTTTTTTCAATGTTTTGAAAAATTATAATATTATATGAATATATATGGACGGGGGAAAAGAAGCTGGTAAAAAAGTAAATTTAAAAAAACACGTGGCGACCGAACGTAAGAAACACAAGAAAGCAGTAAAAGAAATATGTCATGATAGAGAATGTAATAAGAAGGATTCTCCGACGCGTATTCCATTATCAGATGACCATGTTCTCTCTCACTTTGGATATTCAGAAGTTAAGAAAATGTCTTCTATTGCGCGTCATCGGGCATTAGTTAGCGCAATTAATTCATTGCGTCATCATCACGGAGAACACAGTGCCCTTATTACAATTATACACGAACTTGTCGCAAGATACAACTTATTACATAAAAGAACTCCTGACGTGGCGAAAATTATGAAGCGGGATTCAGAGTGGGTGTCCGCTTTGCTTGAAAAATGGAAACGCGCGCATACCAAAAAATAATGTTAAATTTGATAAAATTGATAGTAAAAACAATATTTTTTTACCATATTATCGGATCAGAAATGTTAAACTCAACAAAAAAATTCCGTAACCATTTAAATAAACTTTCTGAAGAAGACAAAGACTCAATCCGCGAAGAAATTAAAGGTTTCGCAGATACGACGATGTATCCGTTTTCAGTAGATGTGAATAAGAAATTCCTCTATTTTTTACAGAATGAAGAATTGGTTTGCATGAATCTAGAAGAAGAAAATGGTGTTTATTACTTCTGGTTTGATAATAGATTCATTCAAGTAAAGATTGCGTCAGGAGACTGCATCATTATTGATTTTAATCGTAATTGCATAGAGTACTTTTGTGTTACTAATTTTTTTCAGAGTAAACTTATGAACACACATTATTTTTTCTTGTACCGTTTGCTCATGCAAGAAAAAATAGGTTGTCTGAATCGAAATAAAGTAAGTTCTTTATGCATTTATTTCAACCCGGATAGAGTTTTCGGACATATTCAAAGAATCGGAAAACCATCTCTCAAAACTCCTTCTGGTTGCTTGTCAATCCATGAAATGATTCGAGCCATCGAACTATTCATTACTTCTAGATTTTCATCATGTTTTATGAGTAATCTAAATTTTTTTCAAAAGGCTCTTTTGGAAAATTGTGCATTACCATCACAGAGACCATCAGTTGCTGGACATTATGGAGTGCGAATGTTTCTCATGTCAATGTTTGAAAAATTACCATTCTTTGGAATGATATCTGAAATTATGCGCAGATTTGTTGGGAAATCTATGACAGGAATTTATCCAAAATTGTTTGCTAAAAAATTTTTTAAATGGATGTGTGATTCTATTTGTTTGAAAATGATTCAGATGTTTATCAGAGATCCAATTCATTTACTAAAAGCAACTGATACAATAAAGGAACTTATTCTATCATCTTCAAGCAGAATCAAACATGAATGTCCTGGTTTACCAACTACTACCCATAACTGTGTTTCTGTAATGTTAAGAACGAACTACTCTCGTCTTCAAGATTTAGATGAAAAACGTAAGAAATGGTTTGATGAAGCTGTTCGCAAGGATCAAGAAGAACTTCAATGCAAACGCGAACGCGAAGGCGAAGGCGAACTTCAAAAGAAACGTTTGAGACAGGAGTTTAAACTAGAAATTGAGGGAATTCAAGAAGAAGTATCTCATGTAAATGGTCGTATATGCAGGTTGGATGAATTTGCAAGTGGCGGAATCGCGATTGAAGAAACATATGAGGTTAAACGTAGAATTGATGAACTTGATGAATTCGAAAAATTTGAATAAATTATTGAATAAAAATTCAATATTATAAAAATTGATGGTAAAAAAAATAATTAAAATTATATTAATTAATATCTTTTATTTACCATCAATGAGTTTATTTGAGTTATTAATGAAAAACTTTCCAGAATACGTTATTTCTTTGAAAAATGACGTGATTTGTGTTAAATCGGAAGAAGAATCTAGTTTTGAGATAGATTTACTCAAGCGTCTTGGCATTTTCTCGTTCAAGTATGGAACAGTTATTGTTCATCTTCCGAATCCAGAATCTTCGAATTACAATGACGAGATGATACAGCTTATCACTCAGGTTTTGTCTAAAAAAGGTCTTTCCACAAACTATGGAAAGACAGTTGCGGAAGTCCGAGCCATCCTTTTCCAAGGTCAAAAAGGCAGCAAAAACCTCATATTATGCGTGACTGAGCTTGGAAACATGTGTCTTTCAAGAAGTTTGACCAATTCAAATCACGCATTTGTTGAAAGAGACAAAGATTTTCTTTCAGAATTTCTTGCGGATTCTGATAATTACAGGATCGGACGGCAAACAACATACAGCTGGAATCATGACACGAGCACGCTGTCTGAGAATTACAATGGTCGTTTCTTCAATGCGGGACCACATGAAACAGTAGATTCCCTTTTTGCGATGATCGTTTCGGAAATTTACCGATTTGTGGACCACATTACAGACATGCGTTCTAAGCGCATTGGACGTTTGGACGAAGGCAACATGGAACTACACATGCGGAAGCCATACAACACCCGCGAACAGTTGGAAAGCGCGAACCAAAAGCGAATTGCTAAGTTTTGCGATATTCCTCACGAAACATTCAGTCCAATTTTGGTCCAAGATAAGGATTTTTCGGATGTCGAAGAAGAAACAGGAGATGAAACTCCTTCTCTCAGGAAGAGAACATGAAGTTGCGAGTGAACTTTCAGGTCGATGGCCCAAGAACACTATTATAACTATTAGTATTGATATAAAAATTCCTCTTATTTACATCACATGAATTAAGACTTGTTCGTAAATTATAACAAGCGATTTGTTCCGCAGGTGGAACGAATGGAAATGGAGCATTGGGATTGTATGGTTGTCCCGATTTTGGTTGGGGGGCCGGTCTCTTTGAGGCGTCGGGAATATCCGCGCAACAACCAAAGCCACAAGGCTGATTCGTCTTACCAACGGGGACACAAGGATTTAATTCGAGTGTTTCTAAATAGCCATATGCTTTCGAAATAACGACAATTCTGGGGAATTTTTGGACCTGACAGAAAACGGCTTCCTGTGTTCCCGGTATTGCTATATTACATCCAAATGACATTTAATTTTATATAGAAAAAATTATTATAAATTCTCAATTATAATTATGAATATAAATAATCAATGTTATAGACATGAAAGAATAAGCACACACAACAAATATGATAGTCAGATTATTTTTCCGAACGTTGATATGACATATGTTCTAATAATGGTGGGTTCAAAACATGAAGAAAGAGTTCGTAAACAATTAGATGATTATCCATTTACGCGAAATATATATCTTCAATGGAATTATGGATTCAAAAATTGTAGTAAACATTTAGTAAAACAATATACAGTATCTGATTTATCAGATGCGTATATGATTGCTTTTAGTGATGCTATTCAACATAATTATAACAGAATTCTAATACTTGAAGATGATTTTGTAGTAAATGAAATAACTAATATTGATAGAAAAAATATATACGATTTTTTAGAGATATATAATCCTGAAATTTTAACACTTGGGAGTCTAATTATGGAATCAACTGATAAATATTTTTTAAATAATAATTTTTTACAAGTTTTAAATAAAAGAGCTACACACGCAATGATATATAATAAATATACAATTAATAAATTATATATTAAATTATATAGTGAAAAAAAAGATATTGATAATTTAACAAATAAATTATTTAAAACATATAGTTATAAATTACCATTGATTATTCAATTATTTCCAAAAACTGAAAATAGAAATAATTGGTTTTCTAAAAAAGGTAATAAGTTTATTATGTGGTTATCTGATTTTGTGATTTGGTTATTCGGTCTTGATAATGAAAAAAGATATAAGAAAACATATAAATTTATGCATGATATTCATTTTAATAAAAATTATAAAATTCTAAAAAAAATATTAAATTCGATTAGTAGAAAAATATATGATTAAAAAATTTTATACAGAAAAAATTATCAATTGTATTATTTATATTTTTTTATCATTATATATATGAATAACGCAATAAATATTATTATATAAATTGAAACATAACATATAGGTGTAAAATAAGTTGAGAAATAATATATATTTTTATTTTTATAATATAATTTATGATTTATATTTACATTCTTATATCCAATAAGGTCTAATGTGCTATCCAAATATGTATTCCCATTTCCATGAATAAAAAATGGTCTATTATTATTATAATATATTCTATTATTTTTTACAGTTAAATATGGATGAATTGAATCGAATGGTCTATCAATAGTTAAAAATAATTCATTTTTTAAATCAATATAAAAATCATTTGGATTTGTTTTACAATATTGAACTAATATCTTTTGGTCATCTAATGTATTATCACCTGTATATACTTGTTCTAATACATATAATATATCTTTTACTTGACCGATATACGACCCAGCATTTATTAGTTTATTTTTACATTTATCAAAACATATTTTTACATGTATATAATTACATAAATTATAAAGATTATTAATTATTATTTTATTTTCTGCGATTACTATCTTACAATTATTCTTTTTTTTTAATTGTAAAAATATATCAGTCATTTCACGCAAATCACGAACACATATAACATCATAACCATCAATAAAACATACTACATCATTTGGGTCGAGTTTTTTAAGATACTTAATCATTTTATCAAATCGAAAAGTGAATCCAGTCCATTTTTCTCCATATCCCAATACAGTCAATGGAATACCATTATTTTTACAAGAATCAACTAAATATGGAAAATATAATTCTGAATTTGTAGCAACCGTAATGATATGAGTTTTCATTTAATTTAATACAGAAAAAAATATCACAATCTCTTAAATGGAGAATATAAACATAGAAGACATCAACTCAAATTTAGAGGTCCGTTATAAAAATGACGATATTTACACGTATGCGGGGCGCGTCCTTATTTCCGCAAACCCATTCCAACAAATTGCGACCCCTCCACATATTCACAAGATGGTCAATGAAATTCTCGACTCCCAAACAAAGAAACATTCAGTTATGATAAGTGGGGAGTCTGGCGCCGGAAAGACAGAGACTACTAAAATAATCATTCAATATCTTGCGAAAATTACGAATTTATTCAAGTATAACCTCATTTTAGAAGCGCTCGGGAACGCTTCGACCCCTCGCAATCACAACTCATCCCGTTTCGGAAAATACATAGAAATCAACATAAATAATAATGAATATAGCTCAAAAATAACGACATACCTTCTTGAAAAGACGCGGATAGTATCAACGAAAGATTCGAACTATCATATTTTTTACACTTTCGGCTATCAATCAAATGTCCCAACTTATATTTCCGAACCGCGACCTGAATGGGATTCATCATTTCTCCAAAAAGACAATTTCCGGCAATTATGGTTAGATACCAACCTAGGGAATGATGAGTGGATTCATTTTGAAAAAATAATGGATTTTTTAATCAATCTTCTCTATGGGCGATATGAGTCAAATATGGAATGTTTTACGACGGAAGACCTAAATCGCGTTTTAACGAAGAAAACGATTACGAGTAATGAGGAAACTATCATTATTGAATTGAATGAGGCCGAGAAGATTCAGACGCGGAATACTATTGTTATGAAAATATACGAGAATTTATTTGATGGGGTTGTCGCTCTTATAAACCGGAAAATAAACAATCAAATCATTATTCCATTGAAACAATTTAATATACTGGATATATTTGGCTTCGAAGTTTTTGAAAAGAATGGGTTTGAGCAATTATGTATCAACTTCACGAATGAATGTATCCAGACCCTATTCAATAAATACGTATTTGAAGAGGAAATAAAGCTCCTTGAAGAAGAGGGGGTCCCACACGAGAGTATCACATTTCAATCGAACCGCCACATCATAGATTTTTTTCAATTGAAGCCGTCCGGATTTTTTCCTATTCTTGATGAAAAAACGCTATTAGATGCGAAGTCAGACGCCAGTTTAATTGCGTCTCTCCCCAAAAATGAAGCTGTCTATCGAATTGTTCGAGAGAAAATAATAATCAAGCATTATGCGGATTCTGTTGAATATACGGTTGGAGATTTTTATAAGAAGAATATCGACCGGATTTCATCGGATGTTGCTGTTTTTATTGGGAAAATAACTAAATCATCACTGATTTTTATCCAGACGAAACAGCCTATAAACAAAAGGGGGTCCATCGGTGTTAGCACAATATCATCGCAGTTTCGTCAGAAGCTGAGTGAATTGATGAATGAACTAGAATCTTCATCACTCCATTTTATCCGATGTATAAAACCAAATGATGAGCACATTCCTAAAAAGTGGGATGTTGAAAAAGTTGGAAATCAGTTGAATTATTGTGGGATAATGAGCGCACTTAAAATAGCAAGACAGACGCTACCTATAAGAATGAAAAAGGAGTTATTTAATAAAAAATATGAGATACTATTTATGAAAACAGCGCTCGAAGACATTTTACTGCGTGAAGGAATCATGACTGGTAAGACAATGTATTTTTATACGAAAGAAACTGGGGCGAAATTACAAGAATTGCTAGATATCGAAATTAAAAGAGTATTCCAAGTCTTTTTTGGAATTGTTCGGCGATTGGGCCTATCTCGTGACTATTCAAATATATGTTCTTCTCTTCAAAAAATAACTGGCGCAATTATTACGCGGAAATCAAGAATAGAAATGAAATCGAGAAAAAGAGTTCGATTATGGGAAAATATTACTATAAAAATAATTCATAAGAAATATTCAGAAAATTTATTAAAAACGAAGAGAGATATTTATATCCAAAGAAGAATTCAACAACAAAAATTATGTGCTATGAAGCAAATTATATTATTTTTAATGCGACGGTTCGAACAATTAAAATATATTACAGAATATAATATTTATAAACATTCACATAAATCAGAACTCAATGAACTCGAAGCGCACTTATTAAAACAGAAGGAAGCGGAATTGAATGAACTTGAAGTGCGCTTATTAAAACAGAAGGAAGCAGAACTCAATGAACTTGAAGTGCGCTTATTAAATGAAATAGAATCTAAAATACAAAAATACCATGCCGATTTAAAAAAACAACGCGACAAAATGGAAGAATATAGATGGGAACTATTACAACAAATAGAAACTGAATTTGTAACTGGAAAAGAATCTGAAATGAAGAAATCATATGAAGAAGAGTTCAGTGAATATAAACGTCTAATAGGCGAAAAAATGGTCCAATTACAAATTGAAAATATGGAATTAAAAGAAGAAAATATTCGACTTATTAGTTCAATCAAAGCTAAAAAATGGACATTTTTCGATAAATTTTTTACCCAGTAAATAATATTGATTTTATGATCGAACCTCTTTATCAAACTCTCCACTCATATTGTATACAATCCCAGCTGGAACTTTATCAGCAACAACTAAAAATTCTCTTTTATCAGGTGTATAAGAGAATGACTTCTCCTTCTTCCATTTTCTAACTTTTGAATCAATCAATATGTTCTTTTCTGTTCCAATACAAATCGTAATAAAACAGCGAAATAAACTATTTGAAAGTTCATTATCTCCCGTTCGAGCAAAATAGTATTTCTTAGCCCTCTCTAATTCATATAAGCAACATTCAACCACTTCTTTCCTGTCCCGAATTCCATAACATGCTGATAAATAATACATAAAATAATAGTAAAGAACTAAAGAATGATAAGATGATATCTTTATTTTATTATATAATACATATGGGACACATTTTTCATTTAATTCATAAATAATTAAAAGAATATGACTCTCATTATTCTCAGGCGAAATAATATATCGGACAGGAACATATTTTAAAAATGGATGATACTTCTTTATTTTAATCTTTCCTAATTGTTGTAAATCTTTAAATATAGATGTTGGATTTTGAAGTCCAATCTCAATATATTTTACTTCTGGAGAATAATAATCAGCCAGCCCAGAGCTTTTCATATAAGCGTAATACGCAATATCTCCAAAAAATATAATATCATCCTTTTTGACAATATATTCATATATCTTCTTTTCTATTTCTGATTTTACATGTTTACTCTTCTTTTCAACAAAAACATTCGGTTTTTCAATTGGAAAATATTTCTCAATTTTTTGTAATCTCTCATAGTCTTTCTTCCACCTAAATATACTCTGTTGTGGATTCGTAAGAGATACTAGCATATCAATTTTCATGTATTTTGGTAATACATAATTCATTCCATTAATTATTTTATATGGAATTAAATTATATATTCTCTCTGGTATATAAACAATATCCGCAACTTCCTGAAAATAATTAAATATTTTATAAACACCTGCGTGAACACCCTCTCGAATATCAACATACTTAAATCCAGCCTTAAATAACTCATTACCCAACTCAACTACATTTTTTTTAGGCATTGGACTATAAATATCAAAATCCACAATTTTGCCTTCCCGATTCTTATATATTTTATCATCATCTGGCATAAATTTATTCAAGGATATACCTCCATATATTTTTAATTTATTTCGCACAATGAACTGTTCTACAATCACAATTTGTTTTTTATAATCTTCCAATCCGATATTTGGAACATCTACATTTTCTGTTTCTATTTTTTCAAGAAGTGCTGGAAGCTCTTCATAAAACTTCTCTGAATATATTTCATATTGATTCATATTTATATTATATATGATTATATTTTTAAATCTGAATCAGTCGTAACTTTATCTGGTCTATGAATAAAATTCAATTCACGGTTCCATTCCTTCTTCTTAAACTCAATATGAGGTGTTGTCCTTGGGCCTGCGCAAATATTTTGTAATATTTCAAATTTCTGACTCTTCGAATTATTTCGCGTCTTTATTAAATGCCCAATATCATCTGACCCCTTTTTACCGGACCGCAACATTTCCAAGCAAAGAAAAAGAAGAACCCCATGATAATT
>Ga0114971_10003027_pt1 | contig 11439 bp, 9 predicted proteins | sample M_140625_MF_Meta_FD_87320 | JGI IMG/M metagenome (GOLD analysis project Ga0114971, IMG submission 87320) | Freshwater microbial communities from Lake Montjoie, Canada to study carbon cycling - M_140625_MF_MetaG | ecosystem: Environmental > Aquatic > Freshwater > Lake | place: Lake Montjoie... | reverse complement strand
TATTTCCAAGAAGAATGGCGTAATTTGTGGAACCTAATTCAGTCTGGAGAGTCATCTGCAACACTGGTGTCTTGGCTAAAAACTATGGTTCCCGAATATAAAAGCGAAAATTCTCCTTTCGAAATCATGGATCAAGTAAAAATCCTGGGAAACAACAGTTTTTCCATTGTGGCGGAACCGCTGGTATTAACGGCCTATGCCAACAGTCATACCAAGCGTTGGTTTGATATTGGCTTTAGTATTATGGTGTTGCCCTTTGCCCTGCTTTTTGTGCTACCCGTTTTTTGTGTATATCCATTTTTTGCTGGCGGGGGATTTATTTTTAGGCATTATCGGGTGGGCAAAGACGGCCGTCGTTTTTATTTATACAAGATTCGCAGTTTAAAAAAGAACCACAACAACCCAAGGGCGGGTATGGTGAAAGGGGATGGCACGGTAATACCGGTATTGGGACATTTCCTCCGTGCAACCCGCATTGATGAACTGCCTCAGATTTGGAACATCTTACGCGGTGACATGAGTTGGGTGGGCCCCCGTCCCGAGCAGTTGGAATTTGTAAAAGACTGCATTGAAAAATACCCTGCCTATGACGCACGTCATGCGGTGAGACCCGGAATCACCGGACTCGCTCAAATCCATAACCCCAATGCAACCATAGATGATCACCAAGAAAAACTGGTCCATGATTTAGAGTACATGCGCATCGCAGGTTTGGAGTTGGATCTAAGCATTCTTTGGCGCAGTTTGGGGATCATCCTGAAAAAGTAGGTGTTGATTATGCAGCTGCAAAAAGCCCTCTGGGGTAACTTGGTATATACTGCAATACAATTTACTTTGCCTCTGATTACCATGATATGCTTGGCACACGCCTTGGGTGCTTCGGCGTTTGGTGAATTGAGTTGGGTTGAAGGGCTTTGTAGATTATTGGGACTATTATTCTCAATCGGAATTCCCCTCTATGGCCCAAAAGCACTTATGCAGTGTGGCACAGATGGGGAACGCAAAGTAGTATTCAATGGATTACTAAGGATTCATTTGACTCTTGTGCTTTTGATGATTTTAGTGGTAGTATTTTGTTTTCAAGGATTGAAATGGGATGGTTTTTTACCTTGGCCTTGGATTTACTTACTATCACAGGTGTTTCAACTTGAATGGTATTTTCAGGGTACGCAGCGGTTTGATTTTGTAATTAAGCGATCCTTGTGGGTGAGGTCATTGGCCTTATTACTTGTTTTTGTTTTGGTCAAAAAATCACAGGATGTTTATTTGGGTTTTGTGATTATGGCAACAACACAATGGGTATTGGGCGCATTGAATGTTTGGCATTTGAGAAAAGAGATTGATTTATCATCAATAGGATTTAAAAAATCTCAAAATAAAATTTTGGAACCTTTATTTTACGTTGCAATATCTGGATTGTGCATGACGGCTTATACGATGATGGATACGGTTATTCTGGGTTGGTACTCCGATGCACAAAGTGTTGGGAATTATTCAATTTCAATAAGAACAACAAAGGTCCCCATGATTGTAATGGGCTCCGTTGTTTCAATAATATTGTTAAAACTAATTCAGTTAAAAAAAGAGGGTAAGACAGGAGATTTTGAAGAAATCTTGACGAAATCATATAAATTTCTTATGCTTATGATTTTACCGATAACGACATTGTTATTGGCTTTCCCGGAACAATGGGGTCGCCTATTAGGTGGTAGCACATTTAGCAGCGCGGGTGAAATTATCACAATTGTATCTTGGATATTGCCATTTATTGTTATTTCCAATGTATTTGGTTTCCAATTGTTGATTTCACTGAACAGTGAAAAACAATATATGTATATTGCTATTGTGGGTCTAATTGCGGCTCTCGGATTATATCTGTTGTGGATTCCAAAATGGGGCAGTATTGGCGCGGCATGGGGTACGTTTTATACAGAAGTTATAGTTGCAATCATGGCATTGTGGCTCTCGCGTCGCCGGTTGAAAAGTATTCCTGTTTTTGGATTTACTATTAAATGGATATTGCTCCTATTGCCTATGTATTTTATATTGAGGTGGTCGAATGAAATCAAGATAGGTGCTGGTTTTTTATTGATAATTGGTCCATTATTCCTGTTGGGTTACTGTTTATTTGTAGTATATTATATAATGAAGGAGCGCTGGTGTTTTAATTTTGTTATTCGAGCTCTCAAGTATGCAAAAGTTTGATTATGTAATTGTTGGCAGTGGTTTGTTTGGTGCAGTATTCGCTCATCAAATGAAAGTTCGTGGTAGAAGTTGTTTGGTATTAGATCGTCGTGATCATTATGGCGGTAATGTTTATTGTGTTAATGAAGCGGGTATTCAGGTTCACAAATACGGGGCTCATATTTTTCACACAAATGATCAAAAAATATGGAATTTTGTGAATCAATTTGTAAAATTCAATGAATATATACACGCCCCTTTAGCAAATTACAATGGCAAAATAATCCCTTTACCATTCAACTTAAACACATTTCGCAGCATTTGGGACATTACAACTGAAGCGGAAGCTCGCGCAAAGATTGCAGCCCAAACGATGCCTTTTCTAGTTAAGAAACCACAAAATTTAGAAGAGTATGCTTTGAGTACTCTGGGTCCAGATATTTATGAGTTATTGGTAAAAGGATATACGGAGAAGCAGTGGGGTATGAAAGCGATACAACTGCCGCCATTTATTTTAAAACGTCTCCCTTTGGATTATGGGACTGAGAATCAGTATTTCAAGGACTGTTTTCAGGGTATTCCTATTGGAGGCTATAACGGGCTGATTGATGGATTATTGGAAGGAATTGAGGTTCGCCTGGGGATTGACTATCTAAAAGATAGGAAGTACTGGGAAGGTTTGGGAAATAAAATCATTTATACGGGTCCCATTGATGAGTATTTTGATTTTCAATTGGGGGAGCTAGAATACAGAGGTTTGAGATTTGAGCAAATTCGCCTGGAGCAAACCAATTTTCAGAAATGCGCTCAGGTAAATTATACTGATTCGGTAACGCCTTTTACTCGAATCATAGAGCATAAGCATTTTGAATTTGGAAAACAATCACATACTGTAATCACAAAGGAGTTTTCTGAAAATTGGGTAAAGGGAAAAGAACCCTATTATCCCGTTAACGATCAAAAGAATCAGCTGTTATTTGGTAAATATAGTGCTTTGGCAGCGCTTGAACCCCATGTGATTTTTGGAGGTCGTCTTGCGGAGTATCGTTACTATGATATGCACCAAGTAATTGGTTCCGCATTGCACAAGGCAGAATTAGAAGCTTAGCCAAAATGAACACAAAAATATTTGTTTGTTTTCATAATAAAGAAATACCAATCAATGGTGAAGGGCTTTGTCCCATCTATGTGGGAAATGAAGAAATAAATAATTCCACCATACATCGAGATAATGAAGGAGAAAACATCCATGAGAAAAACACCCGCTACGGAGAGTTAACGGCGTTGTATTGGATTTGGAAGAATTATAAGGGCAATGAAAATATTGGGCTTTGTCATTATCGTAGATATTTTATTGATCGCAGTAATAATAACTACTTACCCTATCAATGGGACAGTAAAAGTTTGGACGAAAATAAGTCTCAGGTAACGGCGGTAATAAAAAAGTGGAATCCTGTGTCGGACATTATATTGCCCAAGGCGGTAGTACTCTTAAATACAGTAGAAAGTGAGTTTTTGAAATACCATAATGGGCAAGACTTGATTTCGATGAGGGCTATTTTGGGTGAATTACATCCTGAATATTTACCCTCCTGGGATAAATTCATGAGTGGGAACGCAATGCATTTATTCAATATGTTTATTACAACTCCCATTTTATTCAATAGTTATTGTAAATGGTTATTTGAATTATTATTTAGATTTGATGAATTGGATAACGTAGCAAGACTCAATATTTACCAAGAGCGAATTGATGGTTTTTTGGCTGAACGTTTGTTGAATGTATATGTGATGCATCATGAGTTGCGAGTACATGAAATACCCATTGTTTATATTGGTGATAAAAATAAGTATAGGATAATATTATTGAAGAATATCCAAAATGTATTAAAGAACTTTTTATTTTGGATCATTGAAATGATAAAAAGCAAGTAAATTTGAAAATATGAAGTGGCTAAAATTCATCTTAGTAGTATTAATGTGTTTGATTTCAACTAACATTAATGCACAAACTTGGTTAGGAAAAGATCTTAGCAATATCAATGTCAAGGAATTAACAGCCTCACAGCGAGAGGAAGTTTTACGTACTGCCAAACGTCAAGGCTTGAATGAAGCCGATTTGGAGGCTATGGCCAGGGCCAAAGGTTTGAATGTAGATGATTTAAAACGCGCACAAATTGCTGAGAATGCGGGCAAGTCAAATTTTTTAGATACAGCCAAAGAAAAAAAGAAGGTGGTATCGGAAAATGTGTTGCAAACCACTGTCGCTATTTACGGTCAAGAATTGTTCGAGAATAATACCATGGGTTTTGCACCCAGTCTCAATCTTGCACCAACATCTGCTTATATTTTGGGACCGAATGACAAATTGGCAATTCGCATTTTTGGTTTGCAGGAACAATCCATGAACGTGGTCATTGCAAACAATGGATCTGTTGTAATTCCTTATGGAGGCAAAGTGATGTTAAGTGGATTGACCCTCACAGAGGCGGAACGCATATTGTCCAATCAATTAAGAAAATATGGATTTGCTTCTTTGGGTAGTGGGGAGAGTCATTTGAAAATACAAATCACAGAATTTAGAACCATTCAGGTAATGGTATGGGGTGGTAAACAATCCGGGGCCTATTACTTACCCAGCTTGGCAACGGCTTTTCACGCTTTGTTTACTGCGGGGGGGCCTGGACTGAATCGCAGTTATAGAAACATCCATGTAATTCGTAATGGAAAAACGATTCGGGTGATTGATTTGTATGAATTCTTGTCTAGGGGTTCGCGCGCATCGGACATTACGTTACAAGACAATGATATTATTTTTATTCCTTATTATGATCGTCGTGTAAGACTAAGAGGGGAAGTAAAAACACCAGCGGTGTATGAGTTATTGGTGTCTGAGAATCTGCAATCGGCGCTTATGTATGCTGGGGGGTATACGGAAATTGCATATAAAGATGTGATTGAGGTTTTGAGATATGGGGGTAAAGAAAAAGAAGTATTTTCTGTTCGATTCAGCGAGTTGGCGCAATTTTCATTGTTGGGGTCAGAAATCGTGACAATTTCTTCCATTGCAGATAGATTCAAAAATAGGATAAAGATAGATGGCGCAGTAGAGCGTCCGGGTTATTATTCGATGGCTGCTGGAATTGATTTAAAGCAAGCAATTGAGAATGCTGGCGGCCTAAAATTAAATGCCATTAGGTCTTATGTCTTATTGTCAAGGGATCCCCGAGATGGTGGCAGAGAATATTTGGCATTTTCTCTAGATTCAGTGATGCACGGCGATGTTTCGGTCGCATTACAAGAGAATGATTTGGTCTTGGTTGGGGATAGTTTAGAAATGAATCGCAAAGACCAAATATTTGTTTTTGGAGATGTCAATCACCCGGGCGGATTCAATTTTGGTACTGGACTAACTGTGACAAAATTGCTCTTTCTAGCGGGTGGTTTTGAGCAAGAAGCCTTAACAAATAAAGTGATCATCTCTCGTAAGGTTGAGGATGAAAGCCAGTTAGCGTCTGTTATTGAGTTGGGCGCGCGCAGAGACTTTTGGAACGATGCAGAATTAAATAATTACAAATTGCAGCCGGGAGATGTAGTTACGGTTAGTAGAAATCCATATTACAGAGACCAAGTATATGTGAGTTGTGAAGGAGAATTTAAGGTGCCCGGAATTTATCCAATGTCAACCCGGAAGCAAACGCTATTTGATATTTATTCTCAGGCCGGAGGAAGTACCCTATATGGAAGTGTTGAGGGAAGCATCTTGATTCGGCAGAGCAGAATTAAGATTTCCGAAGAGTCATCAAAAAAATTAAAAATCAAATTGTTGAATGAAATGTACGAGGATGATACATTGAAAGTCAAAAAAAATCGTAGTATTTTAGACGACAGCCTAAGGTTTGATACAATTGTGATTGGTGGGGGAAATAGAAAGTTTTCCGTAACGGCAAAATCATTTTATCTTCAACCAGGTGACAGGTTTGTTATTCCAACGATTGAATCAACGGTTAGAATTGTTGGCGAGGTGTATAATCCCAATGTAATCATGTATGATGAGAAATTGACTCTCAAAAAATACCTTGAGATGTCTGGCGGAACAACCGAAGCAGCCCGTATTAGCAGTATTTTTATCATTTACCAAAACGGTAGAAGTGCAAAAACGAAACATTTGCTGGGTGTTTATAGAATTCACCCGAGAATAAAACCCGGATGTGAGATCATTGTGCCTTCAAAAAATTCGCAATTGGATAGACGTGTTGCTTTATCCACCCAAGAGAGAATAACCCTTTATTCTGTGATGACTTCCACAATGTCTAGCCTTGGATTTATCATGGTGCAATTATTAAAAAAATAAGAACAATCTTAAGCAACAGGCATGGGTCCTTTTTGTGTTTGTATTGTTACATATTACCCGTCCCCTAGGGTAATCGATCGTTTAAATAATATCAAGCAGAAGTGGTCTTTGTTTGTCTACGACAATACACCGGCAAAGGATGGTGAATTATGTGATATTTCAATTCCAAAGGAAAGGTTATTGGGAGACGGCAGCAATCGCGGATTGGGCGTAGCGTTGCAAGCATTATTGAAGTATTCTGAGGCCTGTGGGTTTGATCGGATGCTTTATTTTGACCAAGACTCTTTTTTCTCGAACGATTCGTTGGAGTGGATCGCTGGTTGGATTGAATTTCATTCTTTGGATGCCCCTAAATTTTCAATAGTAAATTTTGTTGGTAACAGCACTAAAAAAAACATACTGCACGCCGGTATTAAAAACATGCCCTTTGTTATCAGTAGTGGCTGCGTATTTGATGTGGTTCAGGCATTAAAAATTGAAGGGCACAATCCTAGATATTTCTTGGAATGCGTTGATTATGAATTTTGCTTACGGGTAGTCCAAGCCGGGGGCCAAATTGGAGAAATTGAGGGATGTCCAGATTTAGATCATTTGATTGAACAGCCCATACAATCCGTAGTTGTTTTAGGTAATAAGTTTAACTTTCGCTTATACCCCAAAGATAGATCGGTGAGATTTATTTTCAATTTATGGAATCTCACATGGATTGCTTTGATCAAAGGCCCAAGGAATTATTCCTATCTTTTTCTAAGAAATTCAATTACACATATTGTTTCTCAAAGTAGAAGTATTGTATTGAACGGTTTCTTAAAGATTCAAAAATGAAAATACAATTTTGCATAGTAAGATTCGGAGATGATTCAACATTTCAGAATAACCTAGATACTATCAAGCGTTACTTTCCGAAGGCAGAATTCAAAGTACTGAATAATATGCCGCATTCCGCCAATTTGCATGAAATCCAGGGAAGTAATGAGGCATTTGAATTTTCAGGGTACTTGGAATTGTTGGAAATATCACCGCAGGATGGCATCATAATCTTGTTAAATGACACATTGTTTAAGCACCATTTTACGTTGGGTTGGTTGAGGTTGCTTCAAAGATTCTGTGAGGTAATGACAGTGGAAGAGAATATTATTTACGGCGACATTCGTTGGGACGGCACGGCTTTGTTGGAAAGACCCAATCCATTTTTGGCATCATGGCTATTTATTATTCCCACTAAAAAATCTAGGGGGATTTTTGCCGAGTCATTGCGGAATTTGATACATGAACCGATTCCTACATTGAGTCCCGATTACGAATTATTTTTATCTCAATGGCTAGGATCAGGCATGATTTGGAAAGGGTGGCAAGGAACTTTGAAGGACAATGCTACATTTGAGCGGAAAAGTAAATGTATATATTGGGAACATCAACTGAGTGCACATCTCACCAAATCTGGAATATTAATCTATAGTATTGGCAATGAAAGTAGAGTGGGCTATGCACTGTTGCGCGCGTTGGATCGTATGAAAATAGGCTTTTGGCGGATTGCTTGTCGATTTAAGGGATTATAGTATAATTTTGACTCAATAAATTGGAATACAATGAGTGATAAAAATAAATATTCATTACAAAGCGATGCTTCCTTAGAAACCATATTTCAGGGATTGGAAAATGCTTTCACACTAGCCAAACAGAATTGGCGATTGCTGGTAATTTTTCCTGCCATATTTGCTTTATTGGGTTTCTTGGCGGGAACATTTTTTTACGAAAATGTAAAAAAGGCAGAATTTATTATTGCTGCCGAGGAGGAGGGCCCATCGGGCATGGAGAATTTACTTGCTCAATTTGGATTGGATGTTGGAGGCTCAAATCCGGGAGGTGTTTTTGAGGGTGAGAGTTTGGTTAAATTATTTCAAATCCGATCGTTGGTAGAACGATCATTGTTAACAGAATTCAATAGCCATGGCAAAAAGAAATTGTTGGCAGAGGCCATCTATAGCTCTATGGATGAGGCTAAGAATTTGAAATTTAAAGACGTTAGTTTTCATTTAGATAGAACTGAAAACAATGCGATTACGGATAGTGCCTTGTATTTGATGTACAAATACGTAAAGAAGGATATGCTTTCGGTGAGTAGGCCAGACAAGAAACAGAGTTTTGTGACTGTGAGCTGCGTTCATCGTGATCCTGAAATTGCCATTGCTACCAGTGCAAACATCATTGAAACCGTAACCAATTATTATGTTGAAACGCTCACTAAAAAGGCCAGGCATAATTTGAATGTTTTGAAACTGGAAGCGGATTCAATTCAACAAGCGTTGAATAAGAATTTACATGTAAACGCAGCAAATACAGATTTGAATTTAAATCCCTTGATGCAAAGTGCTCGTGTGGGTCAAAATCGTTCTTTGATTGAATTGCAAATTAGTATTTCACTGTATGGGGAGGTAATTAAGAATTTGAAACTGGCGGAAATTGGTTTAAGAAAACAAACGCCATTGATCCAGATTATAGAGTCCCCCCACTATCCATTAGAAACGGTGGGCATGAATTGGTTTGAATATGTTTTTGGTGGTTTGGGCTTAGGGTTCATTATAGCGTTTTATTTGATCTACAAACGTGAAAGCGCAAAACCTTCTGTAATTCCGGAATGACCCGTTTTCGGCAGATATTGGCGGCGTTGATGTATTTGCCAAACATCATGCCTTTTAAAGCTCTGTTTAGTGCGGAGATTTTTCCATGGGCTTTTTTTTATGCGTTGCGCAAAGATCTTAGACTCACCATTGGCTATGCTCTATTTTTATTCTATTTAGTGGTCTCTGTTGCAATACATACCGGATCATTTCCGTCAATTTTAGTTCCTGCGAGGGCATTTTTTGCTTTGGTAAATGCCTCCATGATTTTCTTTCTATTGGTTCATGTGGATACAAAGGAGTATAACGGTTTGGTACGCGTTTTTGATTATGTTTTTGCTGCCAATGTTATCCTTTGTTTAGTGCAATTTTTAGGCATATTTCCTGCTTTCTTGGAGCCATTATTTCACTTGTTTATTGATCGGTTTACGCATGAAATATATGGAGGGGGCCGAGGTGTTGCAGGACTTTTTGCGGAACCTTCCTATGCTAGTATGTCGATGCATTATTATTTTGCCTTTTACATGCTTAGTCGTAAGGTAAATCCTCGTTCTCAAATTGGCATTGTGTTAATTGTGAGTATGATCGTATTTGATTTGTTTATTATCCGTTCAGTTACCGGCTTGATAATGATTGTCATCTATCTCGCATCGTTGCAAAAGGGAAAGAATTTATTGAGGGCGGGTTTGCTAATCTTGTTGGTTTTGGGTGGAATCATCTACAAATTTGGCCCTTCTCCCAATGCGCCTAGGTCCGTTGAAACAGCACACGATTTCATTAAATATAAAAACTATCAAGATCCTATGCCATGGATTTTAGAGCAGTCGGGTTTTAGATTTGTTAGTGTTTGGGCCTCTTATAAATATGGGTTTACCCATCCGTTTGGCTCAGGCATTGGAGGTTGGGGTCCAGCAAGTATTCAAGCCATGGACGACGTGGGTGTGAAAGCCTCAGCCATGAGTTTCTTCGCCACGGCCATGGGTTCGGATTATCAAGGAGTTCGGCCCACGTCCTTTGCGGCAGGCCTGATGTTGGAAACTGGAATTGTTGGGTTGTTACTATTCATAATAGCCTTTTGGCCCTACATAAGAAATATTGAATTGTGGAAAGACGAGCATACAAGAACATTGATTATTTTTTTTCTATTTAATGTATTTGCTTTGGGAAGTATAGGAGATCCTTTGCCTTTTGTGTTTTTGGCTTTGGCTTATCGCAGTTTATCAGTTACCGAAATAGATAAAGAATCAGAAACCTTAATTGTATCATAAGATGGCAAAATACGCTACAGATCTTGTGAGTATTATTATGCCTTGCTACAAGGCAGAAAAAACGCTAGAAAAGAGTGTGAATGGGATTTTGGGACAGTCGTATTCCGACTTGGAATTGATTTTGGTGGTGGATGGATTGGAGGACAATACATTGGGCATCGCCAAGTCGTTGGCGGAAAAGGATCCGAGGGTGCGCGTGTTGTCGTCTGCGAAAAACAGAGGGGTTTCTCGGAGTAGAAATTTGGGCATTCGATTGGCCAAGGGCGAATGGATAGCCTTTTGCGACGCCGATGATTGGTGGGTGGAAGACAAGTTGAGCTATCAGTTGGCCTTGGCGTCTTCGGAAGGGGCCAATTTGGTGTGTTCGGCGTTTTACTTTTTTTATCCCAGCACCCAGAAAACACTGGAGGTACAAACGCAAAAACACATCGATTATAAAACCTTATTGCATACCAATGCCATTCCATTGAGTACGGCTTTGTATCGAACAAATATTGGGGGGAACCAGTATTTTCCGACGATGCCATCGCCCTATATTCACGAGGATTATGCATTCTGGCTACAGATGTTTCATCGGTTTGAAATGCGGGTGGCTTATGCTTCTAAACCTACAACCTATATTGCCCAAGTGGAAGGCTCTCGATCGGCCAATAAGTGGCTTTCCATGCGTTCGCATGGTTATATATTGAGGACGGTGGCCGGGGTGAATTTGGTTCGCTGTGGATGGCTCTTGCTCAGTTATTTTTGGCATGGGGTGAGTAAACGATTGCAAAAGAGATTTGTAGGCAAACGTTAACGGTATGTTCATATAGTCCTTGTTGTTATTATTCATGGATTAGATTAGTTTTGATTTACTTACAATCACTTACAGACCGCTCCGCTATGACATTTAAATACAGTTTCACCCTTTACCCTTTTTATAAATTTTGGGGTACCCTCATTTTGTTTTTTGGGTTTTATGGAGTGAGTTCCGCCCAAACCATTCCGGTGGGTATGCCATTCTTTGACGATG
>Ga0114971_10003024_pt1 | contig 11444 bp, 12 predicted proteins | sample M_140625_MF_Meta_FD_87320 | JGI IMG/M metagenome (GOLD analysis project Ga0114971, IMG submission 87320) | Freshwater microbial communities from Lake Montjoie, Canada to study carbon cycling - M_140625_MF_MetaG | ecosystem: Environmental > Aquatic > Freshwater > Lake | place: Lake Montjoie... | reverse complement strand
TTGTGACGAACAAACATGTTACGATAGCAATACCAAAAAGCGTTAACCCATGCGTCGCGATAATCATTATTTCCTGAAAATTTAAAACCATCAATGGCATTACTGCGATAAAAAATTTTGTAAAAAGTATTGCTTCCACCCGAAGACCCCACTTCGCAACCATCTTTCCAACCGCGAATAAAATCCGGAGAAGAATTTTTTAAAGTTTCAGGAAATTCTTTATCAGCAATACCTGGGAAAATTCTTGCCATTTTTGGACTACAAGAATATGCGAATAGAAGTATTATTAAAAAAATTAATTTTGTAAAATGTTTTTTAAAATTTTTATTCATTGCAGTGGTGAAAATTTCATTGAATGATAATTAACAAAAGTTCCAGCATATGTGGCGCAAACGAAAAAAGCATTTGACCATGCGGAGTTATATGTTTGGTCATGTTGATAAACTCCACTACCAAATTCCGCTGATCTGTTATTTTGATAAACATAAGCATTAGCAAAATTTCGCATCCCAAGTGCACTTTTACAGCCATCATGCCAGCCAGCTTTGAATTCGGGTGGACCATCAGGACCCTTCATATCCATAGTTATAGGCTGAAAAAATCCGAAATTATCTGGAAATCGACAAGAATTAAGCGTTAAAATCATCGCCGAAATTACAAAAAATTTATTCTTAGAATTTATTCTTCGAATTAACGATAAAAAACAAAGTAAAATTCCAAGGCAATAAAAATTATTTTTTAACATTTTATTTTTAAATAAAGTAAAGTTAACGCTTGGTAACAAATATAAATTAAAATAGTTTTTTTCTATTTTTTTTAACATAATTATTTATTTTTTACAATACCTCCCAGTCAACAATGTACGTGCATTGCTCTAGCCCGTCAAACCAACCGGTTCCATAGTCGGGAGATTTTTTACTGCGATAATAATCGTAATTATTTTTTGCCAAATCTGCCGCTAAACCTTTGGCTACCGCATTTAAAGCCGAACCACAACCATCACGAAAACCTTTACCATATTCAGTTTTTGCCGATGGAAAATTACGCATTCCAGTTAGTGGCTTAGGCTGAAATCCCCAACCCCAATCGCTTGGTGTTGATTCGTAAAATATTCGACATGAACTACATAAAAATAGACTAGCAAAAATTATCATTGAATAAAATTTTAGTTTCATTGCCGTTGAATTTTAAATAAAACTTTTTGTAAATTATCACTTAATCTTGATAATGAAAATTCATTTTCTAACCTTAAATAGGCTTGCTTGGTAAGTAAATGATATTTTGATAAATTTTGTAATAACCAGATAATTTTTTTTGCTAAATCTTGACTATTTTCATTTTCAAATAGCAAGCCATTTTTTTCATGATTTATCAATAATTTTCCACCTTCAGTATCAGATGAAATAACCAAAGTTGAATGCAAAAAACCTTCAAGAATTACTAATCCAAATGGCTCTTCACGCGAAGGTACCGTAAGGATATCAACATCATTAAAAAATTCTTTTTTATTTTTTACCACCCCAACAAAATCGCAAATATTTTGTAAATCTAATTTTTGCGCCAAGTCTTTTATGGTTTGTAAATTATAATTTTCATTTACTTCAAATCCACCAATTTTTAGGCGAATATTTGGAAAATTAGTAATGACGATTTTTACTGCTTCAAGCAAAATATCAAAACCTTTGCGAGGTTCAATTCGCCCATAAATTCCAATAACTATCTTATCTTTGTTAACTTTTTTTTCATAATATTTTTGCGTAATTGCAATTGCATTATTCACTGTAAAAGATTTATTTTTATCGAAGTTTTTATCAATTACTAAATTGTGAATATCTTTGTTGATATTGATGATATAATCGCAGTGAAGAGAGCTATCGAAAGTGATTCCATGATTAACTGCAATTGTCTTTAATTTAAAAATTTTTTTTGGAAAAATAATTTTTAAAATTCGACTCCATTTCATTAATCGCCTAGAATGGTAAATGATCACATCCGGTTTGTAAGATAAAATAATCCAAGATAACTTTAAAAAATCAGTAATTTGCGAATAATTTTTAAGTGTAAAAATTTTTTTAGCTTGATATTTTTTTGGATTTTTTTTATTAGGATTTTTTGAAATTAATAACGCAACCTCATGACCTGCTTGCTCTAGAGCTTGTTGATAATCACAAAAAACTTGCTCTACTCCGCCAATTCCTTGTGCATGAATTGCATTTATAATTTTCATATCTAAAATAGTTAAAAGAGATTAACTAAATTTTTACAAAATGTTAAATAGCAATGCAACTACAAATTTTAGATTAAATCTTCCCCTAAATTTTAGTGATGATGAAAATTTAAAATTTTTTAGCAAAATTAACAATTACATCTATCAAGATTGGCAAATAAAATTTTTAAAAAATATTCGCGTTAGCAATAACTGCGTTGCCTTCAATTATTTCGATATAATTAAAGAAAGCTGCGCTAATGATGAAATTTACAAAAATTATTGCAAATCTTATAAATTCTTTTTCAAATATTGTTTACCGCAATTTAATTTTTCTTCCAAAAAAGTTATTTTATTTGCCAATGAATATTACAGCAATTATTTTCACTGGCATGAAATGTTACAAAAAATTATTATTTTAGAGCAACAAAATCTTCTCAAAGATAGTTTGATTTTACTTCCAAAAAAAAATTCAAAATTTAGTTTTATCGTTGAATCTCTAAAAATTTTAGGCATAAAAGATCAACAGATTCTAGTAATTAACAAAAAATCAAATATCAAAATAAATGAATTAATTTTTCCAATTTTACCTAATTTAAACGCAACAATTATTAATAAGTTGCGTGATAAATTAACGGCAAATGTTAAAAATATTAATAATGAATTTGGTGATAAAATTTATATTTCGCGCCAAGGTCAAAAACTGAGATTTATTGAAAATGAACAAGAGGTTGTTGGATTGTTGAACAAATATGGCTTTAAAAAAGTTATTATGGAAAAATATTCTTATCAAGAACAAATTGCCATTTGTCATAATGCACGATATGTAGTTGGTCCACATGGTGCAGGATTGACAAATATTTTGTTTATGAAAAAAAATTCAGCCCTATTGGAATTAAGCGCTAAAGATGATGAAGATTTTTTTAATGGTTTTTATATCTTAGCTAATATGCTTGAGCATAATTATCTTTATCAAAAATGTACTATTGGTCAAAATAGTTTTATTCAAGATTCTCATCATTCTAGTCTAAATGTTGATTTGGAAAGACTTGAGCGCAATATTAAAATTATGTTAAATAATAACAATGTCTAAAAATATTTTTCATCTTAAAAATTTACAAATTATTGAGATAAGCGGTAAGGATGCCAAAAAATTTTTACAGGGTTTAATTACGAATGATATCAATAAAATCAATAGTTCTCGGCTTATTTTTAGTTGTTTATTAAATTCTAATTCAAGATATTTTTGTGAATTTTTTATTTACGAAATTGATGATGAAAATCAAAAAAATGCAAAGAAAATTTTATTAATTTGTGCTAAAAAATTTACTTTAGAATTGCAAAAAAAATTAAATTTCTTTCGCTTAAGATCAGATGTTAAAATAAATTTAAATGAAAATTTACAAGTACTTTACAGCTTTAATTCAAAGGATTTAGAACAATTTAAAGTTAATATTTTTATTGATCCTAGAAGTAAAAAAATGGGTTATTTTGCAATCATAAATAATGAAATTTTACAACAAAATATTCACAACATAACCCTTGCAAGCATTGATAATTATCACCAAAAACGTATTGAAAATAAAATTTGTGAAGGTGAATTTGATTTAGTTTTAGATAAATCCTTTATTCAAGAATTTGATTATGATAATTTATCAGCAATTGATTATCAGAAAGGCTGTTATATTGGCCAAGAGCTAATTGCTAGAACTCATTTTCGTGGAGAAATTCGTAAAAGAATTTTTTATCTTGAATTTGAAATAGAAAATTTTACCCCTCCCAATAATGTAAATTTCGATAAAGATTTTATTTTGCCTAATTTCTTAAATCATGTTGATAATTTATTTAATTTAACCTTGAATGACAAGGATTGCGGAAAAATATTATCATCAGTTTTTACAAAAATAAATTCAACTATTTTTCATTTTCATGCTTTAGCGCAAATCAGAATCGATGATAATTTTTTGAGTTACGATAACAATTCACAAAATTTATTCTTGGAAAATTTAAATAAACATTTAAAAATAAACAATAATTCAGTAATTTTAGTTAAGTAAGAATAATATTAATTATTTCTAATTACTTATTATCAAAATAAAAATTTTTAAACAATATTTATTAAAGATTAATTATAATGCAAATTTATCTGCCCATCGCTGAAATTCCAGTTAACATCATTTTGGTGTTGATGCTTGGACTGCTTACGGGATTCTTGGCTGGAATGTTTGGAATTGGTGGTGGATTTTTGGCAACTCCGTTTTTAATTTTCATTGGCATTCCTCCAGCAATTGCCGTATCAACTTCAACTAATCAAATAATTTCCGCTTCAATTTCAGGATTATTAGCGCATTTACGCAAAGGGAATGTCGATATTAAAATGGGATTATTTTTGGTAGTTGGAGGATTTATTGGCTCGAGCGCGGGAGTCTATATTTTTAAATTATTGCAAAAATCGGGCAATATAGATGTTGTAATCGCCATCGTTTACGTAATATTTCTTGGCATAATTAGTTTAACGATGATTCGCGATAGTATTCGCAATTTTCTCGAACAAAAATTTAACTATAGCACTACCAACGCCAATGGCAAAATCATGACTAGTGTTTTGAAATTTATCGACAATATGCCTTACCGCATTTATTTCCCTAAATCAGGCGTGATGGTAAGCATTTTTGTTCCGATAATTTTAAGTTGCGGAATTGGGATTTTGGTTGCACTAATGGGAATTGGTGGAGGATTTTTGATGATTCCTGCCATGGTGTATTTACTTCGCATGCCATCGTTTGTAGTGGTTGGAACATCACTCTTCCAAATCGTTTTTATTGCCAGTAACGCAACTTTTTTACAAGCTATTACCAATAACAATGTTGATATTATTCTTGCTTCATTAATGATTATTAGTTCAGCGATTGGCGCGCAGATTGGGACAAGAACTGGATATAAAGTTAATGCTAACAATATGCGTTCTTTCCTAGCGCTAATGCTTTTAGGGGTTTGTATTAAAATGCTTTTTGTATTATTTTCTGAGCCAAAAAATTTATTTATTATCGAAATTTTGAAATGAAAAAAAATTTATTTTTTACCATAATTTTGTTAATTTTTTTCAGTAAGCAATCATTCTGCGCACCTTTAATTTCAGGAATTTCTACCAATGAAATCAACATCGATACCAAGTTTAAAGGTGCGCAAATTTTACTCTTTGGCGCTAAGGGTGATGCTGGAAATATTGTGATTACGGTTCGCGGTCCAAAGAAAAATTTCTTAGTAACAAAAAAACAAAAACTTCTTGGCGTTTGGTATAATGGCGTAAGAGTTAATTTTGAAAATTCCTATAGTTTTTTTTCAATATTTTCTACTTTCAATAATGGAGAAATTCAAGAAGACATCCTGAAAGATCTAGAATTAGGTAGGGATTTTCTCAACTTCTCAACCTCAACAAAAATTAACGAAAAAGATAAAAATGATTTTAAAGTTGAGCTGATTGAAAAAATGGAAAAAAATAATCTTTACAATAACGCTACCAATAAAGTTGAATTTCTTGATGAAACGCTTTTTAAGATAATGTTAAATTTTCCTAAAAATATTGTGAGAGGCATTTACACTGTTGAGCTTTATTTAATTAAAGAAAATACATTAATCTCTTTTCAATCGATTCCGATTTATGTAAATCAAGTTGGTATAAGTGCCAAAATTTCTGATTTTGCAATTAAGCAGGATATGCTTTATGGCCTAGTTGCCGTAGCATTAGCCCTTGTAGTTGGCTGGTTAGCGAATTACATATTTGCAAGATTTATTGGTAAATAATTTTAAATAAAATATGTTAACAACCGATAATAATCCACAAGAAATAGCATCAATTATTGTTTGTATTGATACTACTAACGCTTCGCAAAAAGCTTTACAATATGCCTGTATTCAAGCTAAAAAAAATGATTTTAAATTAGAAATTTTAGCCGTAATCGAAGCATCTCATAAAAATTTATTATTTGGAGCTCAAGCAATTGGCAATCAAAAACGTCAACAGATGGAAAGACATGTGAAAAAATTAATTAATTCAACTTGTCAAGAATACGAAATTAATCCAGCATTATCAATGCGTGAAGGCGATATCGCTAGCGAAATCATTAATCAATTAAAAAATTCTCCGAATTGCCAAATGGTGATTTTTGGTAAATCAAATAATTCATTATCGGATAATACAGTTTTGCCAAAAATTATTAATCGCATCGGTTCAAAAATCAAGGTTCCGGTCATTATAATTCCTGAAAATTTTTAATAGAATCAAAAATATTTTATGCTTCGTAATTTTTTTACAGTTTCTTTTTTTATTTCCTTGTCAAGAATTTTAGGATTTGTTCGCGATATTTTAATTGCCCAATATGTAGGGGTTTCCGTCTTATCAGATAGTTTTTTTGCAGCATTTCGTTTACCTAATTTTTTTCGTCGTATATTCGCTGAAGGAGCTTTTAATTCAGCATTCGTACCAATTTTCGTCGAGAAATTAAATGATAAAAAATCAACAATTAACGAAAAAAATTTTGCTCAAAATATTTTTTCTTGGCTATTTTACACTCTGTTTATTTTTACAATTTTAGCGCAAATTTTTATGCCATTTTTGATGAAAATTTTATTTCCTGGATTCTTCAGTGATTCTGAAAAATTTACTCTCTTGGTTAATCTTTCGCGTATTACGATTTTTTATTTAATTTTCATTTCACTAGTTTCACTTTTTAGTGGAATTTTGAATTCACTTGGAAAATTTGCAATTCCTGCTTCATCGCCAATAATTTTAAATTTGACTTTAATTGCCAGTATTTTTGTATTTGGCAATATAACACCTAACTACGGATATGCTTTGTCTTGGGGAGTTTTTTGTGCAGGAATTTTACAATTTTTAGTGATTGCTTTTTTTAGTTATCGAGCTGGTTTTTTACTTTATCCAAAAATTCCAAAACTTAATTTTGATATTAAAAAATTCTTTCGCAAATTATTACCTGGACTTATTGGTGCTAATGTTATGCAAATTAATTTACTGGTTGATTCCATTTTTGCGAGCATGATCGCTGGAGCGGTATCTTATCTTTACTACGCCGATCGCATTAACCAATTGCCTTTAGCGATGATTGGAATTGCTATAAATGTTGCATTACTTCCAAATTTATCAAAAAAAATTAAAGATCAAGATTTTGTTAATGCCGTAAATGTTCAGAATTTAGCTTTAGAAGTTGGATTAATTTTAGTGATTCCTGCAACCCTTGCACTTACGGTAATTTCTTATCCAATAATTTCAACTTTATTTGAGCGAGGAGCATTTGGCGAAGAGCAAAGTAAATTAGTTGCCAATGCCCTACTATTCTATTCATTTGGCTTACCATCTTACGTTTTAGTAAAAATTATGGAACCAACTTTTTTTTCGAGAGGCGATACCAAAACTCCCATGAAAATTGCAATTTTATGTTTGATTAACAACGTCTTTTTTAACTATATTTTTTATATTTTTAATTTTGGTTATGTTGGGATAATTTTATCATCAGTTATTTCCAGCTATTTAAATTTAATCTTGTTATTTACAATCTCAATTAAGAAAAAACATTTTTATTTTAAAAGTGATTTTGCCAAAAAAACTACATTGGTTATAATACCTTCTATCTTTATGGCTCTAAGTCTTTATCTGCTTAAAAATTTTTTTAGTAATAGTCAATATTTTAATAAAATAATTGAGTTAATTATAACTATTTGTTGTGGTTTATTAGTATATTTAGTTGTAAGTTACTTCTGTGGAAGTTTAAATATTATCACTAAAAGCAATATTTTAAAAAGAAAAAATAAATAAATTATGTTTACAAAAAAACAATCTCAAAAAAAAGATCAAGCAAATGATGTAATTGACCAAATTCCAACATGGGATCTTAGAGATTTTTACAGTGGTATTGATGACATAAACATCAAAAAAGATCTCGAAGAAATTGCCAAAAAAACGATAATTTTTTGTCAAGAATATCGCGATCGCATTGCAAAATTAGATGCAGAAAAATTAGCACAAGCAATCGCAACTTATGAAAATATTTGCGAATTAGGATCTAAACTTACAAGCTACAGCTACCTTGTTTACAGTAGTGATTTGTCCAAAGAAAAAAACATTGCCTTTAATCAAAATATTAATGAAGAAATCAGTAAACATGAATCGCAATTAGTTTTTTTTACCATTGAATTAAATGAAATTAGCGAAGAAAGAATCAATGAATTACTTAAAGATCCTTCCTTAAAAAAATATCAACCTTTTTTACGCGATGTTAGTATTTTTAAAAAACATCAACTCTCTAAAGAATTGGAAAAATTTATTGTTGAAAAAAATATTACCTCGCGCGGTGCTTTTATTAGATTATTCGACGAAACAGTTAATAACCTCCAATTTCCGTATCAAAATCGCCTACTTAATTCTCAAGAAATTTTTAATTTATTATCAAATAAAGATGCAAAAATTCGCCAAGAATCCGCAAAATCAATTGCCCAAGTTTTTGAAAAAAATATTAAAATTTTTGCTTTCATCACCAATATTATGGCCAAAGACAAAGCCATAGAAGATCAATATCGTAATTTTCAAACTCCAATTTCATCACGCAATCTTTGTAATTTTATTGAAGATGAAATCATTGATGTTTTACAAAAAACTGTTAAGGATAATTATCGCACAACTGCTCATCGATACTACAAAATCAAGGCTAAATTGCTTAATCAAGAATATCTGAATTACTGGGATCGCAATGCTCCAATTTCTTTCAACAAAGATCAAAGCAAAAAGAAATATTCTTATCAAGAAGCCCAAAAATTGGTAATTGAAGCATATGCAGAATTTCATCCGCAAATGGCTGAGATTGCTCAACAATTTTTTGATAAAAACTGGATTGATGCACAGGTAAGAAATGGTAAGGACTCAGGAGCGTATTCACATCCCTGCGTAACAACAATTCATCCATATATCTTAATGAATTTTCAAGGAACTTCTCGCGATGTCATGACTTTAGCTCATGAATTAGGTCATGGGATTCACCAATTCCTTGCGCGTAAACAAGGATTTTTACAATGCTCTACTCCACTTACCCTTGCTGAAACTGCATCGGTTTTTGGCGAACAATTAGTTTTCCAAAAAATTTTAAAAAATGAAACCGATCCCGAGCTTAAAAAAATTATTATCGCCGATAAAATTGAGGATATGATCAATACAGTTATTCGTCAAATCGCTTTTCTAGATTTTGAAAAAAAGATTCATGATGAAAGAAAAAATGGCGAAATTGATATTGAAAAAATTAATCAATTTTGGCTAGAAATCCAAAAGGAAAGTCTTGGCGAAGCCTTTCATTTTGATGATGAATATCGTGTTTTTTGGTGCTATATTTCTCATTTTATTCACGCTCCTTTTTATGTTTATTCATATGCATTTGGTGATTGTTTAGTTAATTCTTTATATTCGATTTATAAATCATCTAAAATAACAGATTTCAATAATAAATATTTAAATATGTTAGAGTTAGGTGGAGTTCATCATTACAAAGAAATGCTAAAACCATTTGGTTTGGATATTAGCAAAGCTGAATTTTGGCAATCCGGATTAAACGTAATAATTGATTATATTGATCAATTAGAAAAAATTTCTTGAAAGCTATAAATCAATTTTTAAGAATTGGCATTAAATTATTTGTAAGGTTTTTTGAAATCTTAAAACGCCTTTAATTAACTAAAATAACTGCTAAAAATTATGATATTTATTAAATTATTTGCCCTAGTTTTTTTGGCATTATCAATACAATCCTGCACAACTTATTCGACCGATCTCAATGAATTGCAAAAAATTAAAGTTTCAGATTTAAGTCAAATTAAACGCGGAGAAACTTGTTCAAGAAATTTATTTGGAGCTTTTAGTTTTCCGTATTTTGGCGATACAGCAATTAGAATTAGTGGTGATCAATCGGTAATTACAGCAATTAAAAAAGCCAATATAACTGATGTATATGCAACAGATTTCTACAATCGCAATTACTTTTTTTATAGCAAAAGATGTACGGTAGTTTTTGGTAAATAAATTTTTAACTTACCAAAATTTATGGATGAAAAAGATTCAAAAAAATTAATTAAACAGCAATTTTATCAATATCAAAAAAGCTGGAGAAACTCCTTTATAAACGGTTTTAGCGTTGACGAAAATGATCAACCAATTCCATGGTTTAGCTATAAAGCAATTGATTTCATTAAAAATTTTATCCAAAAAAATCATCGTATTTGTGAATATGGTTGCGGATCTTCAACTTTATTTTTTAGTCAACGAGCTGAATATTTAGTTGGTCTCGAAACTAATCCTATTTGGCTAAAAATTATTGAACAAAAAATCATTGAAGAGGATTTTAAATATGATCAAAAATTACAATCTTTGCAACTAAATAATGCACCAAAATTGGTTGAAAAATTTTATAAAAATTTTTTTAGAAATTCTCAGCAAATAAATTTATACTTGAATGAAAATGCCATGCAAGATGATGATTATCAAAATTTTTGTAATTATTTTTTAGAAAAATTTGACATAATTATTATTGATTCTAAAAAAAGATTTTCTTGTGCAAAGCAAGCTATTCAAGGATTAAAGTCAGATGGAATAATTATTCTTGATGATTCGCAACGATCAAATTATCAAAAAATTTTTCAATATTTTGAGCAATTAAATTTTAAAAAAATCGATTTTTTCGGCATTGCTCCAGGGCAATTATCTCTAAAAAATACCACGATTTTTTATAAATAAAAAAGAGTTTTGACAATAAAAGCATAAAATCTAATTTATCAAAAATTACTAATATTACTTAACAATAAATGTTAATCACCTTAAAAAAATATTTTTGCATTTTACTCCTGATAATATTGGCTTTTGCTTGTGAAAATAATTCTTTGGAAATATTAAATTCGAAAGAATATATATTAAAATCTGAACCAGTTTACGAATCTTATTTAGCCTTAGAATATCTTAACTTTTCGCGAAGATTAAAAACTATTAAAGATGAAAAAAATTCCGAATATTTTGCAAAAAAAGGTCTGGAAACTTTTATGCGTAAAGACATTCTTCCTGAAAATCCTTTGAAATGGCAAGTTGATAATAATCAAATTAAAGAAATGATTTTTATGCAAAAACGCATGGAAGAAATCAATAGTATCGCTAGTTTACGAGTTCAGTTACCAATTCAAATTGCTCATT